>Ga0189275_100086_pt1 | contig 155241 bp, 159 predicted proteins | sample N19A6minimetaG_FD_130329 | JGI IMG/M metagenome (GOLD analysis project Ga0189275, IMG submission 130329) | Marine microbial communities from the Costa Rica Dome - N19 A6 mini metaG | ecosystem: Environmental > Aquatic > Marine > Oceanic > Photic zone | place: Costa Rica: the Eastern Pacific...
CGGCCGCTACGGCTTGTCTCAGGATCGCTTCGGGAATACCGCGCGCTTCGCGCAGATAGTGCCAGGTCGCCGAGCCGAGCCACGGCTTGCGGCGGTTTTGCCAGCGTTGCGCCACCGTCTGGTGCGGCTCCCTCGCCTTGGCCTGACAGAACCAGGCGGGTTCGGATGGCGTGAAACCGACGAGGTCTGCGACGACATGAAGGGCCGCGGCAAAGGCAAGCCCGTCGAGATGTTCGACAAGGCGAAACACGTCGCCTTTGGCGTCCGACAGGGGATCGAACCAGCCCTTGCCGTCATGAATGACGATGATGATGTCGCCGCTCCGGCGGTACTTGACCGCCCTACGTGTGCTTTCCCGTCTGTCGACGGCAAAGCCGGCGGTTTCCAGGACGGCCGCGCAGGTGACTTTTTCCTTCAGCTCTTCAAGGTCTGCTTTTTCCATTGGCTCTCCGCGCTTTGCGCGGTCCTTTCTTCGGTTTCCGCTCCCTCAAGTTTCGGAGCGGGACCCGAAGGCCGCGAAGAGCAAGGCAGGACAAGGGCGCGGATGGTGAGCTGGCAATTGTGCAGGGTCGACATCTTCGTCGCCAGACGCGGCGCGAGTGTCCCTTGCCGGCCGATGCGCGCAAGCGGCACGGGACTTGACCATTTTCCGCCTGTGGAACCGCCCTGCCTGCTTCAGTGATCCGAGCGACCAACGGGCCCTGGGACACGTCCATGCCCAGACCCAACCTACCGGTGAGCGAACAGTATTCGTATCAGGTAGACTTCAAGGGGGGGACATCAACGAGGCTGGGAAAAAATGGTCACACTCGTTACTGTCACTGACTATCCCTATGTCGGCATCGGAGAACAGCCGACAAGTAAACCGGGTCCGACTATCAGCGGAATTACTCTATGTAATGCCGCACCTTCGCCGGCGTCTACATGTCGATCCTCAACGGAAGGAGACCGAACATGGACAAGACGACATTGATTCCGGCCGAAGGCCCACACACACACACCCGCCAGCCGATGGCATGTTGTGGCGATGCTGCAACAGGCTCCGCGAGTTCGCCTGCTGCGGACGTTGAAAAGACTCCGGTGGAGAAACCCGCCACAGTGCCGGCCGAGGGCGGTTGCTGCTGCGGCCGTCGCTGAGTTGGGGACTGTCGGCGCGATGCTCGATCCGTCAGATATTGCCGGGCTGCAGGCACGTTCGAACAACTAATGCCACTCGTGCAGCACAAGGCCAAAAAAGCTATCTGTACCCGTATCGCCCAGCTTGTACTCCCACGGGACCAGAGCATATGCGCGCGTCACCCCACGGGGACGGAAGAAGCAGCCGGTGAGCTGGTGCAGGCGGCTTGCGTTATACCCACACTTCTGGTCGCCTCACAGGAGGTTGAGCGCTATTTCAACATCGTCTGTTCGGCTTGTCATGACCAGAGCGTGCCAGGGACCGAATATGGGCCGTCCTTCAAATATGGCATTAACAATCTCAGGCACCATGGTGATCAGGCATTCCAAATGGCAGCTCAAAATGGTGTGCGGCATCACCAAAGGCTTTGTGATGGCATGTCGCTGGAAAAGGCTACGGCTCAAGTCGCGCGCATCGCTGTTAATATCCGCGAACTGCAGGAAGTCAACGGGGTCACCTATCGACCTCAAAACATGTAGGACAGGCCATGAACAAGAGCCAACACCATCACCCGCACGAGACCAGCGCCGAGGCTATCTACACCTGCCCTATGCATCCCGAAGTGCGCCAAGAAGGGCCGGGCAAATGCCCTAAGTGCGGCATGTTTCTCGTACCCGAGGGGGAGGCCGGGGGACACGGCCACGCGGCGCATGGCCATGGCAAGCACGACCATGCCGGCCGTAGCCAACACGCCACCGCGCCGGCACCTGGCGGGAAATATGACAAGGTGCCCACCGACTGGACCGGCGCGATTTATACCTGCCCGATGCACCCGGAGGTGCGGCAGAGGGAACCGGGCGATTGCCCTATCTGCGGCATGGGGCTGGAGTTGTCCTCGGCGACGATGGCGGTCAACGCTCCGAACCCCGAACTGGCGGACTTCACTCGCCGTTTCTGGATCGGTGCGACACTAACCGTGCCACTCCTTATCCTGACGATGACACCATATCTGGGGCTTATGGCAATTCGCGAGTTATTCGGCGAAAAAGTCTCGCTTTGGCTCGAGGTAGCGCTGGCCACGCCGGTGATCCTGTGGTCGGGCTGGCCATTCTTCGTGCGTGGCTGGAAATCATTCCGCACCATGAACCTTAACATGTTCAGTCTAATCGGTATGGGAGTAAGTGCGGCCTACGCTTATTCCATTGTCGCGGTGATCGCGCCCGGCATCTTCCCCCTGGGTTTCCGGGATCCCGAAACCGGCGCCGTCGGTGTCTATTTCGAGGCGGCAGCGGTGATCGTTACCTTGGTGCTTCTCGGCCAGGTGATGGAACTGCGTGCTCGCGAGGGAACCGGCAAGGCGATCCGCGCGCTTCTCGACCTCGCGGCCAAGACGGCGCGGGTGGTCCGCGAGGATGGCACCGAGGAGGAAGTACCGCTGGAACATGTCCAGGTTGGAGACCGTATTCGCGTGCGCCCTGGCGACAAGGTACCGGTGGACGGCGAAGTGGTCGAGGGCCGTTCCTCGATCGATGAAAGCATGATCACCGGTGAACCAATTCCGGTGGAAAAAGTTGCAGGGGACAAGTTGACCGGCGCCACAATCAACGGCACTGGTAGCCTGATTATGCAGGCGACTAGGGTCGGGTCCGACACCATGCTGGCTCAGATCGTCGAGATGGTTTCGGCCGCGCAGCGCAGCCGTGCGCCGATCCAGAAATGGGCCGATATGGTGGCTGGCAAGTTCGTGCCCGCAGTGATCGCCGTCGCGGTGCTTTCGTTTGTCACCTGGGCAATCTGGGGTCCGGCGCCCGCCTTTGCCTATGCGCTGGTATCGGCGGTGGCTGTCCTGATCATCGCATGCCCATGTGCACTAGGTCTCGCCACGCCGATGTCAATCATGACGGCGACCGGTCGTGGCGCTCAAGCGGGTGTGCTGATCAAGAACGCCGAAGCGCTGGAGCGGTTTGAGAAGATCGATACGCTGATCGTGGACAAGACCGGCACCCTGACGGAGGGCAAGCCGAAACTGGTCGCCGTCCTGCCCGAAACGGGCCACGACGAGACCGAGGTGCTGCGTCTCGCGGCAACGCTGGAGAAGGGCTCGGAGCATCCGCTGGCTGAGGCGATCGTCGCCGGCGCTGAGGAACGTGGCGTGAAGCTCGCCGAGGCCACCGATTTCGAGGCGGTGACCGGCAAAGGCGTCAAGGGTCGCGTCGATTCCCGCGCGGTGGCCCTTGGCAACCTCAAGCTCGTCCAGGACCTTGGGCTCGACGCGGGCGAACTTGCCTCCAAGGCCAATGTGCGCCGCGACCAAGGCGAGACGGTGATGTTCGTCGTGCTCGACGGCCGGATCGCCGGAATGGTCTCGGTCGCAGACCCGGTCAAGGAGACAACGCCCGCGGCGATAGTGGCACTCCACGAGCAGGGATTACGTATCATCATGGCAACGGGCGACAACGAACGCACTGCCCGTGCGATCGCCAGCCGGCTCGGCATCGACGAGATCCGCGCCGACGTGCTGCCGGAGGACAAGGCGCGGATCATCAAAGAGTTGCAGCAGCAGTGCCGCAAGGTCGCCATGGCGGGTGACGGCGTAAACGACGCTCCGGCCCTGGCGCAGGCTGATGTCGGCATCGCTATGGGCACAGGCGCCGATGTGGCGATAGAAAGCGCCGGTATCACGTTGGTAAAGGGCAACCTCGACGGGATCGTGCGCGCCCGTCGGCTGGCCCGTGCGACGATGCGCAACATCCGCCAGAACCTGTTTTTCGCCCTGATCTACAATGGCGCCGGCGTGCCGATCGCGGCGGGCATTCTCTACCCGTTCCTCGGCATCCTGATCGGCCCAATCTTCGCCGCTTTTGCGATGAGTGCCTCCTCGCTCTCCGTGGTGTTGAATGCACTGCGCCTGCGGGGGGCAAAGATATGAGAAAGGAACATAAGCAGATGCTCGACCACAACGCTCAGGGAGACCAAGAAACAGGCAATGGCATCCACCGCCCGCCGTCGTTCTGGAAATCTCGTACCGGCACCGTTCTCATCGGCGCCCTCGTGATCGGCGGTTTGCTTCTGGGTTACGAACACCGCATTCATATCTTCGGCGGTTATTCGTTCCTCTGGCTTCTGCTGCTCGTCTGCGTCGGCATGCATTTTTTCATGCATGGTGGGCATGGCTCGGGAGGCAGCAAGTCATGACCGAGCCCGGATATTCCTACGGCCTGTGGTTCATGGTTTTTATCAACTCAGCCGTCTTCATAATATTTGCCTTCAGTTTCTTCAAGCCGCAGACCTCGCGCGACTGGCGCAGCTTCGGGGCGTTCAGCGCCTTCGTCGTCGCACTGTTCACCGAGATGTACGGTTTTCCGCTGACGATCTATATGCTCTCGGGTTGGCTGCAAACAGCCTATCCGGGAGTCGACTGGCTCGCCCATGACAGCGGCCATTTGCCAGAAATGATCCTCGGTTGGCGAGCGAATCCGCATTTCGGACCGTTCCACCTGTTGAGCTTCTTGCTGATCGGCGGTGGATTCTGGCTGATCTCGGTAGCGTGGCACCACCTCTGGCAGGCACAGCGCCACGGGCGGCTGGCCACGACCGGCCCTTACGCCCGCATCCGGCACCCGCAATATGTCGGCTTCGTGCTGATCATGCTCGGATTCCTGGTGCAATGGCCAACGCTGCTCACCCTCGCAATGTTCCCCGTGTTGGTGTGGATGTACGCTCGCCTCGCCCGCAGCGAAGAAGCCGACAGCCGCGCTCGATTCGCAGACGCCTGGGATCAATATACGACGAGAGTGCCAGCTTTCATTCCCAACGTCCGGACACGGGCGCATGGATCTTAGTGAGCGCAGAAAGTTCGATAGCCAGACCCTTGTACTGATCGGAGGATCGGGTGACGTCGGTCGACACCTGATCCCACTTCTACAGAGCGATGGTCGTTGGGGGATCACGCTCCTGTCGCGGGGTGGCGGCGTACCGGAGGGGCTCTCACCGTCTCGGCTCTCAGGGCGTCCCATCGACATCCGTACTCCCGGCTCCGCTACAGCCATCCCGGATGGTGCTACGGTCGTCAATCTTACCGAGGCAACGCCACCCGTGGCGGTAGCGGCGATCATCGCACGCGGAGGCACCGTACTCGATACATCGGCAACGCCCGGTTATATCTACGATCTCTCGCGAGCAGCCCGGAACGGGCCGGGGCTTCTTGTCCTATGTGTCGGTACCGCGCCGGGGCTCAGCACGTTGATGGGCGCCGAAATCGCGCGAGGCCCGAACGTAGATTCCATCGACATCGGTCTCGAGTTAGGCATGGGACGACACTATGGCCTTGCTGCCACAGAGTGGTTTATTCGCGCGTTGGGGACGCCGTATAAAGACGGGCAGAACAGCGCGATTGTATCACCGGGCGAACGGCGGCGCGGCTTTGTATTCGGACAATGCACGAGGGCGCGCCTTGCTCTGGGGGTCGGTTTTCCTGATCATGGCATTCTGCCAGCGGGCAGCAAGACCCGCGTGGAGACGTATCTTGCCGTCGATCCAGGATATGTCACCCGATCGATCGTGTTGTTCTTGCGAATCGGACTCGGCCCGCTACTGCTGCGCCATGCCCATACCATCGCCCGGACAACGCGGCTGCTACCCAGGCTCGCAGCGAGACGGACACGGATAGCTGTTGAGGCTCAGACTTCGGACCGAAGGTTGATTGCTGCGCGGTATTTTGACGGTGGCGATCAGGCTGAACTCACCGCTGCCATGATCCTGATTGCGCTACGCGCACTGCCCACCAATGGTTGGCTGCCCGGTAAAGTGACGAACATCGTAGATTACCTTGACTATGACACGGCATTGGCAGAGCTTCACGCCTTGCTTCCCGCGATGCGGATTAAAGCCTGGCGTTACGCTGCTACGGGAGCGCGCCGATGACGGTTGTACGCTATTTCGCCTGGCTCCTTGTCGTACATCTGCTTTCCGCAGGGCGAGTGTCGCGCTGTGTTGATCCGAACGACGATGCTGCCGTTTACGAAATCGACAGTTCCGGTGGTGAACGATGTTGGAGCCTTCGATCGTACTGGTTGCCAAATTCTTCGTGTAAGAGGGCAACGGAGATCTTTGCACTGCGACATGGTGTACTCTCGCTGGACAACGACGCGGACAGGTCAAACATCCGATGATTGTCGCGGCCAGGCATGATCATTTCAATTTCCGATGGTGTGCAGCGTACGTCGCCAGAGAAAACGTGTGAGACGAGGCAAAGTATTGAAACATAGTCATTCCAATGAAACCTATAAAGCCGGTTCGATAACACTGGGCGGTGCTATCGCCATGGGCACCGGCGTAATGATCGGCGCAGGTATTTTTGCATTAACCGGACAGATTGCGGAGCTTGCCGGGCCAATCTTTCCACTGGCTTTCATCGCCGGTGCAATCGTCACAGGGTTCAGCGCATACAGCTACATCAAGATGTCGAACGCCTGGCCTTCGGCAGGCGGCATCGCGATGATTCTGCAGAAGTGCTACGGCCCAGGTGCGATCGCCGCGGGCGCCGCGCTCTTGATGGCGCTCAGCATGGTTATTGCGGAAAGTCTCGTGGCCAGGACCTTTGCCGCCTATCTGTTGAGACCTTTCGACATTAACGGCGGACCGCTCGTACCAATCCTCGCCGTCTCGGTGATCCTCTTCGCTTTTTTGGTGAATATCGCCGGCAACCGGTCGATCGGGCTGTTTTCGATGGTCATGGCGGTGATCAAAATTGGCGGTATCGCGCTGTTCGGGATCGCGGCGCTGTGGTCGAGCGGGTTTGGCTTCGCCGCCGCATCGCAAGACGGGGGCGAACTCAGCGCGACCGGGTTCATCGCCTCAGTGGCGCTCGCCATCCTTGCGTTCAAGGGCTTCACCACAATCACCAACAGTGGTGCCGAGATCACAAACCCCCATCGCAATGTCGGGCGCGCTATAATGATATCCATAGCACTGTGCGTATTGGTCTACTTGCTCGTGGCCTTCGGAGTGGGATCGAGCCTGACCATTGACCGGATCGTCGCAGCCCGCGACTATTCCCTGGCAGAAGCCGCGGAACCGGCTCTGGGCCAAGTTGGGTTTCTGCTCACGGTGCTGTTAGCGGTCGTGGCTACGGCCTCAGCGGTGCTCGCCAGCGTCTTTGCAGTGTCTCGAATGCTCGCCATGCTCACCGAGATGGAGATGATTCCGCACCGCCATTTCGGTATGTCAGGACCGATCCAGCGGCACACGCTAATTTATACGGTAGTGATCGCGTCTACATTGGCCATTCTCTTTGATCTCGGCCGGATCGCCTCGCTCGGAGCCTTTTTCTATCTCGTGATGGACATGGTGGTGCAATTTGGTGTCTGGCGGTTTCGGCGACAGGAAATCAAAGCCGCCGCGCCTGTGCTCCTGATAGCAATCACTTTCGACGCCCTTGTCCTTGCTGCGTTCACAGCGATGAAGCTGAGAAGCGACCCCGCAATTGTTGCCTATGCTGTTTCAGCCATCGCCGCAGTGTTTATCTACGAACGGAGCTACTTGTCGCGCTGGCTGGCGTCACAGCGTGAAGATGTCCAGCCATGACGGTGGCCATACCGCGAGCGATCCGGGACGGACGTCGTGCTGGCGCTGCGATGCTCCTAGCACTTGCGCTGGGAATGATCGCGGCAAATTCATCACTTTCCGATGGCTATGCTTTCCTTCACCACAATCCTTTGCGGCTGGGTCTAGCCGAGCTGCAGATTGAGGCACCCTTGATCGACTGGATCAACCAAGGACTGCTGACAGTCTTCTTTTTTCAGATCGGCCTCCATACCAACCAAGAGATCACCACAGGTGTTCTCGCGTCGCCGTGTACGGCTGCGGTTCCTGCTGCCGCAGCACTTGGCGGTATGATCCTGCCGGCGGCAGTCTACACCTTGTTCAATTTCTCAGATCCTGTAGCCCTTAACGGTTGGGCGATCCCGATTGCCACCGATATCGTGCTGGTCTTGGGGCTTATGTCGCTTTTTGGCGGTCGGGTCGCCCCTGGGGTCATAGCCTTCATCACAGCGACCGCTATCTTCGATGATCTCGGAGCTGTGATTGTGATTGCGCTCTTCTACGGCGAAGTGGCGGCTGTGTGGCCAGTTGCAGTCATCATCGCCGGCCTGCTGACGCTGTTCGCCCTCAACCGGTGCCGATATGCGCACCTCGCGCCCTATCTTCTGGCCGGGGCGGTCTTGTGGACCGGGCTTATTGCGACAGGCCTCGAAGGTGCCGCGGCGGGTGCGGTGGTCGGCCTCTCGCTCCCGCTTTCATCCTTCCAGCCCCATACGGTCACGAGTACCATGCGCCGCATATCCCCGATCGCTCTCTTCTTCGTAGTACCGATGTTCGCATTTTTCAATGGAGGCGTTCCGCTCGATCTTGCGCAACCCGCGCTAGCCATTGAACCGATAGCGCTTGGCATCGGAGCAGCACTCGTGTTGGGCAAGCCCCTCGGTGTGTTGTTGGGTACGCTGCTCGCGGTTCGTTTGGGGATCGGATCCCTACCAGCCATGGTCACTGCGCGTGACATCGCGTTGGCTGCCCTGCTCGCCGGTGTCGGCTTTACGATGAGCCTGTTCATCGTGACGGCTGCGTTTCACGATCCGCTCCTCGCAGATACTGCCAAACTGGCGGTGCTCGCCGGTTCGGCGCTCTCCGCAGTCATTGCGCTGATTGCCCTGATGACTTGTGCAAGAAAAACGGAATGATGCGCTCTTGGCTGTGTTCTCTCATCGCTTGGGGCGCACGCAGGGCTGCCACTCCCAAATCCGGTTCATTAGTGCAAACAGGAACGAGGCTGACCATGCGACCAGCAGTAGGCCGTTCAGAGCTTCGATCCCGGTCAGGAAACGTATATGACCGGTGGGGAAGATGTCACCGATGCCGAGCGAAGTGTAGGCAGTCGCCGAGAAGTAGAAATAGTCGAGAGGCGCAGCGATCGGTAAGCCAGCGAAGCCACCGACCAAGAACACATGTTCTGCGAGAAAATAAGTGATCGCGTAAAGCGCGATTTCTGCAATATGGGCAGTGAAGAGCAACGCGGCAACCGCCAGCACGCGCGCCGAGGGCGTTAGGGGGATAGCGGCCATACCACGGGAGCACCATCGCAGGGCTCCGAGATGAATAAGAGCAGTGATGAAAAAGACCGAAACCGTGAGCAGACTGGAATAGAGCAAGGGGGCGACCTCCGGATAGGTGCGGTTTCGTTGACGTTGCCACAGAAAATCGGTGTGGATAGTACCGATTAAGTCGGGTTCCAGTAGCAACCCCGGATTCGACAAGTGGCCTAAGCTACTTATGTCCACAATGGTATCAATAAAATGATGCCGGGAGGAATTGTCCGCCAGATCAACATCTATTCTCCAATCTATAACTTCAGGGTCCCTCTGCGCCATGTGCCTTTCCCAATCCGTCAGTTTCACAGCCAGCGCATTTCTCGTTGTCGGCGGCAGCTATGCAGTCACTCGGGCTTGGGCAATCAACCGCCGCTATTTGCCGGTGGCGCTTATGCCGGTCTTTGCCGGTGTGCAGCAATTCATGGAGGGTAATGTTTGGTGGGGAGTGAACACGGGCGATCCGGCTGCAACGCTTCTCGGGGCTTTGGGGTTCATCTTCTTCACCTGGTTTATGTGGCCATTCTGGATCCCACTTGCCTCTTGGGTGCTGGAACCACCAAACAGCCGACGCCGGCCCTGGATGGCGGCGATGTCGGTGGCCGGACTAGCATTCGGACTGTCGCTTTACGTGCCGCACCTAGCCAATCCGGACTGGGTGCGGGTCACGGTCAATCAGGATAGCCTTGCCTATGAAGGAACGATGATCCTCGACTATATGATGCCGCGGTGGATGACCTACGTCATATATCTGTTCCTGATCATCCTTCCGCCGCTGATTTCGACCTACTACCACATGCGCTGGTTTGCTCTGACCATCGTCGCCGTAGTCGTCGTGGACATCCTCTTCCTTCGCTACGCCTATATTTCGTTTTTCTGCCTCCTTGCGGGGCTAGGAACACTTCACTTGATCTACATCATTGCGCGCAACAAGTGTGCGCGAGAATGTCCTGTTTTGTTCGCATAAAAAGGCTAGCGATCAGACACTTGGGAGCACGGGTCATGTGTGGGAACAGAGAGGCTGTTGGAGCGACCGGTGATGGCGGGCTGGACCAGGCTCTGGCGCAAGGTAGAGCCGCGTTTCTGGGCTTCCTTGAGAAGCGGCTGCGCAATCGCGAAGAGGCCGAGGACGTGCTGCAGGAATTTTGTATCCGCGTCCTTGCCCGGCAGGACCAACTGCGAGATGCCGAGCGACTGGATGCTTGGCTATATGCGATCCTGCGCTCGGCGCTCAACGACCATTTCCGCAAGGCTGGGCGGCGGCGGCGGCTGAACGATGCCGTTGCACGCGAGATGCAATCGGCGGAAGAATATGTTGAATCGAGTGAGGCGATGGCGATGGTCTGCGGTTGCATCAAGGGTTTAGTACCCAAACTGCGCCCGACGGACGCCATATTGATTCACCGGATCGACGTCGACGAGGAAGACCGCGCGATGGTCGCAGCCGATCTGGGCATCAGGTCTGGTACACTGGCAGTGCGCCTGCACCGTGCCCGTGCGGCCCTGCGTGACCAGTTGCTTGCTCATTGCGGTGGCTGTTGTCAGCATGGCTTTGACGATTGCTCTTGTCCCCCCGGGGGCTGTAAAAACCCCGAACACGCCACACATTGCGCGGACAAACAGTCAACCGACGGGGCCTTCATCCGGTAATAAATTTCGCCATTGCGCGTCTATCTATTGCGGATTTTCCGGGCCGTATATGGATGGAAAGGGCAAGGCGATGACGCTTCGCAAGTATTCAAAAACTGGTCCCCCCGGAATGGAGATCGACGCTGAGTTTCGCGCGATACTCGACACTATGTTCTGCGCCTGTTTGCCTGATTCGGGGAGCTGTGCTTGTAAACTTCGCAAGGAGTTGTTCCTGCGCTGCGATATCGAGGGGCAGCCACTGGCGGAAGTCGCCGAGGCCCTTGACCTGGAAATTCGCGAAGCGAGGGCCCTCGTTGCCCAGATCCGGCGTGATGTCACGATGCAAGTGGCGCTTGGCCTGTCTCGGCGGGGGACTGTTTACGAACAGCGTAAACCTTGACGAATTTCGGTGAGATGCGACTTTGTCTCTGTCGGTCTCTCGATGAACCTATCCGCCCATGCAATCAAGAGGGAATGTCACGGCAAGACAAACGATTTACCTGTCCTCCTCCGCGGCTATTTTCGCTGGATTACTGATAGCTGCCTGGTTCAATCTCGGTGCCGGCACCGTCAGAAACTCCCCCGAGCGCAATCCCAGGGCGGGTTAATTTCCTAAACTTTGTTACTCGTAGGGCAAGCGATCTTCGTCGATTGTAACCGACCGGAACGCTTGCTCCCTCACAGGCCGGGAGTACGTCTGATGTTCCTCCTACTTGAGCCCTGTGTCGCCACAAAATAGAAAAGTCGATCCGCTCCTTCACCCCCGCTCCGAAACTCTTCCTTTGGCGAGAAAGCTATATGTTGAGAGGGCTTTACCGGGTGATTGTAGTCGAACTCCGACCTGACGCCCAACCGAGAGACTGCTGCGCGCAGTGTAATATTTCTCGCCAATCGGCGTCTACCTAAAGAGCGCCGAGGTAACTCTACCGGGGCGTTAAGTGGAGCAAACGAAAATGATGACACAGACCTTTGCAACACTCGCCATGACCGTTCTTCTGCTTGGGATCGTCGTGCGTTCGAGACGACAGGTGCCCGTACCCCTTCTTCTGCCTGTGAAGCGGATGTGGCGCCGTTAGCAGCGCTGGGTTCAACGGGTGAATTGCCAACCAAGAATCTGCGCCGCCAGCATCAGCAGTGGCGTGCTGCCCGTCGCAGAGTAAACCACAGATCCGCAGTCGGTTATCAGCCGTTCTGTAGGCTGCGTTGCCGAGAGTTGAGGCCCATGAACGAAACTCGACGAATGACGCAATCCCGGAATTGCATCGCCGCCCCATCCGAGCAGAGGTCGGGGACCGATCGGCCGAGCCCGAATGAGGCGATCACGATCGTGGGGGCGGGGCCTGCCGGTCTTGCCTGTGCGATCGTGCTTGCCCGTGGCGGAGCGAATGTGGTGGTGCGCGAGTGGAAGGACTGCGTTGGTCACCGCTTTCATGACGATTTCCAGGGGCTTGAGAACTGGACGCGCGAATCAGACGTTCTAGCGGAACTCGCGGCCGACGGCATTGCTGCCGATTTCGAGTGCCATGCCTTTGATCGGGGTGCAATTTTCGATCCGCACGGGAGACCTCATCTGGTCCAAGGGCGGAGACCTCTCTTCTACCTTTTGCGCCGGGGCTCAGCGGAGGGTACGCTCGACAGCGCGCTATTGGCCCAGGCTCGGGCCGCCGGTGTGGAGGTCGTTTTCGGCGACAGGGTTGGCAGCTTCGCCGGCGTGGGCGTTCTCGCCGCCGGGCCGCGCGAGGCTGGCGTGATTGCTGCCGGCCACGTCTTCAAGACCGGTATCGCCGACGGCGCCTGGCTGGCGCTCGGGCACGATGTCGCGCCGGGAGGCTACGCCTATCTGCTGGTGCAGGGCGGTCGCGGCACCGTGGCTAGTTGCATGTTCACTCGCTTTCGCGAGCAGGCGAAGTACGTGGAGGCGACCGAGAATTTCTTCCGAGCCCATGTCGGGCTGGAAATGACAAACCCTCGCCCTTTCGGTGGCTATGGCAACATACGCCTGCCGAAAAGCGCTATGCAGGGTGGACATCCGGTAGTCGGCGAACATGCAGGCTTTCAGGACGCGCTCGCGGCTTTCGGTTTGCGCTATGCCATTCGTTCCGGCGTGTTGGCGGCCGAGAGCATTCTCGACGGAGGCGACTACGCCGCGCGGTGGCGGGCTGAGCTTGGCCGGACGCTGAAGGCGGGAATCGCCAACCGGTGGATCTTCAACACGGCGCGAGAGCCGGGGATGCGGCTTGCTATCGGTCGGTTGGCCCGCCGCGACACCGGCGATCTCCTGCGCCGCGCCTACGACCTGACGCCGCTCAAGCAGCTGGCGTTGCCGATCGCGCTCAGGCGCTACCGGGCGCCGCTCGCCGATCCGAGTTGCAGCCACGAGAATTGCGATTGCGTCTGGTGTCGGCACGGCGATCACGGCGAGGCGCGCCAGCCCGCGACGCGGCTACATATGGAGGAAGAGTCATGAAACTCCAACCGATCGTCGCGGCTCCGGGGCCAACGGTCCAGAAGCCCGGTCGCCGTGCACCCGTGGCGCTGTGGATCCTGGATCGCGCGCTGCGCAGGATCGCCCGCGCCGGCACCGTGTGGCTGCGCCTGCCCGACGGCGAGACGCGCCGCTACGGATCGGGCGTGCTGGAATGCGCCATCGCCCTCCACGACTGGCCGACGCTGCGGCGCATCGCGCTCAATCCCGACCTCGCCCTGGGTGAGGCCTGGATGGACGGCACGCTGACGGTGGAACAAGGCGATCTCTACGACTTTCTCGCGCTCTGCCTATCGAATATCGGACGCGGACCGGGCCCTTGGTCGCGCCGGGTCCATAAGCGACTAAGGATGATGGGCCGGCGGTTTCTGATGCACAATCCGGTTGGTCGTGCGCAGAAAAATGTGGCCCATCACTACGATCTGGGGGACGATCTCTATGAGCTTTTCCTCGACCCTGAACGTCAGTATTCGTGCGCATACTTCAAAACGCCAGCAGACAGCCTCGAAACGGCCCAAGAGCAAAAAATGCGCCGCATCGCGGCCAAGCTGCAGCTTGCGCCAGGGCAGCAGGTACTCGACATAGGTTCAGGCTGGGGCGGCCTTGGCCTTTACCTTGCGCGCACGACAGGGGCGAACGTCACCGGCGTCACCTTGTCGGTCGAGCAGCAGAAATACTCAGCCGCTCGAGCCCGGCGCGAGGGATTGGACAAATGGGCGCGGTTCGAGTTACGCGACTACCGCCATGAGACAGGGCCTTACGACCGGATCGTCTCAGTCGGAATGTTCGAGCATGTTGGCGCCAGCCACTACAGCGAATATTTCGCCAAGGTCGCCTCCCTGCTGACGAATGACGGCGTGGCATTGGTGCACACCATCGGCAGCGTGGCCGAACCGGCCGCGCCGCACCCTTGGCTCCGCAAGTATATCTTCCCCGGCGGCTACATCCCCTCGCTGTCCGAAATCGCGCCTGCGATCGAGCACGCGGGGCTGATCGTTACTGATCTGGAAGTGCTGCGTCTGCACTACGCCGAGACCCTGAAAGCTTGGCGCGAGCGTTTCCTGGCGCGTCGGACCGAGGCGACAGCACTTTACGACGAACGCTTCTGCCGAATGTGGGAATTTTACCTGGCCGCCTGCGAGGCGGGCTTTCGCTTTAATGGGCTTGTGGTCTTCCAGATACAGCTCACACGCAGGTTCGACTCCCTTCCATGGACGCGCGGCTATGTTGATGCGGAGGAGCGCACGCTTCGCGATACGCCAGCCGACGTGCCGCAGATTGGGGCCAGCAATCTGATGACCGGCGCGATAATGAAGGCGGCGGTCGCAGAATGAACCTGGAAAAGTTTGCGAAGATTTTGTTGGTGATGTTCCTCTGGGCCATTTGCTTTCCGCTCATCGTGGCGGGGTCTGCCCATGCCCCGCACCTGACATTCGCGGCGCTGCGAGCTCTCCTCGCCGGAGCTGCACTACTCTGCGCGGGGATCGTCCTGCGTCGACGCTGGCCGCGCGGGAGACGTGTCTGGCTCGCACTGTCCGGAGTTGGCCTTGGGGCTACGTCGCTCGGATTTCTCGGCATGTTCATGGCCTCAGAATTCGTCTCGCCCGGCATTGCCACGGTGATAGCGAACGCCCAACCACTCATGGCCGCTGCCCTGGCAGCTGTCTTTCTGGGTGAGCAGCTCGGTTGGCGCGGCAAGGTGGGCCTGGCGATGGGCTTTGCCGGCATCATTCTGATAGCGGCGCCGGAAATGCAGACGCCCGCCGCCGGCGCCTATGGCCTGGGGATAGGCTATATCCTGCTGGCAGCTCTGGGCATCACGGTGAGCAACGTGTTGATACGTGCGATTGTGGAACGGGTCGATCTGCTGATGGCGATGGGTGTGCAGATGCTGATCGGCGCGGTCCCGCTAATCGGCGGTGCCGCAGTATTCGAAGACCCTTTCGCCATAGCCTTCACGCCGCAATTCCTGGCCATTCTCGTTGGTCTCGCCCTATTTGGATCGGCACTCGCCTATTGGCTGTGGAGCGACATCCTGCGCACCACCGAGCTCGGTCGTGCCAATAGCTTTGCCTTTCTCGTACCCGTGTTCGGTTTGGCCATGGGCTCCGCATTCTTTGGCGAAACGCTGAACTGGCTCGCGGTTTTGGGAATAGCCGCAACACTCGCGGGCATCGCTCTGGCCAACTCTCGCCGCACTACGCCGAACGCGGACACAGCATGAAAGGTGCCGGAGATGTTTGCCTGACGTCCGTGTGATGATTTGGAACCACCAACGTCTTGTCAACATGATGCCTAAGTGGGCGCGGATAGCGACCATGACGAGCCGCGGTCCCATTGTGTTCCCGTTCCTAAGATCGAGTTGCCAACCACGGGTAGAGACCACATTCCCGCTCGTACAACTGACTGAGCCGTTTGGCCTGGCGCAATCCAATGTCGGGACCTCTTGCTTTTTTGTTGCTCAAGACGATGTCCTATCCTTCATTGTCTTCAGGTTAGAAACCACCAAACTATTTTAAGCGGCCATATGCGACCTACAGCGGTTGAATTTTGCCATAAATGGCCTTATATGTCCTATTGTCTCAATTTTATAAATGCATAGTAGCGGCCGTATGTGGCCTACTAGTGCTAAAAAACGGATTATGAGGTCACATATGGCCGATAATAAACAGGTGCGCGTGAGAACTCCAGAAACAATCACGAGGGACATTGGCCAGAAACTCGAGCGACTCCGTCTCTCGCGAAACATCACGCAGGCTGAACTCGCCCAGGATGCAGGCATTTCCGAGCGTACATTAAGGCGACTCGAGTCGGGGGATAATCCTACACTCGACTCGCTCATCCGCGTCCTGATTTCGCTGAAAATCCAGCAGAATGTCGATCTCCTTGTTCCCGATCCGCGCATCAGACCAATCGAGCGGGTGCGGACGAAGGGGGTTGAGCGGCAACGTTCAAGCTCAACCAAGCCAACCAAGAAGACCAAACCGTGGGAATGGGGAACAAAGAGCTAGCACATGGCTGAGCCATCTACCGACGCATCCATCAATCTCTGGGGACGCGAGATCGCAGCCGTTTCGTGGTTGGCGGACGAAGGGTATGCCGTCTTCCAGTACGACCCTGAATTCTCCCAATCCGGAATCGAATTATCACCGCTCGTGATGCCTTTAAGTCAGGATCCTTACTCCTTCCCTGCCTTGCCCAGGACAACGTTCAAGGGATTACCGGGAATGCTGGCGGACGCCCTTCCCGACAAATATGGCGATCGACTAATCAACGCCTGGCTGGCAGAACAAGGCCGCACGCCTGAAAGCTTCAATCCGGTGGAGCGCCTTTGCTATGTCGGAACTCGCGGCATGGGAGCTCTCGAGTTCAAGCCGGCATTGATGAGCTCAAAACGCAAGGCCCGCAAAGTCGAGGTCGCCAACCTCGTTCGCTTGGCCAATCTGGTACTGAACGAGAAAGCGAGTCTAGAAGGCGTGCTTGAGGGCAAGAACGACCTTGCCGCAATCGATGACATTCTCCGAGTTGGCACATCGGCAGGTGGAGCGCGCGCGAAGGCGATTCTGGCCTGGAACCAGAAAACCGGCGAATTCCGCCATGGTCAGATCGACGCCGGTGATGGCTTCGAACACTGGTTGATGAAGTTCGATGGCATCGACAATAACCGCGACAAGGAAGAACCCGACCCGCAGGGGTTCGGCTTGATCGAATACGGCTACTACCTGATGGCAACGGCTGCAGGCATCGACATGATGCCGTGCCGTTTGCACCATGAGGGTGGACGTAGTCATTTTATGACAAGGCGGTTTGACCGACCTGTCGATGAAAACGGGGTGACGCACAAGCTCCACATGCAGTCGCTTTGCGCCCTACAGCATTATGACTTCAACGACCCGCGCGGCTATTCCTACGAGCAGGCCATCCTGACCATCCGCGAACTCGGCCTCGGCGCTCCAGCATTGGAGCAGCAGTTTCTCCGGGCGATATTCAACATCATCGCCAGAAACCAGGATGATCACGTCAAAAATATCGCCTTCTTGATGGACCAGACTGGCGAGTGGACGCTGTCTCCAGCCTTCGACGTGAACTACTCGTACAATCCGAGTGGCGAATGGACTGGGCAACATCAGATGAGCCTTAATGGCAAACGCGACGGCTTCGAAATGGCAGATCTGTTGGCTTTTGCGGAAACCGCATCCATAAAGCCAACCAAGGCAAAGACACTCATTTCCAATGTCAGCGAGGTCGTTTCGAACTGGCCGAAATATGCGCAGGACGCTGGCGTTAACAACGAGAAAACGCGAAGGATTAGAAACGCTCACCGGTCAGTTCTGTGAACGTTCAGCAGCGTCATGGGTCGTGTGACATCTCGACTGGCGCCCTCGATGCGTCGGACCCTGGTTCAAAGCTAGCGGTATGGAGCTAAGCGGAAATGGCGACGTTCACTCAATCGCAATTGCAAGCCATAGCCGACGCATTGGGAGACACCGAAGACGGACTGATCGGTTCGGAAATCGCACACCTTCTCCAGACCGTCGGCATTGTAGATACCGATCCGCAGATGACAAAACGTCACCGGCTATACAATGCGTTCGCCAATGATCAAAACCGCCGAAAGGATCGGACTCGCATTATCGGTTTTGTCCGCAAGGCGATGAAACCCGAACGGTTTGCGCGGGAACAGAAGCGTTTCGAGCCTATGCGGGGTCAGAACAAGATTTGCTTAAAATCCTGCGCTAAGCTCGAACGGACTGTGAACATCACGCTGTCCGAAGGATCCGACCTGGGCTTCGCAACGACCTGAATCCTTCAGGAATTTGTTGCTCTGTGTCCCAGGAGTAGATGCCGGTCAGATTGATATGCTCCCAACTGAGCGGCGAGATGTGTTTCAGCACGTCATCTGGAATATTCCGCCCCTGCTGGCGCAGATGAGCGACTGCTCGGCTGAGATAAACAGTATTCCAGTGCACAATCGCGCTGACGACCAGGTTGAGCCCGGAGGCGCGGAAAGCCTGGCTATCATAAGAGCGGTCACGGATTTCGCCGCGTTCGTGGAAGAAAACGGCACGCTTGAGCTTATGGGCGGCCTCACCTTTGTTGAGACCAGCCTGACACCGCCGGCGCAGCGTTAGGCTCGAATACCATTCGATCATGAACAGTGTCCGCTCGATGCGGCCGATCTCGCGGAGCGCCTTGGCCAGGTCATTGGCTTTCGACGAGGTTGCAAACATCTTGAGGATGGTTGACGGCGCGACAGCTCGTGTGGTGACCGACGCGCCCAGGCGCAAGAGATCGTCCCAATTCTCCAGAATGAGCGTGGTGTTGATTGGCGTGCCGATATGATTGGCCAAGGCCGGGTAGGTATCGGCTTTCTCGAAGGTATGGAATTTCCGGTCCTTAATGTTGCGCAACCGCGGAGCGAAGCGCTTGCCGACGAAAGAGAACAATCCGAACACCTGATCGCTGGCGCCGCCGGTATCGGTGAAGAGTTCCTCGATTTCGAGGATCGTGTCATGGTCGAACAGCCCGTCCAGGACATAAACCGCCTCGCTTTCGGTCGGGCTGATCGGCAGGACGCTGAAGTAGCCGTACTGATCGGAAAGGCCGCTGTAGAATTTCGTGCCCGGTTCGCTGCCATAATGCAGATTGATGTCGCCGCGCTTTGCGGCCCGGTCGCTGGCCCGGAAGAATTGCCCATCGGAAGACGCGGTTGTTCCATCACCCCATAGTCGCGAGTGCGGATGAAGCGTATGTGCGTCCGTCACGCAGGCCTGCGCAGCGCGATAGGTTTCGGAGCGGGCATGGAAAGTGCGCATCCAACCGATCTGATGGGCGCTGATCCCTTTTGAAGCTCCGGCCATGCGTTTCGGGCCGAGATTTGTCCCGTCCGCGAGCACGCCAGCTAGCATTGCGGGCATGTTCTGCGGCAGGCCTCCCGTTCGGACATGGGTGAACTGGTCGCCAAAACCGGTCCATTCATGCACTTCTCTGAGCAGGTCGGGAATTTCCACGAGCGGATACATCTCGGAGATTTCGGCGTTCAAGTCTTCGGCCGCAGCGGGAACATCCCTGGCATGCGGCGTCACGATCAAGGTTCCCACCTCAAGCCTGACGCCTTCGAGCTTTCCATTACGGGCACGATACGCCAGCCGTTTGAGATTGAAGTCCATCATTTGCTGGACCTCGGCCAGCCACGCCTCGCCGTCGCTTTGCACGCCGAGGCCGAGTTTGTTTTCCTCCTTGAGAGCGACAAAAACGGGCTTTGGCATAAGATGTTCATCAATCGGCCGGAAGGCCCGGCTGCCTTCGACCCAGACATCGCGGGATCTGAGCCGATCACGCAAATGAGCGAGCGTCGCAATCTCATAGAGTCGGCGATCCGGCTTACCTTTCTCGAAGATCAGCTTCCTGTCCGACTTTGAAAGATGGGCAACCGGGACGCGGTCCGGAAGAACGCGCCTGCTTTCGGCATAAAGCGATCGGAGGGCTTCTATTGCGGCCAGCAACGGATCGTGCCGACGGCGTGACTGGAAAGAAAATGTTTGGAGGAAAACTGCCGCATATTTGCGAAGGTTACCGTATTGCTCGGCCGCCAGCGCTAACGGGGAAGTGCGGTTGCTTTCGACGATGGCTTCGAGACCTGGCTTGATTTGCAGTAGCCGGTACCAGCCGACCTGCCGGTTCAATGTGTCGATCGCATCTTCACCTGTATCGTTAGCTGCCTGCAAGGCCACGATCGTGTCGAGGAACAGGCGCAATGCTTTTGATGTTTCGGCACGGGTGTTGATATGTCGCTGCTTTTTGGCCCCTGTGCATTATTGGGACATAGATTCACGGTAGGAACCTGCTGGACGGTACCAACGCGGTCGGGCAACAAGCGACGCCATCCGGGACGTCCCTGAGGCAGGTCATTGCTTCTGAAACCAGACGCTGCAGGTGGCCGACGTCACCGCGACCTATCATACCGGCACGTCGCGACCGGAGCAGAATTTCGCGCATGCGGCGACAACTGCGGAAGCATCTTCACCAGCGCCCATCACGAAGGCTGAAGCACGATTTCGCTGCCACGGACGTCCTAGATGAAAAAGGCCCGGTACGGGAGAAAGGCTGCCTTCTTGCAGAATGCTTCCGTTGGAACGGGTACTGCCTGGAATCTGGAGCCATGCGCTATCGTCTCGATATCCGATGCACCAGATGACGGAATCGATCACCCGTTTCGATCCATCGGCAAAGAATGCGAGGCGGTCTTGTGAAGAGACTAAGCGTTTCGCGACGGCTACGCCCCTTCGTTCCAAGTCGTCAAGGCTCCGATCCCTGTCAGGAAAGGGGTCCGCGCGCCGCATCACGCGTCCTATCGTCGATTCGGGCCTTGCTCTCATCAAGCCCAATGTGTGCAGCCACCACCATGTACTCTGGCCCAGAATGCGCTCGGGAAACAGACGGCGGCTGCGTCCAGCCGCAAGCACCACTTCATGGGTCAAAGCCAGCTCGGCTGCGATGTCGCGTCCGCTTGCTCCATCTCCGACAATAAGGACCATGCCAATCGGGAGATCACTGGGATTGTGATAACTTTCCGGTGTTAGTTGCTTGACTGCGCTGTCGAAGCCGGCAGCAATCGTTGGGATTATCGGTTTCTGAAACGCACCCGTCGCGACGATCACTGCCTTCGCTACTATGTACCTGCCATCGTCGAGTTGCGCGGCGAACCGCTCATCGGCCCGGCGTTCGAGCCGAGCCACACCATTTCCGGAATGCACCGGTAGGTCGAAATGGCTGGCGTAGGTTTCGAGATAATTCGCAAACTCGTCTCGCGTTGGATAGCCTTCTGGGTCCCCATCGAGCGCAAGACCAGGCAGCGAACTAAATGCGCGCGGAGTGAACAGGGTCAGGGAATCGTAGCGATGGCGCCAACTGTCGCCGACGCGGGCATGGCGATCGACGATTTGGAATGAAAGCTCTGGTCGGGCAAGATAATAGCCGGCTGCGAGTCCCGCTTGACCCGCGCCGATCACTAGAACGTCTATTTCCTCCGAACCATGGCTCACGGATAGCTGGCGAGGGCTTCTGTTCATGCAGCCTTTGCTTTGCCTTTTACCAGAATGCTCTCCATCAGCAAAAGCCCTACCCCACAGACAATCGCCACGTCGGCAAGATTGAAGGCGGGCCAATGATAGCTGCCGATGTAAAAATCCAGGAAATCCGTCACGGCACCCTGCCGGAGCCGGTCGAGCAGATTGCCGAGCGCCCCCCCAACCACGAGCCCGAGGGCGGATGCCGTCAGGCGGCTGTCGCTTCGATGGATCCAGATAAGGAGGCCGGCGACTATAGCGAGCGGGAACGCCATCAGGAGCCAAACCGGCGCCTGGCCGAACAATCCGAAGCTCACGCCGGTGTTAAAGCCGAGCACGAGATTAAAGAAGCCGGTGACGGGAATGACCTGAGGTGGATTCATAACATGGTCCATGACCCACCACTTCGTCGCCTGATCAATGAAAAACCCGCCAAGGGCGAGTGGAAGGCCGAGCCTGAGCATGTCCGAATGTCCTTTAAACTCCGGCTTAGCCGATCCGACCGAGGGCCGGGAACGTCTGGAGCAGCCATATTGCAAAGCTAGAGAGATGGCCGGTGATCATGGCGATGCCCATCACCACCATCACCCCACCAGCGACGATTTTGAGCACCCGGCCGGTGCGGCGCATCGACATCATCCGCGCCATGAACCCGCGCATGAATAAAGCCGCCAAGATGAAAGGGAGGCCAAGGCCCAGGGAATAGACGGCGAGCAGCGTCGTTCCGCTTGCAACCGTGGCGTTGGCAGCGGAGAGGGTCAGAATCGCACCTAGCACTGGTCCGATGCAGGGAGTCCAGCCGAACGCAAAAGCGAGACCCAGGAGATAAGCGGCCCCAGCGCTTCCGCTGCCCGGATTGGCATGGAACCGGGCTTCACGATTGAGCCAGGGCATTGGTACGAGGCCGGTCGTGAATAGGCCGAAGACGATAACGATCCCTCCGCCAATCAGGTTCGCTTCGAAAAGATACATGCGCAAGAGCCGGCTCAACACGGTGGCGCTGGCCCCAAGGATGACAAACACGGTCGTGAAGCCGAGCACGAAGCAGAGGCTGAGGCCGAGAGTTCGGCCCGCTGCCCTGAATTCTGTATCGGCCGCAATTCCGTCCGGGCTAATCGTGCGGCCTGCAACGTAGGAAATATAGCCCGGCACCAGCGGCAGAACGCAGGGCGACAGGAAGGATATAACGCCAGCGGCGAAAGCCGTCGCCATTCCGATACTGGAGAACTCCATCAGCCAATCTCGCCCACTAGACGGCGGAGCTTCTGCAAGCGAATCTCACGCGGCTCGTGCATGTCGAGCGTGCCGACGAATTGGCTCTCGGCATCCATCATGTAGACGCCTGCGGTGTGATCCATCGTGTATTCGCCCCCCTCCAGAGGCACTTTTCGCGCGTAGGCCGCAAAGGCCTTCACCACGGCGTCCGTTTCCTGTCGATTTCCCCGCAATGCGAGGATGCGATCATCAAAGGCTGTCATGTATTGAGCCAGCAGCTCTTGGCTGTCTCGTTCGGGATCGACGGTGAAGAACAGTACGTTGAACTGGTCGGCCACCGGCCCGAGCTCGTTCATGAGATCGCTGAGTTCGTAGAGCGTCGTCGGACACACATCGGGACAATGGGTGAAGCCGAAGAAGGCGAGATAAGGCTTTCCAGCAAGCGCGGCATTGTCGATCGTCCCGCCTTGATGCGATGTGAGCTGGAACGGGCCGCCGATAGCTGCGATGCCTGTCGAAGACGCGACCGCCGCATTTTGCTGCTGCCAAGGCTTGGACACTGACAAGCCGATGAAAAGCCCACCGACAGCGGCGACGGCAACCCATGCAACAAGACGGAAAAGTTTGACGCCGCTCATTGGACAGCCTCTCCGTGCCCGTCATGTTCGTTCGCAAATTCCGGACGAGCACCCATGTTCTGCACAGCGAACTCAACGTCGATGGTACCGGCCTGCTCGAACACCAGTGTTGCGGCAAACCGCTCCCCTTCCTTCAAAGGACGCGATGGCTTCAAAAACATGATGTGTATACCGCCAGGTTGAAGTTCGACCGTCTTGCCAGCCCCAATTTCGATGCCATTTTGCACCGGCCTCATGCTGGCAACCCCGTCGATCACGGTCGACTCGTGGATTTCCGCCCGTTCTGACAGAGGTGATGAGATCGAAACCAGACGGTCGGCCATACCGCCATCGTTCGTTAGCGTCAGATAGCCGCCGGCTACCGGCGCGACCGGCGGAGTCGCGCGCGACCACGGATGATTGATGGTGATCGAACCGGCTTGGAAGTCGTGACCAACGGCAGGAGAGATCAATACCGCAAGGGTAAGGAAGGCGGCGGATAGGGCTCGTGAACTAATCATGTTGATTAACTTTCTCTCCAGCTTCCCCGGCCTTTTCAAGAATTTCCAAGCCGCTTCTGACAACGACAACAACCACGCCCAGGCCGATGATCAGATCCGGGTAGGGCGAATTGAAAAGGATTACGGCCAGACCCGAAAGCGCGATGGCTGAGTTCACGAGCATGTCGTTTGTCGTGAAAATCCATGAGGCTTGCAGATGCACGCCGCCTTCCCGATGAGAATTCAGGAACCACATGCAGATCATATTCGTAAGCGCGCTCGCGATTGCCACGGCAATCATGACCGGCCCTATCGGATCGGAGCCAGTGAAGAAGCGACGACCGACTTCAAATAGAAGAAGACCAGCGAAAACCATCAGAAGGATACCCGACAGCCGGGCAACTCGAACCTTCGCCGCCAAACCGCGACCTACGACGAAAAGGCTAATAGCGTAGACACCGGCATCGCCAAGATTATCGAGTGCAGAGCCCATCAATCCTGTTGACTGAGCCCACCACCCTAATCCCCCCACAATGGCTGCCTGGGCCGTATTGATCGCAAGCACCCATGCGAGCGCCCATTGTTCGCTCTTCTCGGATGAAGTGGCACTGCCCTTGGACTGATTACTCATAAATTACACCTCGGCTTTCTTGGCGAGAAGTGGAAGCCGCGACCTGCCTTCGCGCACTGCTTGGGCTCATTTGTCGCGGGTGCCGCGCCAGGTCAGCAGGCGCAGCGCATTGGCTGTAACGAGGACCGTAGCGCCCGTATCGGCGAGAATCGCCATCCAGAGCGTGGTAATGCCGAATAGAGTCGTCACGAGGAAGACGGCCTTCAGACCAAGCGCTATGGCGATATTTTGCCAAATATTGCCGAGTGTCGCCTGTGACAACCCGATGAGATCGGCAACACCCGTCACCCGGTTTCTGAGCAGCGCGGCATCTGCGGTCTCCAGAGCAACGTCGGTGCCTGCACCCATGGCAACGCCAACGGAAGCGGCTGCGAGCGCCGGCGCGTCATTGATACCGTCTCCCACCATGGCGATCGGGCCATTAGCTTTGAGGCGACCGATCTCGGCGAGCTTGGCGTCGGGCAACAATTCGGCGCTTGCCTCAAGGCCAAGATGGGCCGCAATGGCGTCGGCCGTGCGCTTGTTGTCGCCGGTCAGCATCAGTGGCCGCACACCTCGATCTGTCAGCCGCTTCACACCTTCGATAGCGTCGTCGCGCGGTTCGTCGCGCAACGCGATCAATCCCTCGATGGTCTTGCCCTTTATAAGCACGACGACCGTCTTGCCCTGGCTCTCCAGTGTGGTGATCGTCTCGGCAATGTTCTCTTCGAGGGCAGCCTGTTCGGCGGCATGACGGGGAGACCCGACCGAAGCGAAGCCGTCCTTCAACCGCGCTGTGACCGCTTTGCCGGGTGTGGCAACGCCGCCCCCGAAGGTGACGGGCAGTTCGAGCCCCCGCACTTTTGCCGCCTCCACGATTGCAACCCCGAGAGGATGGCTGGTGCTGCGCTCGACGGCCGCTGCAATGGCAAGGACGGCGTTCTCGTCCCCATTGATCGGCACAATGTCCGTCACCTGGGGATGGCCACGCGTCAGCGTTCCTGTCTTGTCGAAGGCAACAGTTACGACCTTACCGAGTATTTCCAGTGCCGCGCCCCCCTTAATCAGCAATCCCTGACGCGCGCCGGCGGCAAGACCCGAGGCAATAGCCGCCGGCGTGGAAATCACGAGCGCGCAGGGGCAAGCAATCAGCAACGTCGCAAGACCCCGATATACCCATGTCATCCAGTCACCGCCGAAGGCGAGCGGCGGCACCACGACGATCAGAGCCGCGACGACCATAGCGCCAGGCGTATACCAGCGGCTGAAACGGTCGATCATACGCGCCGTCGGGGCCTTTGATTCCTGAGCTTCCTCGACCATGTGGATGATGCGGGCAATGGTATTGTCGGCCGCGACATGACTGATCGACACTCGCAACTCGCCATTTGCATTGATGCTGCCGGCATAGACGTTTGCGCCGGCTTCTTTAAGCACGGGCATGGATTCGCCTGTCACGGGCGCCTCATCGACCTCAGATGCACCATCAATCACCGTGCCGTCAGACGGCACACGGTCCCCAGGCCGAACAACGACGACATCACCAATAGCCAACTCTTCGGCAGCGACCTGCTCAATGACACCATCACGCTCGCGGAACGCGACCCGGGGCACGAGATCGATCAGCGCTTCAATGCCTGCCCGCGCACGGCCTGCCGCCACGGTTTCAAGCAGCTCGCCCACTGCGAACAGGAAGATCACGACAGCAGCTTCTTCGGCCTCGCCGATGGCGACCGCGCCGAGTGCCGCGACCGTCATCAACGTCTCGATGGTGAAGGGTGAGCCGGACATCGCACCGGCGACCGCCCGCCGCGCGAACGGGATAACGCTGATCAGGGCCGCACCTGAATAGAGCCATTGCTCCCAATCCGGCAGGATACGCGCAATGGCGAAGGCAAGCATGAACAGTGCGCCGGTCAGCAGTACAAGCCGACCCTTGCTGCCTTTCCACCACGCCTCTGTGATGCGCTTCCGAGGCGGCCCCCCCTTCGTCTCAGCCTGCTCGATCACTGGCGTGTACCCGAGCGCTCGGATCTTTTGCTCAATAGTGCCGAGGGCCGTCCGGTCTTCATCGAGTTGCAATGCTAGCGTCTCGTTGGCGTAGCTGACATTGATGTCGCTAACGCCCGGCAGGCGTTGCATCGCCGTCTCGATTTTCAATGCGCACGAGGCGCAGTCCATGCCTTCTATACGCAGTCTGTAAGGGCTCGCTGCCGCCATGGTGTCACCTCGATGGTTTAATGTGACACCGCAGATAGACCCTGTAGCAACTATAGGGTCAAGAGTGGACTTCGTTTATTTGATTTCGCGCTGCGATCCACGTGCAAATTCGCGGTACAACTTCATTAAGGAGCCTTGACCCTGTAGTGGGTACAGGGTGCAGAAATAGTTGAATGCAAAGGTAAATGGAGCGAAGCGAAACGATGGCGAAAGGGAGTGCTATGACCACCGGGGCGGGCACGACTGCAAATACCTGGGCGTTCGTCTTCTCGGCATGGCTCATTGCGCTTGCCGCCTCGCTCAGCGCTCTCTTCATTGGTGAGGTCATGGGACAGACGCCGTGCAATCTGTGCTGGCATCAGCGCGCTTTCATGTTTCCGCTGGCGGTCATTCTGGCTGTCGCTAGCTTTCGAGGTGATGCCAGCGTTTCCCGGTACGGACTTCCACTGGCTGCCCTAGGTGCCGCCATCGCTGCATTCCACTCCCTCCTTTATGCGAGGATCCTTCCAGCAGCCATCGAGCCTTGTACACAAGACGGCCCGTCATGTTCTGGCGTCGAGATGACGGTCCTTGGCATTTTGCCGCTCCCTTACCTATCGCTCGCCGCCTTTGGGAGCATCGCTCTTCTTCTCGTTCTCGCGCACCGGAGACGTTCAACATGACCAGACGGTCCATCGTACTTCTCACTGGCCTTGTCGCACTGATTGTCTTTGCAGGCGGTGCCTTTATCTACGACCGGTACGGCGGCCTCTCGGCACAGCCCGTTGCACCGGCGCAAGGTGATGCGTTGGTCAGGGCGCATTCACCCGTAATCGGCCCAGCGGATGCGCCGGTGACGATCGTGGAATTCTTTGATCCGTCCTGCGAGGCGTGCCGAGCTTTCTATCCAGCCGTTAAGCAGATCATGGCGAATTTCCCTGCCGAGACGCGCCTGGTCATCCGATACGCGCCCTTCCATGACGGATCTGACGAAGCCGTCAGGATTCTGGAAACAGCCCGTCTTCAGGACAGATACGAACCGATACTGGAAGCCCTGCTGGCGCGACAGCCGGAATGGGCCGTGCATGGTGCACCCGATCTCGAGAAAGCCTGGGAAATCGTGGCGGCGGCTGGGTTGGATGTTGAGCAGGCACGGCGTGAGATGTCCTCGGCCGAGATTGACGCCGTTCTTGAGCAGGATATGGCCGATGTTCAGAGCAATAATGTGCGCCAGACACCGACCTTTTTCGTGAATGGCAGGCCGCTGGAATCCTTCGGACCGCAGCAACTCCACGACCTGGTGCGTGAAGAGGTGGAGAGCGCCAGAGCGGCGCACTAGGCGAGCCATCGAGATCGACAAACGTCCAAATAGAACCTACATGACCCTGTATACGCTATAGGGTCATAAAATGAACTCTTCAATTCTGACGATCGGTCATCTTGCAAGGCAAACCGGTACCAAGGTCGAAACGATCCGCTTTTACGAGAAGAACGGTCTACTGCCCGAGCCCTCGCGTACCGAAGGCAATTATCGGGCGTACGAGCCAGACCATCTGAACCGGCTGAGCTTTATCCGCCGGGCACGTGACCTGGGCTTCTCGCTCGACCAGATCAGAGCGCTTCTCACGCTATCCGACAATCGCGGACAATCCTGCGCAGCAGTTGATGCCATCGCTAGCGAACATCGTGCAAAGGTCGAAAAGAAGATCACTGATCTCATGGCGCTCAAGGCCGAACTCGACAGAATGATCGACCAGTGCGAGTGCGGCATCGTCGACGATTGCCGGATCATTGAAACCCTGTCGCCGAAATGATCGGAGGTCCATGCAGCTTTGCCGACGATCCATGTCTTGATCGACTGCAATTGGTAGGTCGTTCGACATCTTCCGCTTGGAAGGGTTGGCTGCTGAAAGCGGCCTTTCCGCTTTCCACCCCATGGAGGTCATCGGATCCAAGTCATGCCAAGGCCTCATGGGCTTCCCGCTGACGATATTCGGCAACGATTCTTGAGACGGTTGGCTCGCTCACGTCATAGAGCCGCGCCATCTCGGCGCCGGACTTGCGCCCCGCAACAACGGATTCGGCGATCTCACGCCGTTTCTTATCGTCAAGTTTGCGCCGCCGACCACCGAGCCGCCCTTCCAACCGCGCCTGCGCTAGCCCTGCGCTAGTCCGCTCGCGGATCATGGCGCGCTCGAACTCGGCGAATGAGCCGACCATCTGCATCATCATGCGGCCTGCCGGTGTCGTCGTGTCGATCGCTTCGGTCAGCGACCGGAAGCCGGCCCCCGCCGCTTCGATCTTTTCCATCAAGTGCAGCAGGTCTTTCAGGCTTCGCGAAAGCCGGTCGAGCTTCCAGACAACAACGACATCGCCATCCCGTAGCTGGCCGATCATCTCCTGGAGCCTCGGCCGGTCCCATCGCCCGCCGCTGGCGGATTCTTCGAAGACGCGTTTACAACCCGCTGCCGTCAGCGCGCGCAACTGTGCTGCGTTCGACTGGTCGTCCCCCTTCGACACGCGAGCATAGCCGATCAAATAAGGTGCGGTGCTCAATTCGATCCTTTCACAAACGGCCGTCTACGGAAGCAGGATGACCATGACCGCAAATCAAGGCTCAATGCCTTTCACAATCCTCTTGCAAAACTGTATCAAAAGGCAAGTGATTTTTGAAAGGGATAACCGATGCCAGCACGCATTTACATGATCGGCCCTCAGCGCGACGCTTTGTTGGCGCTGCCCGAAGACGAGACGACGGTCGTCCGCCATCACAGTCTGGACGTAAACGACCTAGCTGCCATCAACAGCGCCCGCACGCCTGAGACCCGGCTTGGCTATGCTTTGCAGCTTTGCTGTCTGCGTTATCCGGGGAGGCATCTCCGACGCGGCGAATTGCTGCCCGCTGTCATGCTCGACCATATCGCTGAGCAGATCGGGATCGATGCAGAAGTGATCGGCGGTTTCGCACGACGGACGCCCACACGCTACGATCAGCTTCTCGCGATCAAGGCGCGTTTCGGGTTCACCGACCTCACCAAGCCGATGCGCGCAACGCTTCGAGCGTGGCTGGAAGCCGAAGCTGTCGGCCTGACCAACGGACGCGTCTTGTTGGGCAACTTCCTCGACGAACTGCGCTTCCGTAAGATAGTCATTTCCGGAATCACCGTGGTCGAGCGCATGGCCGCCGAAGCGATGCACGCGGCCGAAAACCGGATCATCGCCGACATCGACAATCGTCTCGATCCGGCCACCCATAGCCGACTTGACGCGCTTATCGCCGAGAAAACGCACGATAGGCAAAGCCGATTTTCCTGGCTACGGGAACCCACCCCGCGCGTCGCCTCTGCCTCGCTCGTCGGTATTCTTGACAAGATCGCACTGGTTCGCGGCATCAGGACGCCCGCCATCGATAGACGATACGAACCCCGAATGGAGCAATTTGCGCGCGAAGGGGTCCGCTACACCGCGCAGGCATTCCAGCAGATGGGGTCGGCGCGGCGGCATGTTATTCTTGTGGCGACGCTGCGCGAGTTTGAGGCCACGCTGACTGACACAGCTATCGGTATGTTCGACTCGCTCATCGGGCGAGCGCATCTGCGTGCCCGCAAACGCCTTGAACAGACGGTTGCCGCTTCTGCCGACCAGGGCCGCGACCGATTAATCCGTGTCGCCGACGTGCTTGAGGCGGTCAGCAAAGCCGCACGCGCCGGCGGCGATATTGCAGCAGCGGTCGCAGCGGTCGCCTCGCTCGATACGATCGATGCCGACGCTGCTCTTCTCCGGCGAACCACGAGGCCGGGACGAGATAATGCCATCAGTGAAATCGGGCCAGAATATCGGACGTTCAAGCGGGCGGGGCCGCGCTTCCTGAAAGCGTTCACGTTCGAGGGTCGCAAGGGTACCGCGCCGCTCCGTGCAGCGATGGCGATCCTGGCCGAACTCGATGGCGACTGGCGCACGGCGCTCCCTGATGGCTTGCCGCTCGGGCATATCGAGCGGCGATGGCAGCGCTATGTCGTCACGGACGACAAGATCGACCGAACCCATTGGGAGCTGGCGACCTATTCCGCGTTGGCTGGAGCACTGGCGGCGGGCGACATCTGGGTGCCAACCTCCCGACTGCACCGCTCTCTGGAAACGCTGCTTTCACCGAGTACGGATCCGGTCCCGGCACAGGTCTCCGATATTCCTGATCCTCATGTGTGGCTCGATGCCCGCGCGGCCGAACTGGATACTGCGCTGCTCAAGGTATCAGGGGGGCTGACCAGCGGCGATCCCGCGCTGTTTTCCGGTGACCGACTGCGGTTTCCGAAAGAGCCGAAAACCGATCTTGCCGAACGCGACGATGGCAGACAGTTCGTCCGGACCTGCTACAATCTCGTGCCGACGACGCGCATCACCGATGTTTTGTCTCAGGTCGAACGTTGGACCGGTTTCACCAGCCATTTCGGTCATGTCTCGACCGGGTTGCCGCCCAGCGATGAACGATCCTTTCTCGCAGCTATGATTGCGGAAGCGACGAACCTCGGCCTGTCACGGATGGCTGAGGTCTGCGGCGTGGCATCGCGGCGCACGCTCCTGCGCATGCAGACGTGGCACATGCGTGAAGAGACGTTTCGCGCCGCGCTCGGCTGTCTGACCGACGCCATACAGGCCGAACCAATGGCGGCCTGGTTCGGTGAGGGCTGGCGCGCCTCTGCCGATGGGCAGGCTTATTATCTTGGTGGCGCCGGGGAGGCTGGCGGTCAGGTCAACGCGCATTACGGCCGCGACCCGATCGTCAAAATCTACACCACCATCACCGACCGCTACGCACCGCTCCATCAAACCGTGATCGCGGGCACTGCCGGCGAAGCGATCCATGCCCTCGACGGCATTCTCGGCCACGAAAGCAACGCCAACCTTTCCGCGCTGCACGTCGATGGCGGCGGCGTCTCCGATATCGTGTTTGCGGTCATGGACCTGCTCGGGCTTGATTTTGAGCCACGTATTCCGCGCCTCTCCGATCGCCGCCTCTATTCCTTCGAGCCGCCCAAGCGTTACGGACGCCTCGCGCCGCTGTTCGGGAACAGGCTCAACCGCGATCTGATCGTCAATCACTGGCCCGACATTCATCGCGTCATTAGGGCGATGCGCGACCGAACCATCACCCCATCGCTGATCCTGAAAAAGCTCTCAGCCTACCGGCAACAAAACAGCCTTGCCGCTGCCCTTCGCGAGGTCGGCCGTATCGAGCGCACACTCTTCACATTGCGATGGTTCAAGGATCCGGCGCTTCGCCAGCTTGTCACGGGTGAACTCAATAAGGGCGAAGCGCGAAACAGTCTGGCGCGCGCGGTTGCGTTCCACCGGCTCGGCCGCTTCCGGGATCGCGGTATCGAAAATCAGCAAATGCGAGCGGCAGCACTCAATCTCGTCACCGCCGCAATCATCCTGTTCAACTGCCGCTATCTCGACCGCGCCGTGAGTGAACTTGGAAGTCGCGGAGTGAAAATTGATCCCGCTCTACTCTCGCAGCTTTCACCTTTGGGCTGGGACCGGATCAACCTCACCGGCGATTATGTCTGGTCAGACGGCATTGAACTCGATGCCGACGGACTCATGCCCCTTCGAATCCCCGATAGCTACCGTGAATCTATGTCCCGATAATGCACAGAGGCCTTTTTGCGGTTATTGGCTTTGGAAAACAACCGGCCGATCAACTTGATGAACATGGTCATCGCGTCGTCGGTGAGTTTCTGGCCGAGCTTGATGACCTGCACCACAAGTGTCGCGCGTCGGCGGCTGGCGGTGAAGTCGTTGGCAAGCCAGGCCGGCATTGCATCCCCCTCGCGCACCATCTGATCCCAACGTCCCGACGGAATACGCGCTTGCAAACGGGGATCGATCCCGAGCGAGCGTAGAAATGCGATGCGCTCTGTCAATCCGACCAGGTTCAACGCGCCAGGAGCGTCCGGAGCTGACTTCAGCCAGTGAAAGCGTGTCTGGCTGATCGCCGGGTCGACGGTCAGCAAACTGTCGAGTGCTTCCAGTGTGTCCGGCGTAAGGTTCGAGATCAGGGCGGCTTCAGCACCGCGGCGCGCGATGGTTCGCGCCAACAGTCCCATACGTTCAATGACATTCGCCACAGGCAACAGCACCCGGCGTTCGCGAAACGTTGCGATGATGGCATTCGCGATCGGCACGCCCTTGTCGGTCGCTGAAGCCGCCTGTATCGCGGACAGCAATGCCGCGCGACGATCCTGGGCTGTTGCACTCCGCATTCCGAGATAGCCGAGCAGGTGCGCGATGTGATTGCTGCGCGTTTCCTCCCGGCGAGCATATCGTTCAAATGAAGCAGGCTCGGCTCCAACCTGTTCGGCAACATAGTTCAGCATTGCCGTCGGCGGAGCTTCGTTGACAGAGAGTACCCGGCCCAGATGCCGCATCACGCAAAGCTGGATCGCGAAGCCGAGCCGATTGTGTTCTCGTCTGCGAAGCTCAATTTCAAGCCGGTCGGCTGGAGACAGGGAATAATGATGGATCAGGCTGTCTTCGTCGGTGGGGATATCGAATAGTTCCTGTCGCTCCTGAATCTTGAGAAGCATACGCCGGGCCATCTTACACTCCATACTATGCAAGCCGATGACCCATGTCTGTGTCCGAAAACGTCCGATTGCGTACAGGGCTTAAATACCCTGTCCACAAATTAGCTTGACTGCATTCTGGACAAGCAGATAATTTGAACAGCCTTTTCGGACAGGATTGACGCCATGTCACGCACTTTCGTCTATGCCCGCGTCTCCACGCCCGGCCAGACGACCCAAAACCAGATAGAAGAAATCCGGGCGGCGGGGTTCCACGTCGAAGACCGCCGGATTGTTACCGAGACGATTTCCGGCAGTGTGCCGATAACGCAGCGTCCGGAATTCTCTCGGCTGGTGGACCGTCTGGAACCTGGCGACATTCTCATCGTGACGAAACTCGATCGCCTCGGCCGGGATGCGATAGACGTCAGTTCAACAGTAAAGGCATTGGCCGACGAAGGAGTACGGGTCTACTGTCTTGCACTTGGCGGTGTCGACCTGACGAGTTCAGCCGGCACGATGACCATGAACGTGCTCAATGCCGTTGCCCAGTTCGAGCGAGATTTGCTAATCGAGCGAACGCAGTCAGGCTTAAGACGTGCCAAGTCCGAAGGGAAAGTTCTGGGTCGGCGGCCAAGCCTGACAGACAGCCAAAAGCAAGATGTGCGGGTTGCGCTGAATTCCGGCAAAAGCATTTCCGCTATTGCCCGAGCATTTGGTACCAGCCGTCAAACAATCATGCGGGTGCGTGACGAAATCCGTTGAGCAAGAAGCAGGATCGGATTTCCATTCTTCGAAACGAGGGCTATCAAGAATGCAAACTTTCGCGGCATATGTCGGCGCAGCCGTTTTTGAAATAGCGGGATGTTTTGCATTTTGGGCTTGGCTGCGGCTCGACAAATCAATCTGGTGGATCGTTCCGGGTCTCGCTGCGCTGAGTCTATTTGCATATTTGCTCACGTTGGTAGATAGCGCGGCCGCAGGTCGTGCCTATGCGGCCTATGGAGGTATCTACATTGCGAGTTCTCTCATATGGCTCTGGCTGGTCGAGGGCGTCCATCCTGACCGCTGGGATCTCTTAGGTGCAACCATCTGTATAGTCGGGGCTGCGATTATTATTGCCGCGCCTCACTCACGCGTTTAATCGGGCGGCATTATCGAGATCTAATTCCTGCATTCAATCTGAATAACAACGCCGCCTGGAACAATGCCGACGCGGCAGAAATCACGAACACTGTTTCAAGCCCTGAAACGGCCACGATCACCCCGCACAACAACTGAGAGCCGCTACATCCTTTTCGAAAGTCTGCGCAGCAAGCTTCAACCCTTCAACCGTTGTGAGGTATGGGAAGATCATCGCGCCGAGCTCCTCGTAAGTCATTCCCGCCTTAAGCGCCATCGTCGCGGTCTGGATACTGTCGGCACCTTCCGGAGCAAGTATATGTGCCCCGAGCAACCGCTTGGTGTTTCCGTCCGCGACAAGTTTTATGAGCCCGCGCGTGTCCCGGGCAGCGAGCGCCCGGGGTACGTGCTCGAGCGACAACACTGAAGTGCGAACAGTTTGGCCGGCAGCCTTTGCCGCGGCCTCTGTGAGACCGACGCTGGCAACCTGAGGGTCAGAGAAGACGATTGCCGGCATGGTAGTGTTGTCATAGACTAGACTATCGCCGTTCATCGCGTTTTTCGCAGCCAGTTTGGCACCGCAGGCAGCCATATAGACGAATTGGTCACGTCCGGTTACATCACCGGCGGCGTAGACATTCTTGTGGCTGGTACGCATCCGGTCATCGACAAGGATCGCGCCACGCCGGTCGGTGGCGATTCCTGCCAGGTCCAACGCAAGATTTTGCGTGTTGGGCGTACGACCTGTCGCAAGCAGAAGGTCCTCCGCTTCCAGGGTCTCGGTTCCATCTTCCGTTTCCACCCTCAGTGCAATGTGGCCATCACGCTTCATGACTTCCGTGTAGCTCTTGATGGTTCTGACGATAATTCCCTCGTCTTCGAACGCGCGCGTCAGCGCATTACCTATTTCCGGTTCAGCCTCAGGCAGCAATCCTCGGCGGCTGACTATGGTGACGGCCGTTCCCGTGCGTGCAAATACTTGGGCTAATTCAACACCGATGTATCCGCCTCCCATAACAATCAACGACGCAGGGCGCTTCTGAACTTCGAGGATTGATGTGCTGTCGTGAGGGCGTACCTGGGTCAGCCCGGGAATGTCAGGCACCTGGGGCCGGGATCCCGTGGCGAGGATGATCTTGTCCGCAGAGATAACCTCTCCATCCAAAGTCAGCTGACCGCCAGCAATGAAACGAGCCTCACCTTCCAAATAGACGATGTTGTTGTGTTGGGGCAGGACGTCGATATATTTTGCAGCTCGCAGGTCATCGACCAGCGCCTGTTTTTGGCGGATAATGGCGGCCCAATCCGTGATCTGCGCCGTCGCCTCTATCCCGTCAAATCTCTCGGCGGCTTTTGGGGAGTGCATGACCTCCATAGCCCGGATCATCGCCTTGGACGGTACACAACCGACATTGACGCAAGTCCCACCGATGACACCGTATCCAAGAAGCGCGACCCGAGCACCTTCCTCGGCCGCTGTGATTGCGGCAGAAAATCCCGCTGACCCTGCGCCAACCACAGCCAGATCGTAAGATCCGTTCTTGTTCGAACAACAATCAGACATTTGGGTTTCCTTCATTGCGTTGACGTCGTGCGTTGCGAACAAGCGCATAAACCGTGAGGAGTACAAAGGCGAGAAGAGCTGGCAACAGGACATAGTCGAGAACGCCAACGAAGGCCGATAGCCCGACCGCGCCGAACAATACGACGATAACCGGTGTGAAACAGCACAGCGCTGCGATCACTGTACCGATCACCCCTGTCGCCAAGAGCTTATTGTTCATTTCAGATTTTCCCTATTGTCTTCCCGGCAGCCAGACCCGACCGAGAGTCGCAACCTGTGGCGCAGGAAATAAGCGAAAAGACCCGCGACCGCGGCAATCAGCACGGACAACACAACACCCGAACCGAATAGCTGGGCGATCAATCCGGTTGCTGCGGAACCAACAAACGCCAGGCCGCCACCACAGCAGATAATCACTACGGGAGCGGCAACCGCCGTTGCCAGTATCATACCCAAGGACTTGTCACTCATGGGTTAGCTTCAGGAGTTCGAACCATCGTCCAGCAAAACCGCCGTGTACCCATATGTGGCGGGTTGTGCGACGATCTCCTCCATATCCGTCACAGCGTCGTCGAAAGTGATCGTGTAGACACCGGAGCGGCCATCCTCGTGCTCTTGGAAATTCAGGATCTCGACGCTCTCGGATTTTTGCAACGCCTCGCCAACGATGTAAGAACAGGACGGGCACCAAAGGCCTGTGACCTCAATCCGCGCTTTTCGCTCTTCTGCATGGGTTGCCCCAGTCGCCAGGAGCAAAACGGCAAGTGTCATAAATGTCTGTTTCATGGAGAATCCTTTCTCAGTAACCGAGTAGTGGCGGAGCGAAGTATGGGAAAGCCAAGGAGAGCACGACAATGAAAGTTGCACCCCACAGTGCTCTTTTCATGAACCGCTTTTGCAGAGGCCGTTCGCAGCTTCCATCATTACAGGCCTGCGGCGTCGGCCTGTACACTTTCCAGAACCCGTAACAGAGTGTGCCTCCGGCAAACGCGAAGAAGACCCATTTGTACTGGTAGAGCGCTCCGAGCTGACCAATCCATGCGCCTGTGGCCCCGAGGCTGAAAAGCACCAGCGGCAGAATGCAGCAGGAGGTCATTGCAAGAGCGCCAAGTATGCCGCCAGCGGTGGCGGCTCTCGCACCCAGATCTCTCTCCCCTTTGGTCCCGGGATGTATTTCTGACGTCATTCTGACACCCTCAATTGATCCATCTAAGGTGAAGGCGTACTGTCTGTAGCCACTACAGATGCAAGGAGTTTTCCTATGTCCGGGATCACGAACGCGCGAGGCTATCTGATTGGGGCAATGTCCAGCGAAACCGGCGTGAATATCGAGACGATCCGTTACTATGAACGCATCGAACTGATGCCGAAGCCTGACCGGACTGCCGGAGGCAACCGGCAATACACCCACGACCACCTTCAACGATTGTCATTTATCAAGCGGAGCCGGGAACTTGGGTTCAGCATCGACGAGATCCGCGCGATGCTGAAAATGGTCGACCAGAAAGGCATCAGTTGCGGTGAGGTGCATGCCATGACAATGGAACACCTGAGCTCTGTAAGGGAAAAGATTCAGCACCTGAAGAAGCTTGAAAAGGCTCTTACTAATATGGCGTCTGAATGCGCGAAGGGAGATGTCCCGAACTGTCCGATTATCCAGACGCTCTTTGAAGCGTAGTAACTATTGGGTGATTGACTGTCCCGGCAAGTTGCTCGCCCTGGGGGCCGTTCCGGCTGTTTACACCTGCCAAACGCAGTGCTCAAATATGCCTGTGCGAATTTCTCCTTAAATGAAGACTGTTGTTGTGGCAGGTCGCGATTATCAGACTGGTCGAATCGAAAGTTCGGTGTTCGTTCCAGCTAAGCGCAGGATTTATTGCAAATCTTGTTCTGGCCCCTATGCGCCAGAATCTGAACCGTGCTTTGGCATTCGCAGGCTTGGCGATTGAAGCATCGGGCCAACTCGTCTCGGCCAGCGCCGTTCAGACACTTTCGGAAGCCAGCAAGCGCGCCAGAGAACTGCGAGAAGACCTTGCGAGCCGAGGTGTCCACCCGGACGTTCTCAGTTTCTGCCGCGAAGAACTTCTCGCTGACAACTACTTCCACGCCGTCCTCGAGGCTGTAAAAAGCGTCGCGGAAAAAATTAGAACTCGAACGGGTCTAACTGATGACGGAGGAGTTCTCGTCGATCGCGCCTTCGGCGGTGACAGGCCGATGTTGGCGATCAACGCGCTGTCAACGGAAAGCGAGAAGAGCGAGCAAAAGGGCTTCTGCAATCTCCTGAAGGGCACTTTCGGTATGTTTCGCAACACGACCGCGCACGCGCCGCGAATCTATTGGAAGATGTCAAAGAAAGACGCAGAAGACCTGCTTTCCATGGTTTCGCTGATGCATCGGCGAATTGATGCAGCCACAACGCCGTCCCGGCTATAATCCAGCGTCATGCAGTTTTCCGCTCCACAGCAGCCGGTGGACAGAGGTTGCTGAAGCAGAGCGAATCAGTCGATTTTTTGAAGAATGTATCCAGGGAAGATTACTTCATTGCAATCGATTCCGGCCGTGATGGGCCTTAAGATTTCAATGTCTTCGCTGGTAGAGAAGATCACCTGTTGCCCGCGTTCTTTTGCGCCAGCAGCACGACCCAACAAGTTTTTGAAACTTGGACGTGACGATGACTGTTGACGCGGTTCATCGAATACGAGCAGACCCGGGTGGTTGGTCGTCTGTTCGCTGGATAGCTCGAGCAGGCCCATTTGGTAGGCCCATTTCAGACGAATCGCATCGCTCGCGGAAGTCTCAAACCCAATTTCAAATCCTTCCTTCTCGGGCCTGTAGCTGTCCTCAGAGATCGACAGTTCGGAGGGTGAAAATGTACTAAATCCGAAGTCTGCAGCTCGGCCCTGCACCAGCCGCGTCAAGCGACCAAGCTTATCTTTGTCGAGCGGAGAGAGCTTCTCTTTAGGAATCTCCGCTTGCTCTCGCAGAAGCTCAGTATAGGCCTCCTGCAAACCCCGAAACCGATCCAGCGCATCATCAAAAACGGCCTGCAGCGCCTCTAGGTCCCTCAATCTCGCTTCTGCCCGTATGCGTTCCTCGATAACGGCAGCCGAGGGGTTGGTACCTGGCGCTACCAACTCCGAACGAAGAAGTCGGATTTGGGTGTAGTGATCCGACAGTTGCCGGCCGACAGCAGAGAGTTGCTCCCTCCGGTCGTTCTCGTCCCTTTCCTCCCTAACGAGAATATCTTCGAACATTTTTTTCTGCGATCGGATGTACTCGATGTTGTCCGAAACCGGCATTATGACGGAGAGGGCTTCCTGCGCCAGCAATGTATCCGCGAGAGCCTGTTCGCAGGTCGGGCATCGATCCGGCGTCAATGCGGCAGTGACACCCGAGTACCTTTGCAGTCTTTGGACGTCGAGGTTCTTCTGAAGGTCTTCGTCGAGTGAAGCAATTCGCCTTCGCAGAGATTGTAAGTCAGCTAATTTCAGTTGCTGCAGTCCGTGAAGCCGAATTCTCTCAGCGTTCAAATCATCGACCCGCTGGGTCATCTGCTGCAGTTTTTGCGTAACTTCCTCCGACTGGTCTTCGACGTCTGGTACTGCCGTGGCGGCCAGGTCTGCTATGCTACCTCTGAGCTTGGAAGCAACCGCGTTTAGCGGTACCCAATTCGTCCCATCGGCCAATTGAATGTGAGCATTTGACAACGCACCGAGATCCGCAATAGGCGTCTCGCTGAGTGAAGCGATCCTGCCGCCGCCTCGCGCTACGAACCGCTCCAGATCTTGCCTGGTAACCGACCATACCTTCGAATTGGCTGCGACGCGCTCCGCCAATCGCTCGCGCTGCACTTCAAGCTTGTAAACATCGAGGTCCATGATGAATTCGACAGCCCGTTTGTGGACCTCTCGAATTCTCATGTAGGTGGGGATAGCAGCCGGGATTGCCGTCCAGCCAAATTTCTGTTCCACCCAGAAAAGTGGGAACACCGTCTCCAGATAGAGCTTTGTTTCTGGCGCATCATACCTTCGGACCTGCGGCAAATGCCATCCGAGGAAGCCTTCCAGAAAATGATGAAATCCGTCTTCCCTTTGGGCGGCTCCTGGATCCAGCACGAAGAAGTTTTGCCGTCTGAGATCATTGGTGCCCTCTGACAAGGCCGCTCCGAAATCTACTGATACCAATCTAGTATCTGTCGCCACTTTCACGCCGCGATGAACGGTGATGATTTGTTCCTCACCATTGGCGATTTCGAGCGAAACGCTCGACTCGATCACCTCAACACGCTTCTCCTCGTCTGTATTGAGGTAGCTTGTCATCGCGTGCGGTAACGGAATTTCTCTCCGAGGGCTCAACATTCGTTCCAGACCCAACGCGTATAACATCCCTTGCATACACGTCGATTTGCCCTTGGTGTTGTCCGCCCAGAGGACGGTCAATCCGGAAGTAAAAGGAACGTCGGCACCATAAACGCCATCCGTTGTGACAGCCCGCAACCTCAGGTGTCGAAAGCGCAACGTCATATCAAATCCTCCAAACGCCAGACCCGCTTCATCAACGCATCAGTCATTCGAGGCGCCACCTCGCTCAAAAACTTCGCTTCCTCGGCGAGCGTTTCTCCTTGCTTGACGATTGCCTGCGCCACTTTCACTCCCTTGTCGGTAAGTGAGATCGACGTTCCTTTGTCGATCTTGACCATGCCCAGAGCGTGCGCAAACGCCACAGCTCTATTCAGAGAGGGCTCGACACGCACCGAAACCTCGTTTGGGCGATACTCTCCCGAAAGAAGGCCTCGAACCTCTTCCCGGCCTTCTGGCAATCGCACAGAATGGGCAAGAAACTGAAGCTTTTGAAAGTTGGACTTCTTCCCGCGACTGTAAAACAGCGCGAGCATCAGGACCGCGATTCCCCATGACATTCGAAGGTCGCCAGGAACAGGGTCCGGTCGAGCTGTAAATGTGAATGATCCGCCCAGGATGGCGGTGCGAAATCGTGTTTCACTGGACATTGGGGAAATCCAGTGGACACCGCATGATCCATTCGCAAATTGACCCGTAGGCAATTTGTTCGGCATTCTCGGCAGAAAGGCTCGGGGCAGCTGTCCGCATTGCAGAGATGAGCGCGTCAAGCTCTGCATTCAAAACCTGTCCAGCTGTGTCGCCCGCTTGTGGGCCAGCGAACTGAAGGCGGCGGGCTCGGCTTTTGACCGCTGTAATGACCTTTTCGTGAAGTTCGGGCGAACTTGACCGCAACGCATCAAGCAACGCGTTGCCTTGTAAGAACGAGCGAACAGCTTCAGCCACGAACTCGTCCAATTGATCTGGTGAGGCGCGCTTTTTCAGCTTTTCGGTCGCGTTGGTCAAAAGGTTTGTAGACCCGACAGACCAGCTATCGACCTCCGATTGGGTCGGGGAAGGAATCGAAAGCGTAACCTTGGAAAGCGACGCCATACCACTCGCAACTGCTTCCGATGGAAAGGCGCCTGGATCCTGAATTGTCACCTCGAAAGCTGGGTCCAGCGAAACGCAACCTGCCTCCCTGAGGTCTTTCGTCTTCTTTGCGCAGTGGAGATTTACGTCTTTGCTATCGTGCAAAGGCGACATTAGCACCCAATGCTTGATCAGCGTGCCGTGAAACAACTTTCCAACCTCAACGTGATTTGCAATCAGCTTTCCGAGGTCGGTTGTTATCTTCTTCTTTTGCCTGTCCGCACGCGTGGCGATATCAACTGGCTCTTCGACGGCGTAGCATTGATAGGCGACAGCATCCGTCGTGCAGTAATAGTCGACTCCATAATCACCTTGGTGTGCGGCTGGTATTTTCTGCACATTTAAGGGACCATGACGGCCTTGAAGAAGACTGAGTGCAAAGTGCTCCCAATCGTCTGGGTTCCAAACCTGAACTGCACTCAACATTGTCACGAATATGCCCCCGCCCCGAATTCGGCAAGTCTATCTGTGATCGAGGATATTTCAATACGTGCAATCGTAGGTATATCGACCCTAGACGACGTCTAGCTCACAACACACCCCATGCTCGATAACGTCCCCTTCCCGTAATCTCGCGCACGCCGAGTTGGCCAATAAGGTTCAGAGCGCCACGCGGCGTGATCCTGGCCGCGTTGGCGAGCATCTGTGCCGACACGATCGGCCGTGACAACAGTTGCTCAATGGCGACGGGCAAACTACTTGTAGATCTCTTGCCGACAGCACGCCGCTCGAGCTGATGCTTTGCTAGCGTCAAACGATCAAGTTCCTTCATTCCCGCACCAACCGCAGCGATCATTGCTTCGAGGAAGGCACTCAGCCTGGTTGTTCTATCCCGCGCACGCCGCCGCTCACGAGGCATCTCTCGCAGCCCGACGGAGAAAGCCAGGAGATGTGATTGAACCTTTCCTCGCGATCTTAAGAAATCCGAAACGAGCACCTGCCCAAGCCAATGCTGCCGCTGAAGCGGTTCGAGCTGCTCCCAGCCATCCCAAAGAACCGCTGCGGCCAGGGTTGCCGGAAGTGTGTCAACTTTTCTGACCAACTCGAGCCATTCAGAGATCCGTTCGGCTTCGTCCCAATCAGGATCCCTGATGACCAACTCGCCCACAATGAGGTCTGGTTGCCGGGTTCTGGTAGATCCGGGGGGAACGGCTTCTACCAGCCAGCTGGTTTCCGCAAGCACCTCGTCGAACTCTGCCAATTCCGGAGGAAGCGCATCGTGCTCGTCCGTTTCGAGATCCCTCCCCTCTCCTCTCCTCTTGAGTTTTCTGGGAAGTTCATCCTCCTGTTCGGCAATCCCCGCAAAGGCAATGATCCCAGCCCGCGAGATCGCCCAACCTGGATTGTTTCTCATCGCCCGTCGTCTCGCCCGGACGATCCGGTGCGCAATGACAAGCTCGTGGCTTGGTGCGCGAACGTCCATCTTGGCGTCGTGCAGAACCAAGTCTTCCAGATGGACAAGTTCGCCGGCCACCCACATGTTGGAGACGGCCTCGAAGAAATCAGCCCGCTCTGCAAAGCCATGTCCGACCTCAGATCGGGCAACACGCTCATCAAGCCGTGCGAGTGCATCTTCAGCCGCCGATATCGGCTTCAAGAGAGCCTCGAGGCTCAACTTTCCAATTTCATAAGGCATTGTTTTTTCGTGTCTTACGCATTTATGCGGAAGCTACCACGAATTTAACTTCCGTCATAGACTGCCCCGTAAACTCGCGTTCGCCGATATGCAGTCTGAGGCCTTCTGAATTGAACAAATGCCCGGCAGTCCGCGCTCAGGTCGACGAGAGGGCCCGGTTTTCCTGGGGTTTTGACGGTTCGGGTCGTGGAAAAGGCACTCAAAAGACGTTTACAAACGATCGGTTATCCGTATCTTCTTTAATTGGAAACTTCCTCTCTTATCGGCTCTCAGGCGTCCCAAATGGCCAAATCAGCGCTCAAACAGTCTTCTCATCGACCTGAGGGACGGCTTATTGGCTACGCGCGCGTCTCCACGGAGGAACAGGCGACAGAGGCGCAGGAACTGGAATTGCGTTCGGCGGGCTGCGAGATAATCGTGGAGGAATACGGTTCCGGCGCCTCACGCGCTCGTCCTGCCCTCGCCAGGCTCGTTCGGGAGATCGATGCCGGCGAGACGCTGGTCGTCGTCCGGCTTGACCGTCTCGCCCGCTCAGTGAACCATCTTTTAGAAGTGATCGACGATCTGAATGCAAAGGGAGCGCATTTTCGCTCACTGAGCGACCCGATCGACACGACGACACCTCAGGGCATGTTCTCGCTGCAGGTTCTGGGTGCTGTCGCGCAGCTCGAGCGCGCCTTGATCTCCGAGCGCACCAAGGCCGGCATCAAGGCCGCAAAGGCGAAGGGGAAGTTACCCGGCAATCCAGGAATTCGAGAGCGCAGACCTGAAGCGCTTGCCAAGATGACGGCCGCTCAAAAGGCGGCCTATGGTGCACGCATCCAGGCAAGTGCAAGTCAGTGGCTTCCAATTGTCCGGCGCATGCGTCCCTATCACACCTGGGACGATATCTCACGGTTTCTCAAAAACCGTGGATTTGACTGGACGCCCGAACGGCTTCGGCGCGCGGTGAAGTGGATGGTCACAGAGGGAATGGCGGACAAGGCCCTGCTCAGCAAGTCGCCTCCGCGCCCGCCGGAAGACCGGCTGATGACGCTGGTCGCCGGCATTCATTCGTCCAATCCGGAGCTGACATTGCGCGAAATCGCCGGTCAGCTCGAACGCCTGCACGAGCGTACACCCCGCGGTGGGACAAAATGGTCGCCTTCTTCCGTCAAGAACCTCATCGACCGGGCAAAGCGGACTGGTTTGCTCGAAGCAGTTTGAGTCCCAGATCGGAACTCCGGCGCAAATTGCCCGCCCAGACCCTGCGGACGAAGTCTCCGTGCGTTTGATTTCAACCGGTCGGAAAACTGGCGCCGGCACTGATCTCCGTTCAGACCTCACCATGGTCTCACACCAGCCCATGCAGGGATTTGTGGAGGTGGAGTTTGCCCTCCCCAGCCCTGTCGATCATGGCGCGGAAATATCCGCCGGGCGAGGCAATGTGCTCCGGATCCCGCAGCGCCTTTTCGGCGACAACCGCAAGGCAGGCCGCGGCCAGATATCTGCCTTGCCGCTCGACAGCGAGCTGATATCCGGACGGACTGAGGCCGATCAGCATGCGCAACTGCTCGGCAGCTCCACAAAGAGCCGGCCAACTGCTCAGACCGACCCCCAATTCTGCCTGTACCGATGAACATGCCGACTGAATGAGCCCTATGGAAACACCATCCAGGTTGGTTTCGGGAAACTTGCCTGCGCCTCCCCTTCCCACTTGTGATTTCGGCTGTTGTGTTTCCGTGCGCCCGCCGCAAGGCTCTTTTTCAAGAGCCATTTCAACGGCGAAGCCGTTGTCAGAAGTAAATTCAATGTCTTGCTCGTTAGAGCAAGTCCGTTGAGGATTACTTTCAAGGGAGTCGGTTGGGGTTGTAATAAATAAAGGGCTGACATCAATGTCACCCGCGCATGACATTTTATCCTTATTTTTCAACGAATGTGCTTCATGGAGAGCCAGGACCTGCGCATAGAGCGATTCCAGAAGTGCCGCCTTCTCCACCACATTCAATTCGTCCCGGATCACAATCGCCTGGGCTCGGGCAGCAAACCCGTGAAATTCTGCAGGCTCCAGTTCGGCCATGTCGGCGATCGCCCGTGAAAACCGTGTAACAGCCCGCCTGGCTTCCTGCTCGGCCTTGATACGGCGCTGGAATGCATCCGCCTGAACCTTGAAGGCCTCCAGATTGAAGCACGCAGGGCTAAAGTCCAGACCGTAGGCCTGCTCCAGAGCCCCTTCTGAACCGCGATAGACATAGCGTCGCCCGGTCGGACTGTCCCGATAGGCAAGCACTCCGGCTTCGACGAGTTTCTTCAGGCAGCGCGTGACAGTGCGCGTGGTGCGCCGAGTGTATTCGGCAAGACGCTGATTTGAGATCGCCACTACCGGCCGCTTTCCGGCCTGGAAATCGTCGGGCTGCACAAGACCCAGGAGAATATCCAGGACATGATAAGCCGTGCCATCGATACCAAGCGCCGGCGCAACGCGTTTCAGAACCAGGGAGATTTCCTTTTTGGTGACCTTCGGCCGGTCTTCCTGGGACGCCAGATGCGCGCTCGCAAGAATCCCGGCAGACACCTTGCGAAAACTCGCAATCTGCTGGGTCGAAGACATAAGTCCTCCTTTGCCGGAAGCGCATAAACGCGACCGAGCACTGAATTTTCAGATGCGAGACAAGCTGGAAGACGCAAGAAATCGTGCTCTGCTGCGAGACAGAACTTGCGTTGCGCTGCGAGTGATTCTAGAATCAGAGCTGCTAGACCGAGATCATAGGCACTCGTGCTTATCTCAACGAGGACCCGCCCACGTGGCGGGTTCTTTGTTTCATGCTTTTATTTGCTCGCTTGTTTCCCTTCGCCTTTTTTGAACTCTTCAATCAACGCCGTCATCTTGTCTGCGACAAACTGAGCAAAAGCCGGCTCTTTCTTCGCATCTAGGAAGATTTTGACAGCGTTGCTGGACTGCTCCATCGTTCCGAACGAGCGACCTTCGTTCTCCAATCGAGACTTTTCAGCTCTGGATTTCGTCGTCCTGAACTTGTCTGCTTTTTCAGCTGTCCGATAAGCCAGTTCGAAACGCTTGTTGGAGTCAGCCCCTTTCCACACTGCGCTTTCGGGTAGAGCACGCACCGCTTCGAGAATCGAAGACTTCTTTGCACCTCGATCAGCGAGGCTCGCAAAAGCCTCCCAACGATTTCGGCCGATCTTGGGGGCAGGTCCAATCAAACGAAAGATATCAGCTGGCACCAAAGCGACGATTGCAGACATTTTCGAAATCGTTGTGTCAGAGGCAACTCCAACAGACTTGGCTACAAGCTTACGCGTGAAACCGGCTTCCAAAAGGGCGACTGCGTATACCGCCTGCTCAATGAAGGACAGGTTCTTTCGTTCATTATTTTCAAGACCTTGAGCAATGACAAGCTCTTCGTCAGAAAGTTCTTGAACGTAAGCTTTCACCTTTTGCCCAAGAACCATGCAAGCACGATTGCGCCGCGCTCCATACGCCAGTTGGTACTGACCATTTTCTGCCGGATGTGGACGGACAAGGATGGGGAGTCGTTGGCCTTCTTCCTTAATGGAAGTCACCAGGCTTCGAAAATCCGGGTCATCGTCGGTCCATTCAAGACGGTCTTGAATGATGGAAGCCCGCACGGTGATGGGGTCGAGTTCAACGGTTTGGGATTTTTCAAGCTCGGCTTTCAGCCGCAGGTTTTCTTCTTCGATGCTTGCAAAACTCGCCTGCAGTGCTTTCGTCGGAGCAGTCGTCATGGGCCGACTCGTAGTCTTGTCCGATTTCTCGGCTTCAGCTTGTTTGGCAAGTTCGTTCGGGTCTACGGCACCAAACATGCCGGCAAGGCGTTTCGCCCGGTTGGATGCTTTGTTCATGAGCGTCCCCAGACTTTCAGGATCTCTTGGAAGATCTCAGTGTTGGCAGCATTTACGGATTCTATGGCGCGATTGTACGTGTCGCGTCCGACAGACCCTTTTTCGAGTTCGTACAACGTTTTGTTTTCCAGACCGGCATTTGTGATCGCAGTGGTCTCTACAACTGCAGCAGTCAAGACGCTTTCTCCAAAGAGAGACCGAAGCATCGCTGCAATATTCACCTGTGGAACATCGTGGGGAATATGTCTGGTCAAAAGAAACCGCATGAACTCATGATCGACAGGCGCACCAAAGTGAGCCATTTGTTCCAGCATTTCGTCCATCATGTACAAAAACTGGTTCATACTTGCGACGTCGATCATCGCGGACTGTACAGGGATAATTAGCCCGGTAGCGGCAAATACAGCGTTTAATGTCAGATACGACAATTGCGGTGGCGCATCGATTACGACTACATCGTAACGATCCTCCACGCTTCTCAGTGCAGTCGCCAACCGGCGAATAAAGTATTCGTCTCCCACGTATTTGTTGCTGATGATGGCGGCTGGCGTTTCGTAATCGAAATACTGCAGCTCGCTCTGGCCTGGAACAAGATCCAGGCCCGCAAAGTAGGTCGGTCGAATTACCTCCGGAAGTGGCCGACGTTCATCATCGTAACGCAGAACGCCAAACACCGTTTCGTTGTCGCCTACTTCCAAGACCGGCTGAACACCCAGCATCTCCGTCAGACTTGCTTGTGTATCAAGGTCGATTGCGAGAACGCGGAGGCCTTGCAACGCGAGAAACTGAGCCAAGTGCAAAGCAGTCGTCGTTTTCGCGCAGCCACCTTTGAAATTGGCGATCGCGACAATTTGCATTCCGTCATCTTTACGACGACGCGGATCAAACTGTAGGGACTGTCCGGGACGTTTTTCGGCCAGGAACGATCGAAGTTCATTGATCTGATCGAGTGTGTACATGCGCCGGTTCCCATCAGACCGCGCCGGTTGCGGACCTTCATTGTCGAGCGACATTTGCCGCAAGGTTGCGGGCGCGATGCCAATCAGGTCCGAAACTTCAGATGAGGAAAACGATCGCAAGTGCTTACGCGACTCCGGAGGATAATTCTGTTGCCAGTTGTTTTTGATTTGCTGGCTCAATAGTGACGAAAAACGCGCAATTTTTCCCCTTGTTGAGTTGGGGTCCAATTCCTTGTCAGAAATTGCGGCTTCTTCTGTCATTATCCACTCCGACGCAAAAATTTGAAAAACACGGAAATAAGCGTCAGAGCGAACTAAGAGCGAATTAGTGATTCCTGTCAATGGCTTTTTAGTTAACGCCCGTTAACTTTTCCACCGTCGACACGATATCGTGTGCCTAGAGAAAATGGACCACACTAGTACTTGCAGGCAGACTCTGCTCATGGTGCATTTGTTCAGAAGTGCAGAGCGAGCTAAACAATGATGTACGCCTCATAATATTCGATTCAGATCAGCGAAGACCCGAATGTATCCTGAGATCAGGCGTTCGGCGTCTAAGTTTTGATGCGCGGAGACCGCGTTGCTTCCTGTGTTTTTTGATAGCTATGACTCGGTTTCGTATTCCCTTTCGCCCACTCACGCACGGCAGTCAGATTGACGCCCAGTGTATCCACCACCGTTTTCATGACAAATGTCCACTTTGAAACTCCATAAAAAGTAGAGGTCTTTTATTGGATCGCCGCATTCGGGGTCTAATTCTAAAATGTCTTCTTGCCGAACTGACACTCAAGTTCTCGAGTGAGGTCTCTCGGTGCAATGTTATTGCGCTAGGAGACCTCAGAAAAGCTTTCGCCATCTTAAAGCTTGTTGCCTACGAATTGCGGCGTGAACGAAGAAGACCAACATCGACGACAACCCTGAATGACAAGTTCTATTCAGACATGAGCCGCGCTCACGGCTACCTGTAGACCCATTCGTCAAACAATTGTGTTAGGTCGAAATGCATTTCTTTTAGGACAGGCCGGGCAAAGCAATTCCAGAAGGTGGCGCCACGAGATTTTAACAACCCTTCTTTCCAAAAGGTTCGTACTGACATCGTTCATCGTATGAATTTACCAGCACTGCGTCGTGCCAAATTGTTGTGAGACAATTCGACCAATTGGATTTCCAAGCCCCCTCCTCTCCGCTGGGCAATATCCAACCTCCAGCCCCGGATCAACGATTTGAAGTTCCTATGTTGGATGACCAGAAATTGATTTCCAACCCACGCCAAATCGGCATTTGGACGCAGCTTGGCGACCAAGAGCTCGGTTCCGTCTACGAGACCAGACTCTGCATTATCGGCAACACAGAACGCAATCAACTCAAACACCGCAGATGAAGTTCCGTCTGCGATGTAGTGGAATCCGCAAACCTGTTGACTTGATACGTTTCTGAACACCTAGTTCCGAGTGGGGTGTCAGATGACACCGGGTCAAGAAATTGTTTTTTCGATGTTTTTTTTCCGAGACGTCATTCCTTCCAATCGAATGCGAACAATTCTTGAACTCCCCTCCCCCGATTTGCGGCCACGAGAACAATTGAATCCCGCGGTGAAAACATCGTCTCCCTTTTCCTACCAAAGAAGTATTGAGGTCCCACAGGGCAATCCCATCAAAAAATACAACAGGACCGTAAACGCTAGCGAATGATTGCGACGGCGATTTTGAACCGCCCAGACAACTGATGCTAAATGGCAACCGTCGAGCACTAAGGTAGGAAGTGACCAGCCGGAAGATGCCGACCGTAAGAGATATTCATTACGAGGGCAGGGGCCTCCAACCTAAAGAAGTGAACATCAGGTTCGGATGGCCGAAAAGCTCGATCGCGGTGTGCTCAAGAGCAATGGTGAACGCAAAGCGACCACTGGCTGTCCGAAGCGATGATTTTACTTCACAGGGGAACAAGTTTAGAACCAGCGCGCACCCAGATCCCAGTATCGCCCGGCAAGGAACCCAATGTCTGAGACACCCGAAAACAACACAACTATTGAGCCCGTATATGTTGATCTGACTGCCGACATCGTCTCCGCATATGTGAGCAACAACACGATTGCTTCGGGTGATCTGGCAGCCTTGATAGCGACGGTTCATTCGGCTCTCGTTTCGGCCGCACAAACGGCACAGGAACCAGCCGCTGAAGAACTTGTCCCGGCTGTACCGGTCAAGAAGTCCGTCTTGGGCGACTACATCATCTGTCTCGAGGACGGCAAAAGATTCAAATCGCTGAAGCGTCACCTGCGAACGCATTTCGATATGACGCCGGAAGACTACCGGGCCAAGTGGAACCTGCCTGCGGATTATCCGATGGTTGCCCCGAACTACGCCGCGGCGCGGTCGGATCTCGCCAGGAAAATGGGACTGGGTCAGAAACAGGGTCGCAGAAGCAAACTGGCGAACAAGAGCTAGTCTTCTTCCCGCCTGGACAAGACCCCGCCGGAGCTGAAGTTCCGGCGCGCGGGGCACAATTCGATCACTCTGAAGCAGGTGCCTGCAGCGACCGGTTCCCTGCCGGCAAGTCCGCCTGTCAAGAAAGCTGATCGAGCAAGGCCGAAGTTGCCGGCATGCGTTTCAGGCTTGCCGCAATGCGCTTGCGCCATTCCGGACCGGTTTCCAATGCGCTCTGGTAGGCTTCGGCAAGGTCGCCCGGCCTGGTCTCGGTCAACGCCTCGAACAGAAATGCCGCCTGGGCCCGATCCTTGTGCGCCTTGAGTGCATCTGCCCCTCCTTGCCTCCGGTCCGCGACGATGAGCTTGTGCACCGCATAGCGTTCCGGGCGCGGGATCTGCACCAGCACGCCCGAGCGATACAAAAAGGGGACACTGATCGGATCGGCAATCAGGTAATTGAGAAAATGCAGACTTTGCGCACTGACGCCAAGGGCGGCAAGATCGCGGATGGCCTCATCCTCTTCGAAGGACGGCGTCAGAAACTCGACCAGGGTCTGGCGATGTGTTTGCCGCCAGCGCCAGGTCTTGCCGTCTTCGATCGCAGGCACGGGATCGAACTGAAGCTCGGAAAAAACCTCTGCAAGGGGAGGGTCGACCGTGTCCGCGAGAGCCAGTGACAACCGCTCGAAACTTGCAATGTCGATGTCATCTGTCGTGGCCGACTGGTCGAACCCGATCCGGATGCCGAGTTCGCCTTCATAACAGCGGAAGGCCTGCGTACCGACGATCGTTCCACCGAGCCGAAAGACGCCGGCTTTGGCCATGGCCGAAACCACCTGGCCGGAACCGACATCGGCGAACAGATAGCCTTCGGCCCGCAGCACCCGCATCAGTCTCGCCCGTTCCCGTTCGGCAAGTTTCGCCGCCCTGGCGATCTCCGATTGCCGCTCCAGGCGGTTCCGCAGTTCTGGCGTGTCTTCGCCGATATACCGGTCGATGGTTTTCTGCCCGACGCGAAAGTGATCGTACCAATAGGTCTTGGAGGCGACCACCTTCGACCGTGGCGCGCCGCGCAGCTCCGACACCTCGCTGTCACGCAGGGACCGCCGCAAGTCCGTCCAGGCGGCTGTGCCGATTGCACTGTGATAGTCGATGGTCATATGTACCCCACATATTTTTTCTCGTGGGGTAAGACTAGCAGATTTTCTATCCCACAGAAATTATTTTGTGGGGTAAACAAGGAACACAATCTCGGAGAACCTTCCGAACCGCCTTGTCCTTGGTGTGGAACGCCAACGAAAAACCAAAGAGCAGCTGCTTCAAAAAAATAGCGCGCACGTGTTGAGCCTTGGGAGGAAGACACTTGGACGCGCCTGGAAAGGTGCGCACGTGACGCTGGGTCACTTTTCCCTTTTATCCGCGTTCAATAAAAAAATCCATTCGCACAATTGCAGAGTTTTTCAGGAGGCGGCACTTCGTGGTCGTTCAAGCCCGTGCATTGAACCTTTCTACAGGCGCAGAGATGCGCCTGTTTTTTTGACACGGCTGATAGGTCCACGTTTGGCCCCGGCCATAAGGATCTGTGATCACGAAGCTTCGTAACGTCGAATATCTCTTTAGCTAAGACCTAGATGAACGGACGGCAACGTAGCCCAATTTGAGTGTTATATTTCCCAATTCAAATAACTCTCCTTAGGTGTGGAAAACTTTTTCTCAACCTTGCGATGACACTTCGTTCCGTGTTGGGTTGCGCCCTCTCGCAAGGTAATCAACCACTGATTGCTGTAGTCGTATCTTATTGATCTCAAATATAAAAGGACACTCCGAATGACCTCCGGAGAGCCTGGGCATACCCTCATGCCCGGTCCGATAAATGCTGTCTCGGCGAGGCCGCACCATCCCCTGAACATCTCAGCTTTCACCGGTAGGGGAGGGGACATTGAGGAACGGTGAAAGCCGTCGCAGGCTTATCGCCGGGCTGGGAGACTCGCTGGGGTCTACGATCCTGTCGGCGCTGTCGGACGACACTGTCGTTGAGATCATGCTCAACCCGGACGGACAGTTGTTCATCGAACGTGTCGGGAAGGGAATGGAGCCCTCCGGCGAGATGACGCCCCATGACGCCCAGATCATCATGGGCAAGGTCGCCCATGCGCTCGGCACGGAAATCACCTCTGACAAGCCGATCATTTCCGGCGAGCTGCCGATAGGCGGTCATCGTTTTGAGGGTCTTCTGCCACCGGTCGTTTCCAAGCCGTCCTTCACGATCCGCAAGAAGGCATCGCTGCTCATCCCGCTTTCCAGGTACGTCGAGGATGGCGTGATGACGGACGGCCAAGCCACCGTGATCCGTGATGCGGTTGCCGGCCGGAAAAACATTCTGGTTTCGGGCGGCACTGGCACCGGCAAAACGACCCTGACGAACGCGATCATTGGCGAAATGGTGTCCGTTGCTCCGGATCACCGCCTTGTCATTCTGGAAGACACAGCGGAAATCCAGTGTGCGGCCAGGAACGCTGTAATCCTGCACACGTCCGATACCGTGGACATGCAGCGGCTCCTGAAATCGACCATGCGCTTGCGACCAGACAGGATCATTGTCGGCGAAGTGCGCGATGGCGCGGCGCTGACGCTGCTCAAGGCATGGAACACGGGCCACCCGGGCGGCATCGCCACGGTTCACTCCGACAACGCCTATACCGCACTGACGCGCCTTGAACAGCTCATCGCGGAAGTGTCTCAGCAGCCTATGCCGCACGTCATCGCGGAAGCGGTTGACCTCATTGTCTCTATCGAGCGCTCCCCCGAACACGGACGCATCGTTCGGGACATTGTGTCCGTCTCCGGCTTTCGGGACGGCACCTATGACGTCCGCTCAGCCGTTGCATCTCAGTTCCTCAACAAAAATTCCAACGACAGACAAGGGACTCTTCATGTCGCGTAATTTTGTATTTCTTCTCTTTCTCGCCGGTGCAGGACTGTACCTAATTGAACCAGCATTTGCCTCTGGTGGTGGTTCGCTTCCCTGGGAAGGCCCGCTTCAGAAAATCCAGGCCTCAATCAACGGTCCTGTCGCTGGCGCCGTTGGCCTGATCGCGGTTGCGATCGCGGGTGCGATGCTGATCTTCGGGGGTGAACTCAACGACTTTGCCCGCCGACTGGCCTATGTGGTTCTGGTTCTCGGGGTCCTGCTCGGCGCTTCGACGATCGTCGGCCTGTTCGGATCTTCCGGCGCCTCCATTGGCATTGCTCCGGAAGGGAACGCGGCAACCGTGGACCCGGCTCGTGACTGACGCGCCGGGCCTCAACAGAGCGCGGATCCATCGCGCTCTTTCACGCCCGACACTGTTGTTCGGGGCGGACCGGGAGCTGGTGCTCGTGACCGGTCTTGCCTCGGTCATTCTGATTTTCGTGATCCTGAAGCCCTATGCCGCTGTGCTCGGCGTGGCGATCTGGATCGTGGTGGTTGGCGTGCTGCGGATGATGGCCAAGGCGGACCCTCTGATGCGCGCCGTCTATCTGCGGCACGTCAGATACCGCGCCTATTACCGGCCGACCTCCACGCCCTGGCGGAAATACTGAACATGGTTGCGCTCAAGAAATTCCGGCATGTCGCGCCGTCCTTTTCCGACCTGCTCCCTTACGCGGCGCTGGTCGACAACGGCATCGTGCTCCTGAAGGACGGGGGCCTGATGGCCGGCTGGTATTTTGCCGGGCCGGACAGCGAGAGTTCGACCGCGTTTGAGCGGAACGAAGTTTCCAGGCAGATCAACTCGGTTCTGGCTCGCCTCGGCAACGGCTGGATGATCCAGATGGAAGCCGTTCGCATTCCTTCAACCGGATATCCAGGCAGGGAAAGTTCGCATTTTCCGGACCCGATCACAGCGCTGATCGATGACGAGCGCCGCCAGCGTTTTGAGGCCGGGGAGGGGCATTTCGAAAGCCAGCACGCCATCATCCTGACCTACCGGCCGCCGGAGAAAAATAAGTCCAAGCTGGTGAAGTACATTTATTCCGACGAAGCCAGCCGGAACACGTCTTTTGCCTCCCGGACGCTTGAGTATTTCAAAACGACCATCCGCGAATTCGAGCAGTATATGGCGAACGTCGTGTCGATCCGTCGCATGGAAACGCACGAAGTGCCGGAAAGGGAAGGGGAGAGGCGCGGCCGCTACGATGACCTCTTACAGTTCGCCCGCTTCGCACTGATCGGCGAAAACCACCCGATCCGGTTGCCGGATATTCCGATGTATCTCGACTATCTGGTGACGGCTGAATTCCATCATGGGCTCAATCCCATCGTGGACGGCCGCTATGTCGGCGTCGTGGCGATCGACGGGTTCCCTGCCGAAAGCTGGCCGGGGATCCTCAACGCTCTCGATCTGATGCCGATCACGTATCGCTGGTCGAGCCGGTTCATTTTCCTCGATCCGGTCGAGGCGCGCTCGGTGCTGGAAAAGACCCGCAAGAAGTGGCTGCAGAAGGTGCGGCCGCTGATGGATCAGCTCTTCAAGACCAACTCCGGATCGCTCGATCAGGATGCCATGTTGATGGTCGGGGAAACCGAAGACGCGATTGCCGAGGCAAGCTCGCAGCTCGTCGCCTTCGGCCACTACACGCCTGTCATCGTGCTCTTCGACACGAACCAGGCGCGGCTTCAGGAAAAATGTGAGGCGGTGCGCCGGCTCGTGCAGAGTGAAGGCTTTGGCGGGCGCATCGAAACCCTGAATACGACCGAAGCGTTCCTGGGAAGTCTGCCGGGCGTGTCCTATGCCAACGTTCGCGAACCTCTGGTGAGCACGCGCAACCTTGCCGACCTGGCTCCGCTGAATTCTGTCTGGGCCGGATCGCCGGAAGCGCCTTGCCCGTTCTATCCTGTTGGATCGCCGCCGCTCATGCAGGTGGCCTCTGGCTCATCACCCTTCCGTTTCAATCTTCATGTCGGGGATTTGGGGCATACGCTGATCTTCGGACCGACCGGTTCGGGTAAATCGACGCTTCTCGCGCTGATCGTGGCTCAATTCTTTCGCTATCTGAATGCGCAGGTGTTCGTCTTCGACAAAGGCAAGTCGATGTATCCACTGACGCTTGCCGTTGGCGCGGATCAATATGACGTCGGCAAGTCGGACACACTGGCCTTTGCACCGCTCTCCTCTCTCGAGGATCCCACCGACAAGGCGTTTGCTGCCGAGTGGCTGGAAACCCTCATCGAAATGCAGGGTGTGAAGGTTCTGCCAGAGCACCGCAACGCGATCACGACGCAGATCGACCTGATGTCGAAGTCTCAGCGCCGGTCGCTCACCGATTTCGTGTCGGGTGTCCAGAACCGGGAGATCAAGGACGCGCTGCAATATTACACGGTGGACGGTCCCATGGGTTCGCTCCTCGATGCCGAACAAGACGGCCTGTCGCTTTCCAGGTTCCAGACCTTCGAGATTGAAGAGCTGATGAACATGGGCGACCGGAACCTGATCCCGGTCCTGCTGTATATGTTCCGCCGGATCGAAAAACGCCTGACCGGTGAACCGAGCCTGCTTATTCTTGATGAGGCCTGGTTGATGCTCGGTCACCCAGTCTTTCGCGACAAGATCCGGGAATGGCTGAAAGTTCTCCGCAAGGCGAATTGCGCGGTGGTCCTGGCAACACAATCGATCTCGGATGCCGACAGATCCGGCATCATCGACGTTCTGAAGGAAAGCTGCCCGACAAAGGTTTGCCTGCCAAATGGTGAGGCCCGAGTTTCCGGAACGCGCGCGTTTTACGAAAAGCTCGGCTTCAACGACCAGCAGATCGAAATCATCGCCTCGGCGATCCCGAAGCGCGAGTACTACGTCACGTCTCCGGATGGGCGCCGGCTCTTCGACATGGCGCTCGGCCCGATCACGCTGTCCTTCGTTGGCGCGTCCGCGAAGGACGATCTCAAGCGCATCGAAGACCTTCACCTCCACCACGGCGACAAATGGCCCGCCGAATGGCTCAAGCAAAGAGGAATTGCCAATGCCGAACAGCTTCTTGGCTAGATCGCTCGCCAGCGTTCTTTGTGTAATCGGAATTGCAGGACCGGTCCAGGCCGGTGGCGCGGTCACCGGTGCGACCGAGTTCACCCAGATCCTCAACAACAGTGAGCTCATCGCCCTCGGCGGTCAGAACGCCGAGCAGATTGCCAATCAGGTGCAGCAGATCGGCAACCAGATCCAGATGATCGAAAACCAGATCAGCATCTACGAGAACATGCTGCAGAACACGCTCTCCCTGCCGATGCAGGTTTGGGGTGAGGTTGAACAGAACCTCGGCCAACTGCAGAGCTTGGTTCAGAAGGGTCAGGCCATGGCGTTCTCAATGGGCAACCTCGACGACACGCTGAAACAGCGGTTCCAGAGCTACGCCGATTTCGCCAAGAACGGCCTGCCGGAAGCGCAGTCGTTCTCGACCATGTACCAAGGCTGGTCCGACACCAACCGGGACACGATCTCCTCGACCTTGAAAGCGGCCGGATACACCTCGGACCAGTTCGCGACGGAAGAGGACACCATGCGCCAGCTCCGGCAGCATTCTCAGTCCGCGGAGGGCCAAAAGCAGGCCTTGCAGGTGGGTCATGAGATTGCAGCCCAGCAAGTCGAGCAGATGCAGAAGCTTCGAGGTCTTGTCTCTCAGCAGATGACCATGATGGGGACCTGGTACCAGTCCGAGCAGACGAAGAGCGACCTTGCTCAGTCAAAAAGGGAAAAGTTCTTCGGTGCGACAAAATCCTCGACCACCGGCGGCGACGAACTCAGCGTGGACTTCTGAAAGATGGCAAAGACTTATTTGTACTTACTGCTCGCCCTCCTTTTGTTTGGAGCTGCGTCCGTCACTTACATCTTCGTTTTCTCCGCACCAGCCGAGAAACAAACCAACGTCGATACACAAGAACAATTCATTCAAACGGACCCGAAGGATTACCCGACAACGGGCGGCGATGAAATCAGCGTGGATTTCGGCAAATGAAACCAAAACCTCGAGCGATCTCAGCTTTGTCGCCAGTTGTGTTGCTATTGTTGGCGGGACCGGTTCTCGCCGCGGATGGTGCTGTGTTGGACAACCTGAAAGATCAGGTCATTTCCGCGGCGAAAGGCTGGGAAGGAACGATCACGAACGCAGCTCAGTCGCTGTTCTGGATCCTCGCTGGCATCGAATTTGGAATTGCCGCTGTCTGGTTGGCGATTCAGGCCGCTGCGCTTGAAGCCTGGGTTAGCGAGTTGGTTCGGCGCATTATGTTTGTCGGCCTCTTCGCGTTCATTTTGACGAATGGGCCACAATTCGCTCAAGCCGTCGTAGACAGCCTTTTCCAGATTGGAGCGGGCGGGGGCTCGGCTTCTCCGGCAAATATCTTTAACGCCGGCGTCGAAGTTGCCGCCAACCTTTCGCAGAATGCGCAGTTCGGTCTGTTCGAAGACAATGGGTTGGCTATTGCGTCCGTGCTGGCAATGGTTGTGGTGATTATCTGCTTCTCGCTTGTGGCCGCGATCTTCATTGCAGTTTGGATCGAAATGTATGTCGGCCTCCTGGCAGGCGTCATCATGCTCGGCCTTGGTGGCACGTCCTTTACGAAAGAATTTCCAATCAAATACCTGGTTTATGCGTTCTCAGTCGGCATGAAACTGATGGCGCTGGTAATGATCGCGCGTATCGGCTCTCAAGTTCTGATCGGCCTTTCCAACAGTTCAACAGCGGATGATCAATTCCTTGCAACGTTGACAATTGCGGGGATTTCAGTGGTTGTCTTTATGATCGCGATGTACGTCCCACAGATCCTGCAAGGTGTTGTCCAGGGCGTTTCGGTCGGCAACGGCATGGAAGTCATTCGTCATGGCACCCAGACCAGCACTTTCGCTGCCGGAACCGCTATCGGCAGCGCTCAAATGGCCGCTGGTGCAAAGGCAGCCTACGAAACCGCCAGGAACGATGGATCTTCGAGAGGGCAAGCTGCGGCGCAGGCCGCTATGGCTCCCTTTGCAGCCCTTTCATCAGCTGCCGCAGACAAGCTCTCTGGCGCGCCTCATGCAGGAAACGCCTCGGCGCTAGGTCTCGCCAATCACAAACTGCGGCAATCCCTGCCGAACAAGCCAACTGGCGGCGGGTCTTCGCCCAAATCCTCCTGAGCAATAGGCAAATAGATGGCAAAACATACTTCAATTGATAATCCCTATCTTGCCGCGCGGATGGAATGGAACGAGCGATACGGATCGTACATCCGTACCGCCCGCGTATGGCAGGGTGTCGGTCTTATTTCCTTGGCGATGGCGACAATCGGCTTCGGCTTTGCGCTCTACCAGAGCACTCAGGTCAAACTGGTCCCGTATATCGTCGAGGTGGACAAACTCGGCACGCCTGCGATCGGCGGCTTCCCGGCTCAGATCGAATATGCCGATGAGCGTGTCGTCCGCTCCATGCTCGGAGCCTGGATTGCGACTTTCCGCTCTGTCACGCCAGATACGGTCGTTGCGAAGGGCTACATCGACCGGGTCTATGCGATGCTGCGGCAGACAGATGTGGCCACCCAGAAGGTCAACAATTTCTACCGGACGAACTCTCCTTTCGACCGGGCGCAATCCCGCACTGTCTCCGTCGAGGTGACGAGCATCGTGCCGCTCTCCAATCAATCCTATCAGATCGACTGGACAGAAATCGAACGGGACCGGAAGGGCAAGGAGCTTCAAACGAAGCGCTGGCGCGGGGTAGCAAATGTCACGCTCTCGCCTCCGCAGGACGAAGCGATCATCCGGCTCAACCCGATCGGTCTTTATCTCAAGGACTTCGACTGGACCGCCCAGCTGTAAGCAATTCGCACACTCAAAGAGTAAGAAATATGTTTCAGAAAAACTGGCTGCGCGCCGGCATGAGTATGCTCGCGGCTGCGACAGCCATCACCGCCTTACCTGTTCAAGCCTTGGCTGCAGACTACACAGCTAAGGAACTGCGGGCCCTTGGTCTGTCGAGCGACTGGCGCAATGGTCGCGGCGTCATCACCAAAGGTCCGGACGGCAAGGTGATCTATCTCTATGGTCAGGTTCAGCCGACCGTTGTCTGTGCTCCCCTGCAGGTCTGCGACATCGAATTGCAGCCCGGGGAAGCTGTTCGCAACGTCATGGTCGGGGATACGGTTCGCTGGAAGGTGGATCCTGCAACATCTGGAGGCCCGACCGGAAACTCGGTTCACCTGATCATCAAGCCGACAGAACCCGGACTTGTCACATCGATGGTGGTGACGACGTCGAGGCGCACCTATCAGATCAAACTTCAAAGCGACAGTCACCGTTACATGGCCCGGGTAGGCTTCGATTACCCGGAAGATATCCAGGCCAAGTTCGAGGCGGCTAATCGACAGCTCGAAGCCAACACCATTCCGGGTGCAGGCGTCCCGGCCGAAAACCTGGACTTCAAATTCCATGTTCATGGTCAAGCCCGCTGGCGGCCGACGCGCGTCTATTCGGACGGTCTCAAGACCTACATCCAATTTCCGAGTGGAATGGCGTCCGGTGATGCCCCGGTTCTTTATGTCACCGCCGGCGGACAGAACCAGATCGTCAATTATCGCCTGAAGGGCAGCCTCATGATCGTGGACTACATGATCGACCAGGCGGTGCTCGTTTCTGGTGTTGGCTACAGCCAGCAAAAAATTCGTATCAACAGAGGAGGGTGACCATGTCGCACACGCGCCGCTCAATTCTAAAGGCCATTGGCATTTCTGTTCTGGCAACGCCGATGGCTGGCTGTATGACGTCGGAAAGTGGTTGGTTCAACCCAACAACAAGCATTGATGCCGCCAATCTGTCTCCTTCCGCTGCGAGCATCGTCGCCGGCGATATGGTTGCGAAACTCTCCGAGCATGTCGGGGCAGGAACGGGAACCATTGCCCTCAAGGCTGACAATTCAGAGTTCGCCCTGGCCTTGGAAAATTCCTTGCGCGGATGGGGGTACGCGGTCGCCGAAGCGGATCAACAGCCATCAGGCGATAACATCATTCCCCTGGCCTACACGATCGATTCCGATGCAGGGCAGATCTTCGCTCGTCTCACCACGCCAACTGTCGAATTGGCACGGACCTATCAGGCAACGCCAAGCGGAGCATCACCGACGAGCCCGGTTTCCGTTTTGACCAGAACTGTCTAGAGGCGTGCACTCATGAACAATTCGGATTCGAACGTGCATCTGGCGGGTGGCGATATCCGGCCCGATGACGCCCCCAAGATCCGGCGCCTGAACAAACTTCCCATTTTCTTGTTCGTCGGGCTTGTCGTCGTGTTCGGCGTCGTGATCATCATCGGCCTTGCCAACCGTGGCATCAACTCAGGCGACAATGTCGCCGGAGACGAAGGCGGCGCGCCGGCGAGTGGCTTTGCGGATCAGCTCAAAGCCGGCATCAGCAACGGCGTCATTGATCCTCCCAGTCAGCTTATTGCAGCGGTTCAACCAGACCCGGTCAGAGCCGCGGTCCCCGAGACAGTTCAAGTTCAGAGGCCATTCGGGAACCCGTTTCAACCGGAACCAGGCAACCCCGACGAGACCATTCCCCCTCAGCAATCCGAACCGGATTGGCGTGCTCAACTGGACCAGCGGTTTGAGGAACAACAACTGCAGGAGATGCATCGGCAACGGATGAAGCGGCTTCAATCAATCGATGCCGCCCATGACAGCCCCACCACCGTGAATCTGAGCGACCTGCAAGGCCAGGGGGAGGGGGTTCAAACCACCCAGGGCAATCAAACGGGTAACGGCACCTTTACGCGAGGTCCAACGTCTCCTGATCTCCTGTCAGCTGCCCTGCAGGCGGCTCAAGGCGGGACTGCCAATGCCGATCCCAACGGGCAATACGGCAAACAAGCCTTTTTCAACCAGGACATTTCCGAAGCTGGATATCTAGCGAACCGCGTGGTTCCTCAGCAGTCGCCCTATGAATTGAAGCGTGGATCCGTGATTCCGGCAACGCTGATCACCGGTATCAATTCAGATCTTCCCGGCCGGATCACTGGCCAGGTCAGACAGAACGTCTATGACAGCGCAACAGGCCATATGCTTCTGATCCCTCAAGGAACCAAGCTGTTCGGCCGGTACGACTCCGATGTGTCGTTTGGTCAAAACCGGGTTCTGGTCGTCTGGACGGATATTGTTTTCCCGAACGGCGCCACCTTGCAGATCGGCTCCATGGGGGGCGTCGATGGCGAAGGCTATGGTGGCTTCAAAGACAAGGTGAATAATCACTATTTTCGGACATTCGGATCTGCGGCACTTCTAGCAGTAATAGGGACCGGGATCGATATGGCAGTTCCGGAAAGCTCTACGCTTGCCACTCAGGATACGGCGTCCGATGCCGCCCGCCGGAACTTCGCGGAAGTGTTCGGCCGGGTAGTCGAACGGACCATAAACAAGAACCTCGATGTCCAGCCGACACTGCAGATCCGACCGGGGTATAATTTCAACATCCTCGTTGATCAGGACATCATCTTTCCAGGAAAACACAGTTAAGATTTAGCCTCAACAAACTCATGTTTCACTTCTGCTTTTGCTGACTAGGAGCTGTTGACTTTCCAAGTAATGAACTGTTGCTATGAGTGCTCCCTTTTTAGCACTTAAACCGTTTTATGGCATTCAAAATGGAATGCGAAGACCTGCAAATTGGCGCGTCGCGGTGTCGTTCAAAATGTCTAGGCGCAGCCACTACCTGCACAGCAGCGTCGGTTCGATTCATCCCTTGAGATCCGCAAGCGCCTTTTTGACCTTTAATCGCCTCGGGTCGTTCGAGGACGTACTGGAAAGCAACGCATTTGCTCGTTCAAAAGCTCCTATAGCTTGTTCGCGTTCACCAAGAACCGTGTATGCATTTGCAAGTCTCAGCCAGCCATCGAGATCGCCTGGCTCGCTCTCGAGCCGACCGGCCAGGCGTTCGACCATGGACCTGATAAAATCACTGCGGTCTTCGTCACTCAATTCCGTTGCGGCTATAATATCTGCAGCTGTTGGGCCGACTTCGTTGACGTCAACAAAATCAGAAACTGTAAGGCGCGGCTTGCCCTCGGACTTGCCAACTCTGTTTGCTTGTTCGACAAGCGGGTTCATCCATGGTTCATAAGCACGAGCCAATTCTAACCTAGTAACAAGCAGTTCGTAGGCATCCTGGTCCTGGCCCGATTGCGACAGGGCAAGAGCCTTATAGAAAACTGCTGCCGGATTTTCCGGATTCATTTCCAAAGCTTTTTCAATCGCGCGCTCAGCACGGGGAGTAACTATGCCTTGTTCAATTCTGACCAATGCTTCAGCGAGCATTGACCAGCTTGCCGACGTGTTGCCGTCGCGGTTAGAGACCTCCTCCAAGGCTTGCACAGCCTCTTCAAGACGGTCCAACCGCAAATAGGTTTGACCGAGAAGCAGCCAGCCTTCGGCGTCGCCGCCGTTCGGATCTCGTTGTAACCGTAAAAGCAGTCGTTCAACCAGTGCTGCAACCTTCGCGGCTTCCTCCCGTTCTCCATTGCGGTCAGCATACGCAATTCCGGGAAGCGCTGGCGATCCCCTAACCACGTAGTACCCAACTGCAATTGCCGGCACCAAGATCGCACAAAACACGAGTCCCAAGCTTCCCTTTGAGACAGGCTCTGATCGCGTTTTTTTGCTGCGACGGGCTGCGGAGACTATTCGCCGCTTGATTTCGTGCCTGGCAGCATCTGCCTCACTCTCGGAGATGAGGCCAGATTCGCTGTCTCTTTCCAACTCATCGAGTTGGTCAACAAGAATTGAAGGCGTTACTTGTTCATCTGTAACTTCAGTCCTTTTCTTCCAAAGAAGTGGTGCAAGAACAAACAAAACGGCCAACAACGACAGTGCTGCGATAGTGAGCCAGATCATTTCTTGCCTCCATTCCTGTGGTCCGCAACGAAGCGTTCAACCAGCGCTTCCTCTTCAACGGTCAGCGTATTCAACGAATTTTTTCGACTGAACCTCGTAAGTATTCGCCACCCAAATGCAAGAATTATCATCACCAAAACTAGCGGTGAGAGCCAGAGGGCATATGTCGTTGGCTTGAATGGAGGCCGCAGTAAAACATAGTCGCCGTAACGTGCCTGGATGAACGCAATCACCTCTTGGTTGCTGTCTCCGGCTTTAAGCCGTTCGCGTACCAATAGGCGCAGGTCGCGCGCGACACCTGCGTTCGAACTGTCGATATCCTGGTTCTGGCAGACTACGCATCGCAGTTCCTTAGAAATCGTTCTAGCTCTTGCTTCCAGAACGGGGTCGGATAATTTTTCGTCAGGCTCAACTGCCATTGCGAAGGCCGTTGAAAAAACAAAGAGCAGTGTGAGAACCGGAATAAACCGCATCAGCTATTCCCCACCCTGAGCACACCGGCTTCAACCAGTGCCGCCCGGAATTTGCTTATCGCCACCTCTCCGACGATCGGACCAACGTACCGGAACAGAACAATACCATCCGACCCAACGACAAAGGTTTCGGGAACACCGGATATTCCCCACTCAATCCCCGCGCGACCTGTCGTGTCAGCACCAATCCGCTTATAGGGGTTTCCCAACTCAGCCAGCCATCGCGCTGCGTCTTCCGGTTTGTCTTTGTAATTGATGCCGAATAACTGAATTCCGTCACGATCAACCAGGTTTGTGAGAACCGCATGCTCCGCACGACATGGAACACACCATGATGCGAAGACGTTCACGACCACAGGATTTTCATTGTTCAGTAAATCTTCTCGCGAGAGACCCGGAACTGATATTCCCGCGACAGGTTCAAGCGCAAACTCGGGAGCAGGTTGAGATATCAGAACAGACGGGATCTCATTCGGATCGCGTTCCGGATTCAGTCCCCAGAGAAAAAAAGCGCCAACAATTAAGGCAATCAGCAAGGGGACAATTGCAAGTAATCGGTTCATTGTTCACTCCGCTGGAACGACTTCACACGCGATCTTGGTTTTCTTTGGAGCTCCAATGCGCAGGCGTCTGTCAGTCAATGACAAACAACCACCAAGGACCAGCATCAACGCCCCCAGCCAGATGAAATTGACCAACGGCTCGTACAGTATCCGGAGAGTCCAGGTGTCCGACGTACCCGCCTGTTCTGCCGCGGGCTCTGCAATCGACGCATAAAGGTCGCCCGCGAGAGTAGAGCGAATTGCAGATTCAGTCGTAGAACTTTGGGCAACTGGGTAGTTTCTGCGTTCCGGATATAATGTTGTCACGAACTGGCCATTTCTCTCGACAAGAAGGACGCCACGGTTAGCGATGTAATTTGGTCCGCGAATTTTATCCACGCCCAGGAACGACACCTCAAAGCCCGCAATAGAAACTGAAGAACCGGGTTTGACGAAGACGACTTCTTCAGACTTCCACGCGCTCGAACCGATAAATCCGAACATCGCGATCGCAAGCCCCAAATGTGCAGCAGTCATTCCGTGAGCAGCTCTAGGGAGCCCGTAGGCTCTCCGCATCGCCACCGCGAACGGCACTTCGAAAAGGCGAATCCGCGACATCCATTCCCGCACTGTCGCAAAGGCGAGCCAGAATGCGAGAAGAAGGCTTGCATATGCCAGAACCGGACCGCCGCGCGCCACGTACCAGACGATCAGCGTTGCAGCTACGCAAATGAGTGCAACGAATTTAAGCCTCTGCACTACTCCTGCAAGATCCGCTCGTTTCCATGAAAGAAACGGCCCCAGCCCCATGAAAAAAACGAGTGGCAGCATCATCGGAATAAAAGCGGAATTGAAAAAGGGAGGCCCGACAGAGACCTTTTCACCACTAACTGCCTCTAGAAACAGGGGGTAAAGAGTTCCAAACAAAACAATCCCGGTGGCAGCTGCCAAGATTAAGTTATTCAGAAGTAAACCAGCCTCTCTGCTGATGGGCTTAAAAAGCCCACCGGGTTCCATGGTAGGCGCCCGCCAAGCAAAAAGCAGCAGCGAACCTCCGATGGACAATGCAAGTAGCATCAGAATGTAGAGCCCTCGTTCGGGATCAACAGCGAAAGCATGAACCGATGTCAAAAGGCCAGAGCGGACGATGAATGTTCCAAGCAGCGAGAGTGAAAACGTCAATATTGCCAGCAGTACTGTCCAGCTTTTGAAGGCATCGCGCTTCTCGGTAACAATAGCGGAGTGTAGCAATGCAGTACCAAGCAACCAAGGCATAAAACTTACGTTTTCAACCGGGTCCCAAAACCACCAACCACCCCACCCTAGCTCGTAATATGCCCACCAGGACCCCAGCGCGATGCCAGCGGTGAGGCTAACCCAAGCAGCGAGCGTCCAAGGACGCACCCAACGTGCCCAAACAACGTCAATCCGGCCTTCAAGCAAAGCTGCAACAGCGAATGAAAAGACAATAGAGAAGCCGACATATCCGAAATAAAGCAGCGGCGGGTGCATCGCGAGGCCCACGTCCTGGAGGAGAGGGTTTAGGTCGTTTCCATCGCTGGGTGGAGGAAATATCCGTTCAAACGGATTAGACGTCAGGAGCAAAAAGGAGAGAAACCCGACACTGATCCAAGCCTGAACAGCAAGTACACGAGCCTTCGTGGCTTCAGGAATATTTCTGCCGAAGAGAGAGACACCTGCCCCAAATATTGTCAGGATAAGGACCCACAGAAGAAGCGAACCTTCGTGACTACCCCAGGTACCCGCAATTTTAAACAGGAGTGGTTTAAGTGAATGGGAGTTTTCTGCAACATTGCGAACAGTGAAATCACTGACGATGAATGCCTGCATCAAGGCGCCAAAGGCCATTAATGTGAAGATAACCTGACCAATTGAGAGTGAGCGGGCTGTCCGCATCCATATCAGATTTCCCCGCACAGCGCCTACGATCGGCACGATGCTCTGGACGAGTGCAAGTGCCAGCGCCAAGGCCAGCGCAAAATGACCAATTTCAGGTGTCATGTCAGCATCCTGTTTTTACGAATCCCGCATTGCCTGCACTTTCCTTCAGCTCTGGCGTAAGAGAATCTTCGGAAAGCGGAATTCTTAACTGGGCAACCAAGCCTTTGCCTTCTCTGTTTGAAAGCGAGATGTCTCCACCATGAGAACGCGCGATGGTCCGAGAAATGGACAAGCCAAGGCCGTGACCGCCGGTTTCAAGTGACCTTGATTCCTCTAGCCTGAAGAACGGTTCGAAAACCTGTTCCAGCTGGACTTCAGGTATGCCCGGCCCGTCGTCTTCAATACTGACCAGCAGAGTTTGGTCCTGAACCTCGTAGTTCACTCTGGCGTTTCCGCCGTAACGGAGAGCGTTTTCAATTAGATTTCGTAAAGCGCGCCTAAAGGCCAAGGGACGGACACGGATGTGAACCTCGCGGTCCTTTTCGAAACTGAAAGGCTCCACAACGTTTTTTTGCAGCGAACTTAGAGTCTCTCCGACTTCGATAAGTTGTGTGTTCTCCGAGCCTATGAGGCCTCGTGCGAAGGTTATGGTTGATTCGACCATAGATTGCATTTCCTCCACACAGGCGACCAGGCTTGTACGTGTTTCTTCGTCGTCAACCATCTCCGCGCGGACGCGCATCGCTGTGAGGGGGGACTTCAAATCATGGCCCAGAGATGCCAGCAATTTCGTCCGATCGGCGACAAACCGGGTCAACCTATCCTGCATTTGGTTAAACGCCCTGGTAAGATTTTTCACTTCCAACGGACCGGCAACCGGAAGTTCGGAGACCTCTTCACCGCGCCCCAACTTGTCGGCAGCAGAGACCAGTCTTCTCAGGGGCCCGGTCAAGCGAGCGAGCAAAAACCAGAAGACGACCATCAAAATTAGGGCAGCCGTCAGAGCGAAGGTCAGTGTGGCGAAAAACGGCCACTGCAGTGGCGGGCGTTCAAAGCGCGTACCCACATTCAGCCATTGACCTTCAGATAGGGCGATCGACAGATTCATTTCAACCGCCGACAGCTCTCCCCGCATCATAGCCTTGTGCATTTCGGCCATTTCTGCCGACAAATGCGGCAGCGGAAGTATCTTGCCTTCAATCTGCCGGAGCTCTACTCGAATGTCTTTACTGTAACCGTCTCCCAGAAGCTTGCGAACACGCGCTTCAATGACACCACCGTCTGAATAATCACTAACAGATACCTCTGGCTTCGTTGAAACATCGAATCGAACCAAGGGAGAATCTGCAGCTCCCAAAATCGCTGGCCGCAACTCTGACGGTGTGCTTTCCAACAGCCGCGCAACATTTGCCGCTCTTCCGGCTGCCTCAAATCCAAGCGCCGCCCGAATCGCGAGACTTCTTTCATCTGCAAACAACCAAAGACTAATCACCTGGGCCGCGGTCAAAGCGGCAATCACCAACAATGTCAGTTGAACGATCAGTGTGTTGAACGGCCACTTTATCATTCGAGCACCTCGACGTCGGCGGACAGGCAATACCCGCCGTATCGAACGGTTGTTATTATGCTCGGTCGAAGCACATCGGGCTCAATCTTACGTCTTAGTCTGCTGATCTGATTGTCAATTATTCTGTCAAGCGGGCCCGCGGACTTTCCAGCTGTCAGGTCAAGCAACTGCTCTCTGCTGAGCACGATACGTGCTCTTTCCAGCAACACGATCAGAAGCTTGTAGTCCGCTGTCGTCAGTGGTGTTTCGCCACCTGAAGTGTCAACCAACGATCGACGATCAGAATCCAAGATCAGATGCGCGAAGCGGATTTTTTTGCCGGCGAACCCACCTCCATGTTTCTCCTGCTGGTTTGCCCGTCGAAGAATAGCCTTAATGCGTGCGAGAAGCTCTCTCGGATTGAACGGCTTGGCAAGATAGTCGTCCGCGCCGATTTCAAGTCCGACAATCCGGTCGGTATCTTCGCCAAGAGCAGTCAGAAGGATGATCGGCAATTTACGTGTTGTTGAAATTCGCTGGCATACGGACAATCCGCTTTCTCCAGGCATCATCACGTCCAACACGATCAAATCATAATGGCCATTGGACAACTTTACATCCATTTCGCGGGCATCTTTTGCTGATGATGCTCTAAGACCATTCTTTTCGAGAAAGCACGTTACGCTATCCCGAATTTGCTGATGGTCATCGACGACCAGAATATGCGCTGCTTCTGACATGGTCTTGTTTTACTGGATAATCGCTCAGCTCGTCAGAGGCCGTTTTGTCTCCGATTGTATCAAAATGACAAATTACTACTGCCCGATACAATCGAGCTCGCGCCGCATGCCAGATCTATGTTTTGCTATCAATGTTTTTCTGGACGATTGGGATACAGACACAAAGGAGGCAAATTTCTTCTAGATCTGCGGCGTTGTTACTTCTCTTAGGGACGGCAGCATACGCGGCTCATGCCGGCTCGACACCCCGTTTGATTAAAGGAACTTTAGTCGCTTTGTTCATGCCGCGGCGGGGAGATTGCGCGAGATGACAGGTCAGCGTTAGCTGCGCTCAGAGCAACATGGCACCTAAAAAATGCTAAGGAGCATTAATGGCTACCGGTGTCGCTGAAACGCAAAAAATAGGGATTGCGGTTTGATGCCCGGACAGGCGTAGATGGATTGCAGTGCGTCCATCAACGCCAATCTCGCTAGCGTTGCAACATGATCGAGTATGCGTCACATGGTATGCGGTTTGTATGTGATCCCATTCGCCGTTTGCAGTTCGCGGACGTAACGTATGATCAAAGTCACTTCGTCTTGCGTGACCTGGGGTTGACTCGGCATGTTGCCAAAGGACCAATGATGTCGCCTGACGCCTTTCTTTGCAGCAGAATAAAAGGATTCGTCCGGATGATGTCCGGGGTTGTAGATGTCATTAAGCAGTGGCGGACCGCTTTTCGTTCCTGTCGCATTCACTCCATGACATGCGGCGCAGTTGTCATTGAAAAGTACCTCTCCAGCTTCAGCTTCACCTGAAAATGCTGGCAGCTGTACGGTTAGACTATTCACCCCGGCTTCAGGCTGAAAGGCCCTGAAGACGAACAAGCCTATTCCAAGGCCAAAAAAGCCGAGAACGAAAAATTTAGGCAGGTTTTCAGATATTTTCATTCCAAATCTCCGTGTCTCCGTTAATGCTGGAGACGTGTTTTTCCACAATGACGATATCGCATATGTTTGCCGTTTGAGCTCCCGCCCCCCTTTTTTCGACAGTAGAGAAGAGACTACGAAATCATTCATCCGACTTTTTGTTGAAAGCTCATCCGTTCAGCGCAAACTGAACATCTGATGGCCTTCACCCTTAATGGCAATCTTATCTGCGATACTCAGATCGGACAGATCGACAACCCAGACAAAGGGCTCGGCTCTTGACGAAACGAAGGCGCGATCCGTCCCCCTTACAGTGGTCAAATGATAGGGGGCAGGTGACAAGGAAACTGTGATAATGTCTCCGGAGACCAGATCGACTGACGCCATCTTGTCCTCGTCGGTAACGCTGACAAGCAATCGTTGTTGGTCGTTCGTCAGATCAAGACCGTGAATATCGCCGCCAATATCAAAGGTACGCTGAATGTTGCCTGTATTGAGTGCCAATTCAAACACTTGTCCGACAGTGGGGTCGGCAACATAAAGTTTCCCAGATGACCTATCTGCAGCCATATGTTCCGGAGACTGGCCGACCAGCATGTTTCGCCGAACGATGCCACGGTCCAGATCGACTTCACTGATTGTTCCGTTGCCGGCATTTGACACGTAGACCGAACCCGGCTCACCACCAAATGCCAGGTAGTTTGGGTTGCCACCTGTTGGAACAAAAGTCTTTAGTTCAAAAGTGGACAGATCGATGATCGATATGCCATCGTTTGACGGGTGAGTTGCAACAGCGAAGCGTTCATCGGGAGAAACCGCAACGTGATGCACAGCCCCTGGGACTTCGACCTTTCGCACGACCTCGCCGGTCTCCAAATTCAGAAAGCTCAATAGGCTTTTGCCTGCCCCGACCGGAGTGCCTGCCTGTTTCTTTGAGGATGAATGATGCGCTGCATGATCCTCTTTCGTAATTGTATCGGGTTTGCTTTCATCAACAGCTTCATCGCCAATTTCCGAAAGACTACCGGCAACAAGAGTTTTTTTGTGTTTTACCACCGAAAGCCCGTGCGCAGCTTCGACATTTGTGAACCGACCCACCACAGATCCGCTTTTTACATCCACAACCGACACGGAATTCGAACTACCCTCGGGAATGTAGACCGTTTGCGAAAAGGCAACTCCGATGGAAAGTGTAATGAGGGATGATGCTGTCAGGAGACGAAGAACAGTATTACGTTTCATTTTAGGTCTCTTTGAGTTGTGAGCCCGCTCTCGGTGGGTCTAAGCCAAGCTGATCGACGTTGAGAAACCGGATGGACTATTTTCCGGGAAGCAAGAAGCTGTTTTACAGAACCGGACGGTTACACGGAATTGACAGGTAGACGCTCGGGTTCTTCTCCTTCTCTAGGAGACTGACGCATGATGCCCACGAGGCCGCATACAGATTAAACCAAGACCAACCATGACCATTGGTAGTGACAGCAATTGTCCCATGGTAACGCCCCAAGTTTCGAAATGTAGAACGTGCCCGATCGGATTTCCAAGAGTGATAAATTGCGCGTCCGGTTGCCGGAAAAGTTCAACCAAGCTCCTTGCGATTCCGTAGCCGGTCAGAAATACGCCCGTTAGGGCCCCAGGCCGTTTCAACGAGCCGTGTTTCAAAGCCAGATACAGCAACAATCCGCCCAGAACGATGCCTTCGAGAACAGCCTCGTAAAGCTGGGAAGGGTGACGGGCGCAAAGACCTTCTATGCCTGGACAACTCTGTGCCAGTTCTCCCGGAAAAACGACACCCCACCAAACCTCCGTCGGCCGTCCCCAAAGTTCATTATTTATGAAGTTTGCAACTCGGCCGAAAAACAATCCGATAGGGGCGGCTAGCGCCAAAAGGTCAGTGATCGAGAAAAACGGGAAGCGATAGCGGATGCAGTAGACGAGCACTGCTATCGATACGCCCAGAAAGCCGCCGTGAAATGACATTCCACCTTGCCACACTTTCAGAATTTCAAGCGGGTTCTGCAGATAGAATGCAGGCTGGTAAAATAAGATGAAGCCAAGGCGCCCGCCCAGTATGACACCGAGCACGATCCAAATCATGAGATCTTCGAATTGCGCCGATGTCATGGGGGGATTCCCGGGTCGCCAAAGCTTGGCGTTACGGATCAAGGAAACGCATAGACGCCAGCCGATCAGGATACCGGCAATATAAGCAAGAGCGTACCAACGTAGCGCAAATCTGAAGGTGCCGATTTCAATCGAAAAAAGTTCCGGGCTGATTTCCGGGAAGGGAATCGCCGCAATCTGCATTTCGCTCTCCGTTTCGAGTGTTATTGTCTCGTGTGTCAGGCAGGATCGTCCAATACACCTTCAAACTCGTAAGCTCTCGAGTAAGACTATCGAAAACATAGAAACGCCTCGTCATCACTATTCTGATTGTATCGGCTCGTCGCAATTGAGGCTTTTGATACAACGCGACACAATTCTGTAGATCGCTCATTCGCACAACAAGATCTACGATCAAATCCGAATATAATTTCTAATCGACAGGCAATGCAGACTGAAAACTACTATGTCTACTTGGAATTAGACCTTTCATTCTGACGGAGATTAAACCCGATAGAAGAACCCTTCGCAATCCTGAGAGCATCTATGATCTCCGACGAGGTGAGCAGTTCCGATAACACGATCCCTTGCGGAGCGCTCGGTCCGTAAACTGCATTAAAGGGAATGCCAAATCGGCCGAACGACGCAAGGTAGCGGGAAATCCCTTCGTCGGGCCGCGTCCAGTCCGCCTGCATCGCGGTAACGTTTTCCGTTCCAAGAGCAGAAAGCACAGGATCACGTTCGATGACCAGAGCCTTGTTTGCTTTACACGTAATGCACCAATCTGCCGTCACATCCACAAAGACCACCTGTCCCCGAGAAACCAGACGTGCAATTTCTCCCCGGTCGAATTGGACCCATTTCAAAGCTGGAAGCTCGTGAGGCGCCTTTTGTTGTGCCTGTGAAAGCGCAACGGGGGCGGCTAACGCCAGGCTAGCCAGAGTTCCACCGGCGATCAGCCGGATCCAAAATGCGCTCCGCCGCCAAGACAGCACGAAAACCAGCGCAGTCGCAAATAACCAAACGGCAACTGATGCCGGGAAGCCTGCAACACCTTTCAGAACCAAGAGCAACCAAAGAACTGTTCCGCCCAGCATGAGTCCGAGCAAAAACTTCAGATAGACCATCCATCGTCCTGGCTTTGGAAGAACGTTGACCAATCCAGGTAAAGCCGCAACGACCAGATAGGGTACCGCCAACCCCAATCCCAGACTTGTGAATACGATTAGAATATCGAGCCCGCGTCCAGCGAGCGCAAAGGCGACGGCTGTCCCCAGAAACGGAGCCGAACAGGGCGTAGCCAGGACAGCACCGAACAGCCCCGTCAGAAAGTCAGCCCAATATCCTCTGCCCGTCCCTTTGGTAGAGAGCCAGCTTTGTATGGAGGTTGGAAGCGAGATTTCGAATAGACCAAACAGATTGGCGGTGAAAACGACAAGTACGACTGCCATGAAGGCAAGGAAGACGGGATTTTGAAACTGGAGCCCCCAACCAACAGCAATACCCATGCGCTGCAACGCAAAAAGTGCGCCGGCAAGTCCCCAAACGAAAATCATTACGCCGAAGGCAGCTGCAAGAAAGCCGCCTCTGACTGACTGCATATTCCGACCCTGATGCTTCAACGCCGAGGACAACTTAATCGAAAGAACCGGCAAAACGCACGGCATGACATTCAGGATCAATCCGCCAATGAAGGCGATCAAAGCAATCCAGGCCACTTCATCGACACCAGGGGCAAGCGCCGCCATACTGAATGGGGGCGCAGGAACAGCTGATACCATTTTTGGCGATACGGTGACGGCACGCTCCTGCCCGTCCGTAATTGTTAGTGACGTATGACGAAAGGCAGTTTCTTCAAAAGAGAGAACGGGAAAACGCGCCCAGAGCCTTTTTTTCCCGTCTCCCAGACGGATATCCGGTTTTCCAAGCGCTATTCCGGAGCCCAGTTCGGGAAAAACATCTGGATCTTGAAATAGCTCCGTAGCCACCAAGTTGATAACCAACTCAGTGCGGTTCTCATCCAGAAATGCAGCGGCCTCCGTGATACTTGTCTCGGCACCTTCAAGCGGAATCTTGTCAGCATACTTGGCAATGAGGGAGCCCGAGACGCGGTCAATACCTGTTCCTGGTGATAGTAGTAGGGATAAATGAAGAGTTTCAGGTACACAAACATCTGAACAGACCAGAAGCGAGACATTGGCCGACAGGAGGGTTGCTTCTCCAGGTCGCTCCAAATTTATCTGAAGTGGAAAAACGACCTCGCCTTTATATCCGAAGTTTTCGATACCAAATGCCGTGAAACGCTCAGGCGCCGGCCATTCGAAACGAACGTTTTTTACGTTTTGAGACGCAGACCAATCAACCTGAGGCGGAATACCGACCTCGCCCGGAGAGCGCCAATACGTCTTCCAACCTTTATTCAGTTCAATCTGAATGCCGGCAGAAAGCGTAGACATACCACCAGCAACACCATCTTGAACCGTGATAAGCCTGGCACTTACCGCTGGCTTCGAGATGGTCTCGGAAGTCGCAGCTCTCGCGTTGTCAAAGAACATAGTTCCTAGACCAACGACAACAGTTAAGACCGTCAACACACCGAATTGCTGCTTAAACATCGACATTTTGAGTTCCAAAAAAACAAATCACCTAAGAACTATGCGGCGGCATGAATACGTTCATTGAGGCAACTAATGCCGGCGTTCTAACCTCAGCGCACAAGTGATTTCGTGCTGCCAGCGCGACGAAAGATCTCTAAATCAAGTCTTTCCGCTCCACCTCGAGATCAGGCTGATGCAAACATTTCATCGCGGGCAATACGACCTGCTCCGTCGCAAAGGTCAAGGATACGTTTCGATACAATCACCAACCCCATGTGAGCGATTGAAGCACGCAGAACCTCTAACTTCCGCAACCATGGTAAATCTGTCCGGATAAACCCACCAAGCAACTCGACTAAACCGTCGCTGATACGACTGCCCCGTGCGAAAGAAGCAGTCACATCGAAACTCACCAGATCATTTTACAGCAGCTTGATCGTCCGGTTCAGCCACCACAATTTAGCCGTCTCTGCCGACACAACCAATCCACCAATTTGTCAGCCAAGGCGCAAGCTTGCGCGGTCGATGAGAGACCGCGAACGAAGACGCCGACAACGGCTCATCCTACTGTGTCTTTGCTCTAGGTAAGTACAATATATCCAGTCTTGCATCCCGTCCTGGCAGTTTGGTGCCTTTCAACTGCATGAATTGTTGGGATGGGAAACCGAATTTCAACGCATGTACCAAATCCATCGATACGACGATCGATGCAGCGTGGTCCTTGGTAATTCGCTCTAATCGATGAGCCACGTTCACAGTGTCTCCAAGAACTGTAAATTCATCATGGTGCCCACTCCTCACGACACCACTTAGAATGCCGCCAAAATGCAACCCAATTCCGATTGAAAGCTTTTGCCCCACAAATTTTTCCATTCCGAGGAACCAACTATCAAGCGAGCTTGAAATCTCAAGTGCGCATGCCAGAGCCCTATCGCAATCATCATAAGTTTCCTTCGGAATTCCAAAGACCGCGAGAATTCCATCCCCGGTAAACTTGTCGACTACACCACCGTTGTTGAAAATTGACCGAGATGCGATCTGTCTGTACTCCGCCAAAATTTTCGCCAAGGTTTCCGGCGCAATAGTTTCCGATATCCGTGTAAAGCCGCGAATATCAATAAACATGACTGCTGCATGACTAGGTATGAGTTCTAGACCGCTACCTTTTTCCTGTAGCGTTGTCGCCAACTGTGGCGAGAAAAACCTGGATAGATTCAGGCGCATCTTGTCAGACTGAAGAGCCAGCACCTTGGTTGCCTGCAACTCCGCTGTAAAAAGGTAAACTGCTAACGAGGTGAAGCCAAAACTTACAGCCAACCCCAGGTCCTTGTTAAACAAACTACTGAAAAAGGACACCGTCCCCAAATTGTGATGCCAGATTGACTGAACAATCAATATTCCCAGCCATGCAACGAAGACTATGGATGAAAAAAGGACAACTCGTTTTCGATCCTGACGAAGAGCAACATGGTTTAGCAAAATAAAGGGAATTACAAGGCTCGTGGTTGTCAGATTGTGGTCTCCTGACATTTCAATATCAAGCAAATTACTATAAAGTACAAACGAAACCAAAATAGCATCAATTAAAATGTAAATCATGGTTGCATTGCGCCATCTTGGCCGGTAAAGGCTGGTAATTATGGCGGTCACCGTAGTAAGAAAATAGGTAAAGGCAACAATTGAATAAGCGGTAATATTATGATGCGAACTTTCAAGAAACAGGTTTACCGTGATAATTCCGAAGGCAACAATGCGAAACGCGTTCCAACGGATCTCCCGGGTAGTATCTACTCTGATTAACGATACGTTGTTGCACTCCTTTCTCAAATTCTATTCCTTTAAAAGAAGATCGACCGAAGTTCCCACTCAAAAATCGAGATTTTGACGGAAACTCCGGCCGTATGGGCGATGGGATTTCGCGAAAGCTATTTCTTTATTTCAATGACAGTCAGTTTTCCCGCAACCCTATCCGCGATGAATTCGATTTGACTGCCCTCTGACAGATCAGAGAGCATGCCTTCTTCTTTCGCGACGAAGACCATGGTCATTGCAGGCATTTCAAGGTTCTTTAGCTCCTCATGAATGATGGTAATTTTTCCACCCTTGAGGTCGATTTTCTTGACCGTACCTTTTGTGAATTCGGTCGCGAAGGTGCTGGTTATGCCGGCAACTGCCAGAAAAACCGCGAGCGAGATAGTGAGAATGTGTTTCATCTTGGCACCTTGGTTGAGATGTATCAGCTTGAAGGACGAATGTTCTTTTTGACGGTGATCTCACCGTGCATTCCGGACTCGTAGTGACCTGGAATGAGGCAAGCGAACTCGAATTTTCCAGCGTTGGTGAAGGACCAGACAATTTCTGCCTGTTCGCCGGAATCCAGCCTCACCGAATTCGGATCGTCGTGTTCCATTTCAGGGAATTTAGCCATGAGTTCTTTGTGCTCATGGTTCTTCTCAAGAGTATCAAGCACAAATTCGTGCTCGATTTCTCCCGTATTCTTTATACTGAACAGGATCGTTTCGCCTTTTTTTACGACGAGAGATCCTGGCTCGATGGTCATTCCATCATCGGTTTCTTTCAGCTCGACATGCACGACGCGGGTCACCCGCTTCCGCTCTCCGGGCTGACCAACGGCCATTTCTTCTACATGTCCGTGGGAACCTTCGTGGCCATCAGAGTGGCCACCCGTATGACTGCCTCCCGCCCACGCGGCACTCGTGAGGGCAAGCGCGACTGTAGTGGACATCAAAATTTTTCTCACAATATCTACCTTTCTCAGGTTTGTTTCAGACGAGACTTCGAGGCGTCGCCATATCTGGCAAACTTCCAGTTGGCTAAAGGTCTTCATCCGCGGTCGCTTACGATTGAGTTTGCCGGATTGAGTTGGGTGTCAGGACTTTCTGCCTTTGCGTGTTCCGGTAGGGCGCCGGTCCATTCCCAGGCCTCGGTGCCCGGAGGGTTCTCGTACCAGCCGGGATCGCTGTAATCGCCGGCGGAAATTCCCTCGCGAACCTTCACCACCGAGAACATCCCGCCCATTTCAAGCGGGCCATGCGGTCCCCACCCGGCCATCATCGGCACGGTGTTGTCGGGGATCGGCATGGCCATTTCCGCCATTTCCGCCATGCCGTTGGTGCCCATGGGCATATATTCAGGCTGGACCAGACGGATCTTGTGGGTGAGCGCGGACTTGTCCGCCCCGATGAAGGTCGGAACGTCATGGCCCATGGCATTCATCGTGTGGTGCGACTTGTGGCAGTGGATCGCCCAGTCGCCCAGATGCACGGCATCGAACTCATAGGCACGCATCGCTCCAACCGGGATGTCGATTGAGACTTCCGGCCAACGGGCTTCCGGGCGCACCCAACCGCCGTCGGTGCAGGTGACCTCAAAGTCGTAACCATGCATGTGAATCGGGTGGTTGGTCATGGTGAGATTGCCAACACGCACCCGCACCCGGTCATTCTTTGACACGACCAGCGGATCGATGTCAGGGAAGATCCGACTGTTCCAGGTCCACAGATTGAAGTCGGTCATGGTCATGACCTTTGGCACATAGGACCCCGGGTCGATATCAAACGCGTTGAGCATGATCAGGAAATCGCGGTCCACCGGCATGAAGGACGGGTCCTTCGGATGCACGATGAAAAACCCCATCATGCCCATGGCCATCTGGACCATCTCGTCGGCATGGGGATGGTACATGAAGGTGCCGGATTTCACGAGATCGAACTCGTAGACGAAGGTCTTTCCTGGCGGGATGCCGGGATGGGACAGACCACCGACGCCATCCATGCCCGATGGCAGAATGAGACCGTGCCAGTGCACCGATGTGTGCTCGGGCAGCTTGTTGGTCACATAGATCCGGACCCGGTCTCCCTCGATCGCCTCTATGGTCGGGCCGATTGACTGGCCGTTGTAGCCCCAGAGATAGGCCGTCATCCCCTCCGCCAGTTCACGCTCCACAGGTTCTGCAACCAGATGGAACTCCTTCACGCCGTTGTTCATTCGGAAGGGCAGCGTCCAACCGTTCAGGGTAACCACGGGATTGTAAGGCACTCCCGTGTCTGGTGCCTTAGGCGCCTGTGTCGACGGGCCGTCCATGAGGGCGGCTTCCGGCAGCCCCATGTTGGATGTCTTCGCCCAGGCGGCGGTGGAAACGAGCGCGGCTCCGCCGGCGCCCGCTCCAAGAAGTTGACGTCTGTTCATCATCGTCATCGTCCTTTCGTGTGGCCCCATCAGTGTCCGCCCCCTTCCGCAGATGCGGTTCTCATCGGCTCGGAGCCTTCAGTACCCCCGCCCATTCCACCGCCAAAGGTAGCTGCCGCAAGGTCGGCGTCGGCGAGCCAGAAGTTCTTGCGCGCGTTGACGGCAAGAAGCTGGGTGTCGACACGCGCTCTGGTGTCCGCAAGCAGATCGAAGGTGTTGGTGATCATGCCGTTGTAGGTCAGCAGACCTTCTTCCTCGACCGCCTTGCGCAGAGGCAGCACCGCATCGCGATAGTGGCGGGCGATCTCGTGTGAGGATTTGAAGGCAGTGTAAGCCGACCTTGCTTCGGACCGGATATTCACGGCCTTCTCGGCAAGCTTGTTGGCCGCCTGCATGTAGGCGTATTCCGCCTTGCGCTGTCTCGCCTTACCGCTATCGAAGATCGGGATGGCAAATTCCAGCTCGATCTGGGGCGTGACGATGGTCTTGGACTTGGACTTTTCCTCCAGTTCGCCGCCTTCGAGTTCATACTCGGTCTCGACTTCCCTCTCTGCCTCAACGCCCGCGATCAATTCCAGATCTGTGACGTATCTGGTTGCTTCCGTCAGGCGGTAGCTTTTGGCAACGGCCTCGAGCTCAAGCTTCGCGACCTGGAGATCGATCCGGTTTCGGAGTGCATCGGCCTCGATCGACGGATTGCCGCGCGGCGCCTTCGGCAGACCCGGCAAGCTGTCGGGCACGAAATACTGCACGTCCTGTCCCCACAGCCCCATCAGGCGCGTCAGCCGTTCCTTTGCAAGGGTCGCAGCCAGGCGTGCTTCGGCCTTCTGGCCGGTCAGTTCGGAATAGAAGGCATGTTCACGTGCCTGCCCAGCCTTGGGCATTGCCCCGGTCTCGCCCAGTTTCTGTGCAAGCTGCGATGCCGCATCCGCCGCAACCTGCGCCTGATTGAGGTAGGCAACTGTCTCGAAGGCAGCGACGGCATCTATCCAGGCCCGCCTGGTTTCACCCGCAAGCGAAAGCGTATCGCCGATCGCGACTGCCTGAGCCTGACGGAACCTGGTATCTGCGATGTCGACCCGCTGTTTCTGGGTCGCAAGCGACAAGAGGTTGGCCGCAATCGTGCTTTCGATTGTGCGCAGCCCGCCGATCTCCGGATGAGCGAGACCGAGGAACCCGACGGAAACGACCGGGTTCTCCAGCATCGTCTCCTGCCAGGCCTCCGCGGCGCTCATGCCAAGGGCCGCATAGGAAGCCTGAAGGCCGCGATTGTTTAGTAGCGCGACCTGAACGGCGGTATCCGCGCTGATCGTCTTCTTGTGCACGAGGGTACGGACCCTGTCAGAGACGGCCTTCGCCTGATCCGCATTCTGGATCCAGACGGTTTCCTTGTTGCGTGATCGTAAGGAGGTGCCGGAAGACACTTGCTGAAATCCCGGCTGCTGTTCGGAATAGGAGGCAATCTGCTCCGGGGAAACACATCCGGCCAGCACGCTCGCAGTTAAAGCGAAAAGGATTGGTTTGACAGCCAAAGCCCTCATGAACCACCTCCCCGGCTGGGAGCCTGGTCGTCATTGAGTTTGCGCCAGGAACCCGGATCGACCGGACCGCGCGCAGTGTAACCTTCGGTCACAGAAGACGGATATAGGGCATGAATGGCAGTGCCCGGATCTTCCGGGCCGGAGCCGGCGGAAAGGCTCGGCAAGGATGCCGTCGATGCGCAACCCCCGACCAATAGCGGCGAGAGCGCTGCAATAACGCTTAGCTTCATAGAAACTCTCTGATCTCGATTTTCTGATCGTCGCCGCGGCGACCGCGGCGCACGGTTTGTCCGGACAAAACTCCGGATCGAGATCAGTGCTTGGGAGGATGCTCCAGGCGATGTCCGCTCGCATCCGTCAGCGAACCGATCATCGGCAGATAGGCAGGAAGACCCTTCCAGTCCGGGGAAATGGGGCTATGCAGGATAACAAGGTCTGCAACGCATGATGCCGGGCAGCACGCATGCGAGGACGTCTTTCCGTTCTTCTTTGCCGTTGATGCCGGGCAATCAGGTATCGCGCCCTGTGTGTCGCCAGAACCAAGCTCCTGATGCAGGTCTTGGAAAGCCTGTCCGGCTGCACCTGTCACAATCTGCACCCCTTCTACAGAAGCATGTGTTCTCGCCCCGGGAATGAAAGTTCCGAGGAGAAATATGCTCGCGATGAGGATTAGAAGCAGGTTGCGCAAAGGTCACCTAATTGAGGATCGCAATTTCTGTATCTGGAACTATGCAACGCAGCAACTGAATTCTTCGTGAAACCCGCATTTGTCCAGCACATTTGTGAACGCACCATATGAGGCTTGAGATCCTAGCTTCCAAGATCATTGAGCGATCAAGCACAAAAAATACTCGCGACGAGACGGGGTACTCCCAAACAGGTTACTTCGATAGCTTTCCGATTTTTTCCCTTAGATATGTTTTAATATATTGGTGGAGGTGGAGAAATCAGATCATGGAATGATACGCTTCCGAATTGTCTGATTGTGCCAAGAATGATAATCTTGGTCTTCAAATATTAGAGTATTTCTAGAAATGAGTGAGCACATAACGCGGAGAACTTCCCATGCCGGTTATAATCTATGCTCCCACGGCTCAAAGTGAGCGAAATCTCAAGCAAATACTGAGCAGACTCTTTTCAAACTGCATTCAATATCAGGATCTTCGGGACAATCACCAGCACCTGGCCACCTTGACGAGGCCACCGCACATCGACGTCAAGATCCAGGGCATTCTGCGCCTTTTCGAGTTCAACAATCCCCAGCAGCATTTCGCGAGTGTTGTCGCTTCGGTCGCAAACGCAATTCATGAATTCCATTGGGAAGCTCATGCTGACAAGGTCGGCGACATATTGCAGGCTATCGATTCAAGCTCTGAAGTTCTTGTCTACCTGAACGGAAGCAATTTTTCAGTGACACGTTTCAGACCGCATCCACACCCTCACATGCACACCCGTGGCCTGCTTATCGCGACGGGGCCTGGCCTGCCCATGGGCGGAATTGTGCGCGTTGGGGCAGGCAACGAGCTCTATTCCCGACTTTACGGCCATGCTGGACGGCAACTTATGCGCGCCGGCGACGAAGCCCTGGTCAACGGGATCGTGAATCTCGGGGTAAATGTCGCGGCCGGAATGGTGCTCGCCCGATTGCTGGGGGCATCGGGACTGATCTCGCAAGCCGACGCAGGTGCACTCTGGCGTGGTTTCAGCCTGCTGAGGCAATCTGGTGCCGCTGCGACTGCCGGGCGACGGTGAAAAGCAAAAACTGAGGTTTCGTTCAAGGGGGCGTTCTTTGATGAGGGCCTCACCCGAGTTTGCTCGGTTTGACCTGCATCAAGGAATTTCCCGGCGCATCTGCTTTAATACACTCGGAAGGAGAGTGTCTGTGCGCCATACGTTTTCATCCCCCCTGTTTCACATGATTGTCCGGGCCCTGGTGCTGGTCATTCTTGTGTTCTCAACAGGCGTTGGTGGAATGGCGCATGCGCACACCGCCTCAATCGCCACATCATTGCACTCGGATATGTTGTCGAATTCCGATGAAGCCGGAACGACCTCAGGCATGAGCGATCACATAAGTGCAGTTGGCCATTGCCCGGGCCTTGCAGGCATCTGCTTTGCAATTGCGTCCAACTCGACAGATCTTCCCAGTTTGCCAAGTTCCAGCCACGCCTGGGTTGGAATGGAGCCGCGTGGAGCACTATCCGCGGCTGTCTCTGGGTTATTGCGGCCACCACAGAGCCGGTAACACAGCGCCGCCAATGTGAACGAACCAGCTTCTCTGTCTTTCGCTGGTTGAGCGCACAGGGTCGAGCCTAGGGTAAGCCGTTGCACCAGCCGAATAGAAATTGGCCGTGCGGTGTGCCCCTCGGATGAAACTCAACAAACGTCAAAACGGTGGTTTCAAGCCATTAAAGGCAGTCGTCTCGGACAGCCAAAGTTGGAGCCAATGGCACCCAGGCTTGGCGATCGGGATCGACCCAGCTTTGGTTTGGACATCATCTGAACAGCAAAACTGAACTGGATATCTCTAATGAAAATTTTCCCAATGATCGCTGCCGCGATGATCCTTTCGGTGGCAACTCCGGGTCTTGCTCTTGCCGACAGCGAACACGGGCACGGAGCTTCGGAACAGAGTGCGGAAGAAACAGGACCTATGGGCGGTCAGGCCGGCATGATGCAGAATATGATGCGCATGATGATGCAGATGCACGGCCAGATGATGGAGAACAATATGCAAGGCCAGGGGGGGGGAAACCCCATGGCAATGATGGACGGCAAGATGATGCGCATGATGATGGGTGGCGACATGATGGGTGCGCCCGGCGCCGGTGAGGGCAGGACCAATATGCTGTCCCGGCTCAAGGAGTTTGATGCCGACGGTGACGGGACCTTGTCTCTGAGTGAATTCGAGACCCTGCACGCGGCAATGATCCGCGACACCACGGTGGACCGTTTCCAGCATCTCGACGCCGATGGCGATGGAAAGATAACCGAGGCCGAGATGGCCGCTCCGGCACGCAGAATGAAAATGCGGGGAATGACGCCGGGATCGCAAGGGATGATGAACAGGCAGGCACCCTCTGAAGACTGACGAGACTCGAAGTGCCGGCCCGGGATGCCAGCTCCCGGGCCTACTGACCGTGCAAATCGGAGAGAACCCGGGCATCTGCGCCGCAAATCCCGGTTTCTGCGTCAATTCAAGCGATGACATTTCTGCAGCCCCTGCCTGGTTGCCAGGCCTGCAGTGCTCTTCATGGGCGTTTTATTCAAAACGCTCGCTAGGGAAGGAATAACAGCATGACCCGGACGGCATCCCACACCCTGCGATTTCTCGGTGCGGCAGGCACTGTCACCGGTTCGCGCTACCTGATTGAAGCTGGATCCCGTCGCATCCTGGTGGATTGTGGCCTGTTCCAGGGCTTCAAGAACCTGCGCGCCCGCAACCGCAAGCCCTTTCCCACACGACCGAAGGGCATAGACACCGTACTTTTGACCCACGCACATCTTGACCATAGTGGCTATCTTCCTGCGCTTATCCGATCCGGTTATTCCGGAAGGGTTTTATGCACCGCCGCGACCGCCGAACTATGTGGCCTGATATTGCCCGACAGTGGACATCTTCAGGAAGAAGAAGCTCGCCATGCCAAGCGGAACGGATATTCAAGGCACAAAAATCCGACGCCTCTTTACACCTTGAAGGACGCAGAAGCAGCGCTCAAACACCTCGATACCGTAGATTTCGACCGCCGTGTCGATCTCGGAGGCGGGGTCGCAGCAACGTTCATCCCGGCCGGTCACCTTCAGGGTGCAGCTCAGATCAGGCTCGAAACAGGAAACAAAGTCGTTCATTTCAGCGGGGATCTTGGTCACGATCCCGATCCGCTGATGCGGCCACCCATCCCCTTTGAGGGGGCGGATATTCTTGTCTGCGAATCCACCTACGGCAATCGAAAGCATCCGGATATCGATCCGGAGGCGGAACTTGCCCCTATCTTGAAACGCACCTTCGCACGAGGCGGTACTGTTCTAATCCCGTCGTTCGCGGTAGGCCGGGCACAAGGACTGATGTATCACATTGCCCGGTTGATAAAGCATGGCGAGATCCCGCCCGTGCCCGTCTTTCTCAACAGCCCGATGTCAATCGATGCGACCGAGATTTATCATCGGCATCACGATGAGCATCATGTTCCATGGGCCGAATGCGTGGACATGTATCGCCTGGCTCAGCGGGTGCAAACGGTTGAGCAATCGAAAGAGTTGAACACCCGCCAGGGCCCGATGATCATCATCTCGGCGTCCGGAATGCTCACGGGAGGCCGCATCCTCCATCATCTTATCAGCTTTGGTCCTGATCGCCGCAATACCATTCTCCTGTCCGGGTTTCAGGCGGGCGGCACACGTGGTTCAGCCTTGGCCGAAGGAGCCAGAACCTTGCGAATTTTTGGACGCGAGTTTCCGATCAAAGCCGAGGTCGTTCAGTTGCAAAGCTTCTCCGGCCATGCTGACGCAGACGAGATTCTGCGCTGGATGCGCGGAGCGTCACGGCCACCGGCAATGACATATGTCACGCACGGCGAGCCATCCGCGTCTGATACGCTGCGCGGCAGAATTGAACATGAGCTCGGTTGGCCGGCGCGCGCTCCCGAACATCTCGACATCATCAATCTGGACAAGCCGCGATGACCGACACGCTTGCTCTTGTCCCCTCAGGTATCGACACCTATCGCCAGCCGGTGATCTATATGACCGAAGATTGCCATGTCTGCCGCTCGGAAGGCTTTGCAGCTCAGACCCGCGTCAGGCTCGACTTGCACGGTCGCTGGATCATCGCAACCCTGAATGTAGTGAAGCGCGGCGAATGGCTGGAAGCAAATACAGCGGCGCTTTCGATTTCGGCATGGCAGGCAATTGGCGCCGAGCCCGGAGATCGCGGGCGTTTCTCGCATCCGGAACCACCGGCGTCAGCCTCTCTGATCCGGGCCAAAGCGTATGGTGATCGGTTATCCGAGGGAGATTTTACAGCGATTGTAGGCGACACGCTCGAAAATCGGCTGTCGGAGATTGAATTGGCGGCGTTCCTAACCGCATGTACCGGAGATCGACTCGACGAAGCTGAGACGGTGGCCCTAACCCGGGCGATGCTGGCAGCAGGCACGCGTCTCGATTGGGGAACGCAGACGGTCCTCGACAAGCATTGTGTCGGAGGGTTGCCCGGCAATCGCACAACGCCCATCGTTGTGGCGATTGTCGCCGCCGCAGGCGGCTTGATACCCAAAACATCGAGCCGTGCGATCACGTCTCCCGCCGGCACCGCCGACACCATGGAAGTCATGGCACGTGTCGATCTGGACACCGCGGAATTGCGCAAGGTGGTCGAGGCCGAAGGTGGCTGCGTCGTCTGGGGTGGTGCATTGAACTTAAGTCCGGCCGACGATCATTTTATCCGCATAGAACGGCCTCTTGATCTCGATTCAACGGGGCAGTTGGTGGCCAGTGTCCTGTCGAAAAAGGCTGCCGTCGGATCGAGTGACGTCCTGATCGACATGCCTGTCGGGCCTACCGCCAAGGTCCGCTCCAGAGAAGCTGCAGTTGCTCTTGGAAATCGGCTCAGGGAAGCGGGACGCCAGATCGGATTGAAAGTTGTGCTGCACATCAGCGATGGAACCGCACCCGTCGGACGGGGTATCGGTCCGGCACTCGAAGCGGCAGATGTGCTGTCGGTGTTGCGACGCCGCAGCGATGCACCGGCCGATCTGCGTGCTCGGGCAATTGACCTGGCAGGAGAACTGCTCCAACTCGGCGGACTTGCCGACGACGGCTCGGGACGCGCCTGTGCGGAAGCGCTGATCGAAAGCGGCGAGGCGGAGGCGAAGTTCCTGGCAATTTGCAATGCCCAGGGCGGATTTCGCGAACCCTGCGTGGCGCGGCAACGGCTGGAAGTCGTAGCGAGCCGCACCGGCGTCCTCACCACTGTGGACAACCGGGTCATCGCCCGTATTGCGAAGCTCGCTGGTGCACCGCGCCAGAAAAACGCCGGTGTGAGGCTCAATGTGCATCCGGGAGCGCTTGTGCAACGTGGTCAACCCCTCTTCGAGATTCATGCCGAGACTTCAGGGGAGCTCGACTATGCCCATGCCTATGCACAGGCACACGTTGACGTGATGAAGATCGGCGAGATCGCGTCATGATCTTGATCCCGTTCCCGGAAATGACTGCATTGGCGCATGACATCGGCGGCAGCATGGGGGCGAAGGTCCGGCAGCTCGGTTTGCACCGGTTTCCCGATGGCGAAAGCCTGGTGACTTTGCCGGACGGGCTGGACGGTGCCGATGTAGGTTTCGTCGCAACTTTGCGCGATCCGGACCACATGGCGCTTCCACTGCGCTTTGCCGCGGCAACAGCGCGCGAGATGGGTGCTTGCCGCGTCGGCCTCATAGCTCCCTATCTAGGATACATGCGGCAGGACAAAAGTTTTTTGCCCGGACAGGCAGTGAGCGCTCCGCTGTTTGCTGACTTCCTTTGCCAGAGTTTCGATTGGCTCTTGACCGTCGACCCTCACCTCCACCGGATCGCGCGGCTGGAGGATATCTTCCGGGTTCCGGCAATGCGGGTTGCGACGGCCCGATCGATCGCAACATGGATTTCCCGGGAAGTTCCCGATGCGATCCTGCTTGGGCCCGACAGCGAAAGCAGGCAATGGGTTGCTGAAGTTGCAGGGATGGCCGGACGTCCCTTCGAGGTATTGCAGAAGAGCCGGAGCGGCGACCGGCTGGTAGAGGTTAGCGTGCCTGACGGCGTCGACCTTCGTCAGGGAACGCCGGTCATTCTCGACGATATCGCTTCTTCTGGCCGCACGATGGTTCGGGTGGTCGAACGCGTTCTTGCTGCAGGCGTGAGGCCACCGGTCTGTATCCTCATTCATGCAGTCTTTGCCGGAAGTGCCTACCACGAGATACGATCCGCTGGCGCTGCGAGGATCGTTTCGACTGACAGCATTCCGCACGAAAGCAACGCTATCTATCTCGGAGAGATGATCGGCCAAGCCGTCTCTGCTTTTCTGGCGACCCCGCCTCTTCGCGACGCTGCAAGTGGTACTGGCAATCCTGCACCAACATGGACTGGACCGAAAAAATGAACGAAGCAGAAGGCTCCCATAAAGAAACGTCTGCAAACGGCGTTGAATACACATGTCCAATGCATCCGGAAGTCAAGCAAGACAAACCGGGCAATTGCCCTAAGTGCGGAATGCACCTTGTCCCGGAGAATGAAGTCCACGCCCATTCCGGCCACGGCCACGGTCAACATGCTCATGCTCATCAAGATCACGCAGCTGCGGCGGACAAAAGCTACGATACGGTTCCTTCCGGATACGATGGACCGGTCTACACATGTCCCATGCATGCACAGGTGCGTCGGATCGAACCGGGGTCCTGTCCCATTTGCGGCATGGGACTTGAACTCGAAAACGCAGCGATGGCTGCTGAAGGGCCGAATCCGGAACTTGTCGATTTCACCCACCGGTTCTGGGTTGGAACAGCACTGACCGTCCCTTTGCTTGTCTTGACGATGGGTCCCTATCTCGGCCTGTCCGGCGTACGCGGGATATTTGGTGAACGCGCGACGCTCTGGATTGAACTGGTCCTTGGTACTCCCGTAGTCCTTTGGTGCGGCTGGCCATTTCTGACAAGGGGCTGGAACTCGTTTCGAAGCATGAACCTCAACATGTTCTCGCTGATCGGAATGGGCGTGATGTCGGCCTGGACATTCAGTGTCGTCGCCGTGCTCGCCCCGGACATTTTCCCGGCAGGATTTCGCGATCCGGATGGGCATGTCGGCGTCTATTTCGAAGCGGCAGCGGTGATCGTCACCCTTGTGCTTCTGGGCCAGGTGATGGAGTTGCGCGCGCGTGAGGGGACCGGCAAGGCAATCCGTGCCCTCCTGGATCTCGCTGCCAAGACGGCCCGGATCGTTCGGGAGGACGGCACCGAGGAAGAAATCCCGCTCGACGATGTTCAGGTCGGCGACCGGCTCAGGGTCAGGCCCGGCGACAAGGTGCCGGTCGACGGAGTGGTCCTCGACGGCCGGTCGTCGGTTGACGAAAGCATGATCACCGGCGAACCGGTTCCAGTCGAAAAAGTCGCAGGCGAGTCCGTAACCGGAGCAACGATCAACGGGACAGGATCCCTGGTGATTGAAGCACGAAGGGTCGGTGCGGACACGATGCTGAGCCAGATCGTCGAAATGGTTGCCAATGCACAACGTTCACGCGCCCCGATACAGAAATACGCCGACAAGATTGCCGGTTTTTTTGTGCCGGCGGTAATCGGCGTTGCCCTGTTGGCCTTCGTCGGCTGGGCCGTCTGGGGGCCGTCACCGGCGCTCTCCTATGCCCTCATCGCCGCGGTCGCGGTCCTGATCATAGCGTGTCCCTGTGCGCTTGGGCTTGCAACGCCGATGTCGATCATGACCGCCACCGGGCGCGGCGCGCAGGCAGGCGTTCTGATTAAGAACGCCGAAGCTCTGGAGCGTTTTGAAAAAGTAGGGACGCTCATCGTCGACAAGACCGGTACCTTGACCGAGGGCAAGCCACGCCTCATTGGCGTGTTTGCAGAGCCCGGTCACGACGAAAGCGAAGTGCTGCGACTTGCGGCCACTCTGGAAAAAGGATCCGAGCACCCGCTGGCCGAGGCCATTGTCGACGGTGCGGAGGAACGCGGTGTCAAACTGGGCTCAGCCGGGGAATTCGAGGCGGTGACCGGCAAGGGTGTCAAGGGCACCGTCGACGGCAGACCCGTTGCGCTCGGGAACATCAAGCTTGTCCAGGATCTCGGGCTTCAGGCCGATGATCTGACCAACCGAGCAAACGAACGGCGTGACGCGGGAGAAACGGTCATGTTCGTGGTTGTCGAAGGCAAGATCGCCGGCCTGGTCAGCGTAGCCGACCCTGTGAAGGAAACGACGCCGGCAGCTCTCAAGGCGCTTCACGAACTGGGGTTCCGCATCATCATGGCGACCGGCGACAACGAACGGACCGCGAGAGCGGTTGCGGCTCGGCTGGGAATAGATGAGATCCGTGCGGACGTGCTGCCCGAGGACAAGGCCTCGATCATCAAGGAACTGCAAGGTCAGGGAGAGAAGGTCGCGATGGCCGGCGATGGCGTCAACGATGCTCCTGCGCTCGCCCAGGCGGATGTCGGGATCGCGATGGGCACTGGTGCCGATGTGGCGATCGAGAGTGCGGGGATCACGCTGGTAAAGGGCAATCTCGACGGGATTGTCCGCGCCCGTCGATTGGCGCGCGCGACAATGGGCAACATACGCCAGAACCTGTTCTTCGCGCTCATCTACAACGCCGCCGGTGTGCCTGTTGCGGCGGGTGTCTTGTACCCGGTCTTCGGTATCCTGATCAGTCCGATGTTCGCGGCATTTGCAATGAGTGCCTCATCGATCTCTGTGGTGCTGAATTCGCTGCGGTTACGCGGCGCCAAAATCTGACAGGGCAATCTACGTCTGAAACGAAAGGACACGGCATGATGGAAGGCTATGGCATGGGCTTCGGTGGGATCTGGATGATCCTCATCCTGGTACTGCTGGTTCTCGCAATCGCCGCGCTGGTGAAATATCTTCGCAAATAGGGACTAAAGTGTGCAGGAGATCTTGAATTACTTCAAATCGGGTCTGTTCTGCTGGCATCGCCGTTGCAGACCGCTCTGCCGTCCCGGTTCCATTTCTCCATACCACCGCGCAGAACGCTGACATCGCGGAATCCGGCGTCACCGAGCTTGGCCGCTGCGGTCGAGGAGCGCTTGTCACTCTTGCAGACAAGAACGACAGATCGACCCCGGAGTTCCCTTAACTCGCTCAAACGATCGGGCAAATCGCCAAACGGAATGTTCAGAGCGGTTTCGATGTGGCCGAGCGGACCGGTGAACTCATCGGGCGAGCGCACGTCGATAACGGTGACCCCGCTTTCTCTAGGGCGATCGGTCACCGCGTCCGTCTCCACCCAGCTGACTGCCGCGCAGCCACGCAAGCGGCGAACCAGACGAGGCAGGAAGACGATGGCCGCGAGCAGACCGAGGGCCATCAGGCCGTAGCGTATCGCCGAAACGTCGCCGGAAAGGGCCTTACGTCCAGCGTGCCCGAACCAGGTATATGCGATGGCACCCGGCGCCATGCAGACAAGGGACGTCACAACATAGGCCAGGAACCGGATGCGTGTGAGACCAAGGGCGTAGTTGGTGAGGTTGAAGGGGAACAGCGGCACGAGGCGCACGAAGGCGACGAACCGCCAGCCCTCGGCTTCCACTCCCTCTGTCAGCCGCTTCATTCGCCCGCCGGTCCTGGCCGTCACCCAATCGCTGGCGACATAGCGGGCGATGAGAAAGGCAAGGCTTGCACCAATAGTCGCGCCCAAAAGATTGAGCACCGTGCCCCAGACAGGTCCGAACAGCGCCCCCCCCCGCCAATGCGAACAGGGTCCCCGGCACGAAGGCGACCGTTCCAACGGCATAAAGACCGAGAAAGGCAAGAGGCGTCCAGAACCCGAGCCCGGAAAGCCAGGCGTCGAGTGCTTCCAGGTTCAACCGGTCGCGCAGCAAGGCTGCCCAAAAGGTTGCTGTGAGAATACCCAGGAGCAGGAGGACGCGTGGAAGCAGACGACGGGCGTTCACTGCTTGTCTCCGTTTCGCTCGCGGTTGATTGGATAATTGCTGGCGCGGCCGATCAGTGGCTGGATCAGCATCCGGTCGAGCCACAGGTCTCGCCGGGTTCGGAATTGTTCGATGCCGATGGTCATGGCCTCGTGACCTTCACGGGGCTGCGGCCGATAGGTCCCGAGCAGACGATCCCACCAGGGCAGGTTGAAGCCGAAATTGCTGTTCGTCTCGCTCGGATGGATCGAGTGATGAACCCGGTGCATGTCCGGCGTCACCACGACAAGCCGCAGGATACGGTCGATCCCGGCCGGAATTCGGACATTTGAATGGTTGAACATCGCGGTGGCATTCAAAAGCACTTCGAAGACAAGCACAGCAACCGCAGGCGGGCCAAGGGCCACGACGACGGCGAGCTTGATGGCCATCGACAGCAGGATTTCTACCGGGTGAAAGCGCAGACCGGTGGTCACGTCGAATTCCAGATCCGCATGATGCATGCGGTGCAACCGCCAGAGAGCCGGAACGGCATGGAACATCACGTGCTGGAGATAGATCGCAAGGTCGAGCGCCAGCATCGATACGATGAAGGCGACCCAGGCATGCGTTTCGAAGGCATTGAACAGCCCCCAGCCACGCTCTTCGGCGATGACGGCGAGTGCGACCGCCACTATGGGAAACGTGAGACGCACCAACAGCGTGTCTACGATGACGATGCCGAGATTGTTGCTCCAGCGCAGCAAACGCGGAATCTCCCTGCGTCTGCGCGGCGCCGCCACCTCCCAGAGCGCCATCGCCAAAAGGATGCCGAGAAAGAATCTCAGGCGGATCAGCGGTTCGTTCGCCAGCAGTAAGTCGGTCATTGGGAGCCGTTCGTCGGTCGTCAAGAAGCCTTGCCATGACCTCTTGCACAGATTACATTCAACTAATCACTTGAATGATATAATGTCGGTAACCGGACAATGTCAATCGGCCCTAAACAAGCGCTCTATTCAGAATTCGCCGCAGTCGCCCGCGCCCTCGGGAGTCCGCACCGCCTCGAGGTTCTCGAACATCTTGGGCAAGGCGAACGCAGCGTGGACGCGCTGGCCGAGCGTGTTAGGCTCACCATCGCCAACACGTCGCAGCATTTGCAGCAATTGAGGCGAGCCGGACTGGTCGCCTCAAGACGGGACGGCAAGTATGTGCTCTATCGGCTTGCGGATGACGGTGTGCTCGACCTGATGGCAGCTCTTTCCGGCGTCGCGGAGCGCAATCTCGCCGAAGTCGAAAAGATCCGGCGGAGTTATTTCGACGATCGCGACAGCATGGAAGCGGTCACGCGCGAGGAACTTCTGGCCAAAACGCGAGACGGTCGGGTTACAGTGCTCGATGTCCGTCCACCGGACGAATTCGCAACCTCCCACGTGCCGGGAGCCGTCAATATTCCCTTGAACGAGCTGGAAGCGCGGCTCGCTGAACTCGATCCGGATACCGAGATCGTTGCGTATTGCCGCGGTCCATGGTGCGTACTCTCTTTTGAAGCAGTGGCGGCATTGCGCGCCCGTGGCTTCAATATACGGCGTCTGGAGGATGGTTTGCCCGAGTGGCGGGCGGCGGGTCTGCCGGTCGAAGCAAATTGATTGCAACTTTTCTGCACACTGTCGGAACAACTATCCGACTGACAAGGGCCCTGATTATGATCGAGGGACCCGCGAGGCAGATCGCAGCTCCAGTCACATCCCAATGATCGATTCGAACTTTTCCAGCGACCAAATGCGAAGCCAAGCTGCTTGGGGATGTGAATTCGCCCGCCCCCGCCAGAACTGACCTCTTTATTGAGACCAGCAAGACTGATTGCTAACAGCGGATGGGCAAGCTTAATTGTTAGGGAAACGGTTTCCGCAATTTCACAAACATCGTAAGCGGCGGCTGGACCCCACCTATTCGCTTCCGTCGTGATGCTGGAATCCATACCCATTGTTGATTTGGGAATGGAGGAAGGGTTGGGAGTCCATAGATCGCTCCATATGGAGTCCATTTGCGGATATGAGATTTTGGTCGGCCCCGCAGGGAAGCGGCACTGGCCGGATGAAGTGAAGGGTCAGCTTGTCGCGGAGACCTATGTGCCCGGTGTGACCGTGAACGAGGTCGCCCGGCGTGTGGGCATGAAGCCCAACCATCTTTCGTCGTGGCGACGTTTGGCGCGGGAGGGCAAACTTGTGGTGCCGGATCTTCCGGGAGCCAAGTTTGTACCGGCCGTTCTGGAGCCGACCCCGACGTCCGTTGAAGAGGATGCGAAGCCGCTGGCGGCGGTGGAGATCATTCACGGCGGAACCACAATCCGCTTGGATGCTTCCGCGAGCCCGGACAGGATTGCCGGAATTGTGCGCGCCCTTGAGCGTGGATCATGATTTTCCCCTCGAACCGGGTGCGTATCCTGGTGGCAACAAAGCCGGTCGATTTCAGAAAAGGACATGATGGTCTAAGCGCTCTGGTCCAGACCGTGTTGCGCAAGGACCCGTTCACCGGCACGGTTTTTGTGTTCCGGTCCAGGCGAGCCGACCGGCTCAAATTGCTTTATTGGGACGGGTCCGGTCTTGTGATGGCCTACAAGCGGCTGGAAGATACGACCTTCACCTGGCCCGTCATCAGGGATGGCACCATGTCGCTGAACCATGCTCAGTTCGAGGCGCTGTTCTCGGGTCTGGACTGGCGCAAGGTGAAGGCATTGGAGGCTCGGTCTCCGGCTGCGGCTGAATGAATCAGGTGCCGGAAATGGCGGGCATCCGGAGCGGTCCCGGGCTATTCTCGGCCCATGCCTTCCACTGTCGCCATCGATCTTTCCGCGATCCCCGCCGACCAGCGTGATGCTGTCGCCGCGCTCCTGCGCGAAAGGGATGCGCTCAAGGAGATCAACAGGCGCCTGGAGCATCTGGTCGCGGAGTTGAACCACGCGGTTCACGGCAAAAGGTCGGAGAAGCTCAGCGAAGACGAACGGCAGCTGGCTTTCGAAGACCTCGAGACAGCCATCGCCGAGGTTGAGGAAAGCCAGGACACGCAGCTCTCCTCTAAAGGCAAAACCCGCCGTCCGGCCCGTCGCAATAGGGGCTACCTGCCGAAGGACCTTCCCCGCATCGAGCGTTTGATCGAGCCTGACAGTCTTGAGTGTCCCTGCGGTTGCGGGGTGATGCACAAGATTGGCGAGGATCGCACGGAGCGGCTCGACATCGTGCCCGCACAGCTGCGCGTGATCGTCACCGTCCGCCCCAAATACGCCTGCCGCGCCTGTACCGACGGCGTCACTCAGATGCTGGCGCCGGCGCATCTCATCGAAGGCGGTCTGCCGACGGAAGGCGCCATTGCGCATGTTCTGGTTGCCAAGTACGCGGACCATTTGCCCTTGCACCGGCAAAGCCAGATCCTTGCCCGGTCGGGCATCGATATCCATCGCAGCACGCTGGCGGATTGGGTCGGCACCGCCGCGTTCCACCTCGCCCCGGTGATCAACCGGCTGGCAGAGCATCTGAAGGTGTCGACCAAGCTGTTCATGGACGAGACCACGGCGCCGGTGCTGGATCCGGGCCGCGGCAAGACGAAAACCGGATACCTCTGGGCATTGGCCCGAGACGACCGGGCCTGGGGCGGGGACGATCCACCCGGCGTGGTCTTCTTCTATGCGCCTGACCGCCGCGGAGAAAACGCGGAGAAAATCCTTCGTGGCTTCGACGGGGTCCTGCAACTCGACGGCTACCAGGGCTACAACTGCCTGACGCGCCCGTCCCGCAAGGGTGGCGATCCGATCCGCGTGGCCCATTGCTGGGCGCACGCACGGCGGAAACTGAAGGAGGTGTTCGATAGAGACGGCTCCGAGATCGCCGCCGAAGGCTTGCGCCGGATCGCCGACTTCTACAGGGTCGAGGCCGATATCCGCGGAACGGCGCCCGGGCAGCGGCTCTCGGCAAGGCAGGCCCGCACCGCGCCTCTGGTCGCCGCCTTCGGACAATGGCTGCAAGAGCAACGCCGCCGGGTCTCCGCCAAGTCCCGCCTCGGCGAGAAGCTTGCCTACATCCATCGTCACTGGGACGGTTTGCAGACCTTCCTCCACGACGGCCGTGTCGAGATCGATAGCAACAGTGTCGAGAATTTGATCCGGCCAATTGCCCTGAACAGGAAAAATGCATTGTTCGCCGGCCATGACGAGGGCGGCCGCACCTGGGGCCGCATCGCATCCCTCATCGAGACCGCGAAGATCAACAACGTCGAGCCCTTCGCCTATCTCAAGGCGACCCTCGAAGCTATTGCTGGCGGCCATCCGAAAAGCCGGATCGACGAACTCCTGCCATGGAATTTTCCAGCCCTACATAGCACTCCTTACCCGTGATCGAGTTGGTAAGCTGCGGACACGCCATTGGCCGAGCATCAAAGCCAAGGCTATACGATAATGGGTAAAGTCAAGACCACTCCAACAGGCGTTGCCATACCGAAAAGGATGAATGACGCTATGGATGCAGCAGCCCAAAGCAGCCAAAACAAACGGAATTTCCCCGACGCCAGCCCCACAGTGCAGAGTGCTAGGTTAAGAAGGAAAATTGTCAGGCCGATATAAAATCCATTGATGCCCGACATTCTCAAAACTTGAGGAACCATTCCTAGAAGAATGGAGGTTGCTATCAAAACTGGCGCGCGCTCTGCGAGGCGCTGGATATCAAAGCCTTTGATCATAGCCCTTTCCCTTGGTGAAATACTTAGCGGCGTGTGAGGGCAGAAATCTTCACTGGAAAACGTTTATCTCCGATGCTGGCGCATGGCTGCCGCGTCCACGACGCTGCAAAGAACAAAATCGACTATATACGAGTTCGGTCAACGTGTGAGCGGCACACCCCTTACCAAACATCACGCACCAGTAGGCTGAAAATCATGCAAGTGTGTGACAAAGACACTTAATCAAGAGCCAGGGTCCGATCTTCATTCTTCGAAACGAGGGCTATCAAGAATGCAAACTTTCACGGCATATGTCGGCGCAGCCGTTTTTGAAATAGCAGGATGTTTTGCATTTTGGGCTTGGCTGCGGCTCGACAAATCAATCTGGTGGATCGTTCCGGGTCTCGCCGCGCTGAGTCTATTTGCATATTTGCTCACGTTGGTAAATAGCGCGGCCGCAGGTCGTGCCTATGCGGCCTATGGAGGTATCTACATTGCGAGTTCACTCATATGGCTCTGGCTGGTCGAGGGCGTCTATCCTGACCGCTGGGATCTCTTAGGTGCAACCATCTGTATCGTCGGGGCTGCGATTATAATTGCCGCGCCTCACTCACGCGTTTGATCGGGCTGCTTTATCGAGATCGAATTCCTGCATTCAATCTGAATAACAACGCCGCCTGGAGCAATGCCGACGCGGCAGAAATCACGAACACTGTTTCAAGCCCTGAAACGGCCACGATCACGCCGCCAATCATAGGCAGAATGAACGCAGGCGCCGTCAGCGCATTGAAATATCCGCTATAGGCGGGGCGACGTTGATCGGGTGAAATCTCCATCAAGAGACCGATCACTGCGATCGTCAATCCGTTGGCGAGGGCGCCGAGGCAAAAGAACATCGCTGATAGGAGCGCAAGCGCGCTTTCGGTCGCTGCGGCGATAGTCAAGAGCCCCACCATCGCAAATGGCGGTAGTAATCTGGCGATGGCGATCCCGCGCATTAGGCTGATCTTGCCAAAGCGGTCTCCCCACCAGCCCCACAGCGGATTGGCAGCAATTCCGCCGGCGGTTTGCGCTGCCAGGAGCATTGCAACATTCTGCAGTCCTGCGCCTGTCTTTCCGGCTGCAACGATATAGAACGGTGCCGCCATCAGGACTGCAGCTCCCGCCCACTGGGCGAACACGAAGCGGCGGAATACCGGATCATCGCGAAAGACCGTCAGTCCTTCCCGCAGATAAGAACCGAAACTCGTACCGGTATTGACGGGTGTGGACCGCGGAGGCTCTCCCATACTGACGAAGACGATGGACGACACGAGCATCAGGCAAGCGGCGACGCCGAGCACAGCCGCGTAGGAGACTGGCACCGGTAGCGTGCGTATGAGCTGATCGGCTACTGCGGCGACACCAATTGCGGCGATCCCGCCGCCGAAAAACCGCAAAGCCAACAGTCGGCTGCGTAGTCCGGAAGGAACCGACCGGGCGACAATATCGTTGTATGGAACACCGACGATGCCGCTGAGGACGGCATAAATTGTCCAAAGCGTCATCGTTGCGATGCCGAGGACTTCGAACCCCCATTCGGCAACGGCACCGGTCCAGAGCACCACCGAGAGCGCAGCGATGGCAGCGGTGCGGCCGAAGGCACCGACGACATAAAAGGGCATCAAGGCCCCGCCTTTTCCCGCAAGGTATCCAACGAAGAGCTGCGGCAATAGCCAGCCGCAGCGAAGGATGGCCGGGACAGCACCGACCGCGACAGCGCTCCCCGTCAGTTGAAAGACCAGGGCTGACATCACTGTGGAGCTGTCAACCGCGGACGATCCCGCCTGGAAAGCGGCTCCGGCACCGGCCACATGCCAAAATCTTCGGCGCGGCGTCACCTTCCGCTCCAGTCCACAGGATCGACAAAAAGGCCGAACCATATCGACCAAATGCCAAGCAGGACGAATACTAGGCCGAGAAACCAGCGCCGTGCCCTCAACCAGTCCGCCATCCGGGAAAGAAAACCCGCAGATCGTGGCCAAACGGTCAGCGGCAGAAGCGGCAAAGACAGGGCCAGAGCAAAAGTACCCATCAGCACTACGCCAGAGACAGGGGAACCGGTGAGTGCCACTGTTCCAATAAGAGCGAATAGGATCGGCGCCGCACATGCAGGAATGTTCAAACCAAAGGCGAGCCCCTGCAGGAGTGGATTTCCGGCAATTCGCCAGCGCTCCGGAGCGACCTCGAACTTTCGGCGCAAAATCCGGCCAAAGCCTGCAATCATGAACAGACCCAGGGCCAGGTAAAGGATCCCAAACACCAGCCAGAAGCCGGTCTGAACCCCGATCAACATTTGGCCCAACATGACAATAGCCCCGCCAAATCCGGCCATGACGATAACGCGTGCAAGAATGAAGGTACTTACTGCCGCCAGTCGATATTCAGACGGATTTTGTAATTGCCGGTTTACGAATATGAGGTGCGCACCGATCGTGCAGGGTTCGATAAAACCCAGCAGTCCAAGACCAAATGCCAGACTGAATGTTTGAAAGGTCAGGTCCAACGCGGTTTCCAATCAGGTTCATTGCCGTTTATACAGCTTCTACCTGCTGGAAGCTCAAGATGACCCGAATTCTGACAGTTGGCCCGGTCATTTTCATTAGTTGAGGGTGTGCCTCAGAGCACGAACCTCAGCCAGTTTTTTCAAATCTTAGCCGACCCAAATTGAAAAAATAGAACTGATAAAGTCGGGTGCCCGGTGTTCGGTCCAACCAAGCGCAGGTTCTTTAGCGGGTCTTTTTCCGACGCAAGTATTGACCGGATGTTGAAGTAGAACTGCAGCGTATTCTCCGAATTGCCATGGCGAGCCTGGTATCTCGACACCCTTCTTCGTGATTGTAGGCGTCAGTGCTTTGCCGACATATTAAGTCATCATACGATGGGAATGCTGCCTAGCCGACACTGCAAATAAGAAACCACGTTTGAAGCGTGACTTTTCGAAACGGATGCCAACCAGGTAGCATCGAAAATAAATCAAACTTGGACAGTTAACTTGAGATATTTTCCTACCGTTCTGCTCGCCTCGGGACCATTTTCCCGACAACCCCGTCGCGGCGGACAAGATGAATTGCAACGGCGAGGACATGCAGGTTCACCAGGGTCAGTGTCAGGTTCCAGAGCATTTGGTGGAACGGGACCACCCCTTTCCAGAGATAGGACGAGACAAAGCCGGTCGCCGCCTGACCGAGAACGGAAAGATAGAGAGCCCGATGCACCGTTGACGCTGCCTTCGTTTGCCAGGATCGGTGCCCGGCGTCACCCTGTTGAGGGTTCAGAAACCTTAGTCCGAGACGGACTGTTATGAGCAACCCTATGACTATGACGGCATATTTATGAGCCATATTTGTCAGCAAGTCTGTCTTCGACGGCGGCAGGAAGGGATCCTTACATCCATGCAAAGACCTACGGCAAAGATACGGATTACCGGTCACCGAAATGGCAACGGCAGTGGCTTGGGAGATCTTGTCGAATTTCAATGAAGAACCGGCAAATCAGCACAACCAATAAGTGACTGACGATGGGTCGGTCAGATCTTGCGACCTAGGTAAAGGAGCCGCTTCCATCGCATCATTGGAGACTGCAATGGCGATGAACATATCTACCAACTTCGCCAAGTGCGTCGGAACCAAGATCCTGTGTTACCTTCATTGGGCGCTCCGGGCATCCTCGATTGCCTGAGACAATTGTTCGGACGTGAGAAGACCCGGATAAACTTTTTCCCCTGCGATAAACGCCGGCGTGCCGTTGATGTTAAGCGCTTCGGCCAGGTTCATAGACAACCTGATATGTTCCTCGATTTCGGGTGCCAACATGTCAACCTTAAGCTTCTCGACATCCAGACCGACCTCTTTTGCGATCTTGATCGTTGAACCTTCCTCTACCTTCCCTTTGAAGCCCATCAGCGCCCAGTGGAACTCCTCATATTTGCCTTGCTTTCGAGCCGCGAGTGCAGCCCTTGCAGCAAATATGGAACCAGGGCTCAAAATGGGCCACTCCCGATAGACAAGCCTGATATTCGGATCTGCTTGGAGCAGAGTTTTGACTTCCTGCATCGCGCGTTTGCAGTAGGGACAATTGTAGTCGAAAAATTCGACAAGGGTGACATCCCCAGCCGGATTGCCGAGAACCGGTGCGTTAGGATCTTCTTCAAGTTCGTTGCGCCTTTCGGCCAAAATGGAAGCCACATCTGCTTGTTGACGCGCGAGTTGCTTTTGTTGAAGCAAGCCGATCGCCTGTTCGATGATCTCTGGGTTTTCAAGAATTGCCTCGAGTGCCAACTCCTTGATCCTGGCTTCCGTCAGTCCTTCTTCCTGGTCTGCAGAAGCGGTTGACGCGGTGAACAACAGGGCAATCAGTACGGTCCCAAGGCTTGGCAATCGGAAATTCATTGGTTGTTGCTCCTCTTTCGCTCATTCATCATGTCATGCCGCTCCTGGATTTCCTCGGGCCACTGGGCTTTGATCCAGGACAGCGCGGCGACAATATCCGTATCGGTCAGCGTGCCTTCAAAGGCAGGCATGTTCGATTTGAAGTCCTTGAGATCCACGGCCTTTGCCGTTCCGAATTTGGTGACCCGGAAAAGCAGTTCGTCGTCGTGATGCCAGGTGTGACCGGTTTCATCATGGGGTGGGGCTTTGAGCGTGCCGTCGGTATTGCCCGATTGCCAATCCTCCTCCCCTTTAAGATCCACGCCATGGCAGGAGGCGCAATTTTGCGCATAAACTTCGGCGCCTCTGCGTACGAGTTCCGCTTCACCCGGCCTCAATTCCAAGGAGGCAGAGCGGCTGCTACCCCTTAGAAAAACGCCGACAGCAACACCGATCGAAATGAGCAGAATGATGGGGACCGACCAGATCTTGATTGCACGGTTCATGACAGCACCACAATCGGGGAACCGACGGGAACCCGACCATACAGGTCAATGATGTCCTGATTCATGAGCCTGACGCAGCCGCTCGAAACAGCGGTTCCGATCGTCCAGTATTCGGCGGTTCCGTGGAGACGGTAGAGCGTGTCCTTGTTGCCCTGAAAAATGTAGAGCGCGCGAGCCCCAAGCGGGTTTTCCAGTCCAGGCGGCATGCCACCATTGCGCCAACTCCATTTCTCGAGCTCGGGCTGGCGCTCGATCATCTCATCGGGCGGCGTCCATGTAGGCCATTCCGACTTGCGCGCAATACGTGCCCTCCCCGACCACTCGAACCCGGCGCGCCCGAGGCCGACTCCGTAGCGCATCGCCTTCCCGTTTTCCTGGACGAGGTAGAGGTAATAGTTTGGTGTATCGACCACCAGCGTTCCTACCTTTTCGCTCGTTCGATAGTCGACCTGTTGACGATAGAAGCGCTCCGGCACTTTCTTGAGGTTGATCGCAGGAAGCGGAAATTGTTCGGCAGGCTTTGCACCATACATGCTCAGGTAGGCCGGGTCCTCCGCGAGCGGAAGAGGCTCCTGAGGTGCATTGCTCGAAATACAGCCGGTTACGGCGAGCCCTGAAAGGCTCGCCGCCCCGGCAAGAAAAGATCTTCTTGTCAGTTTTCTCATTTGAAGATCATTCACCCATCGTCATATTGCATTTCGGGTTACGCTTCCACGGGTCTTCCTGCGCGGAGTTCGTGGAATTCGCGAATGGGGCAAAGCCCATGCCCAATGTGTCCTTAGGCAATCCGGGAGCTCGCATGCTCCAAATCACGAGCTGCTGCAAAACCCTCTGAAGCAAGCTTAGTCTAGTCATTTTTTGACTCTGACTTAGAGTCACCGTGACAAGACTTTCCCATGAAGCGATGCATTACGAGATGCATGCCAACGCATCCGAGCATTGGAGCAGCCAGAAGAAGTGTTTGGCCGATCGTCTGTCCCGCTGGCGCAGTTGCGATCAGGAATCCAGTTCCGATCACCATCGCCGCACAACAAGCCATCATGAAAATGTTATGTCCTGCGAAAAGACTGCCGATAGAGTTTCCTGTTTTGGGAGCCGCCTTGACCTGAGGAACGGACGTTTTGATTTGGTTGTTCGTGTATTGCATAGTCATAAGATGATTACCCTTGTTCCCAACGGGACGCGTTCAAAAAGATCTTCGACGTGTACGTTGATCATGCGTACACAGCCGTTCGAGACGGATCGTCCGATTGAGGATGGTTCAGTTGTGCCATGAATCCGGTACATCGTGTCCCGGCCATTGCGGTAAAGATACAGGGCTCTGGACCCGAGTGGATTTCCTGGGCCACCTGGCACACCGGCTGCGTATTTGGCGTACTTGCCGGGTTCTCGTCGGATCATATTGGCAGTCGGACGCCAGCTAGGCCATTTTGCTTTGCGCTCCACAACCGCTTCACCTTTCAGAGAGCGCCCGGCTTTTCCAACTCCAATACCGTAGCGTCTTGCGCTCCCATAACTCTCGACGAGGTACAGGAAGTGTTTTCCCGTATCCACCACGATTGTGCCGGGGGGATGGGAAAAATACCGGACGGATTGCGGTTCAAACTTCGGGTCGACCTTAAATGGTTTTTTTCCGGTCGGATGCGCCGACGCAGGGACAACTATGGTCCCGCAAATTGCGGCGGAACATGCGAGCAGGCTTCGCCTGGATAGCATCGTTTCACTCCAATCATGATTGACCTGTCGCGCGCGGTCCTTGCGGACTCACGCATGTGTGCCTGGTCAGACGTGTCTTGGAGGCCGTTTATCCGGAGATGGGTTGGAGGCGTTGAATGGGGGTGGCTGCAACTGTTCATGGGCGATCATTAGTTTTGGCAGAACCACCGAGCGCGTGCCGATAAAGGTAACGCAATCCACGCTGCAATTCGATACTTTCGGGGATTTGTACTGATTTCCTGATTGCTCGCAGCACTTCATTTGGTGTGCGCCTGCAATCGCCAGAACTGTCAAGCTTGTCTGAAGAACCGAGGGCTTCTGAGAAAGCGTCTGGATTTCGACTTCGTCAGCACTAAACGCAGCAGCCGTGTGAACCACTGCAAAAACAGCAACAAGAAAGACCGAAATCCAAGAGCTCATAGATTTTGAATACCCGATAAGATTAAATAATTCTATACCGAAAATTACACAATTGAGTTAGCGCACTAGGCAACATCAAACCAGGTATTCATGCCGGCGGCCGCGTGTTCCAGCATGTGGCAATGAAACAGCCACTTGCCGGGATTGTCCGCCACGAAGGCAATCCGGACCGTCTGTTCGGGACCGACCAGAAACGTATCCCGCCAGGGATCACCGTCATCGATGGTCGCCCCACTTCGCTCGATCACCCGGAAATGGTGTCCGTGCACATGCATGGCATGCATGAAGGCGGTATCGTTGAACACCTCCAGAATGATTGTTTCCCCTCTTTGGGCCGCCAAAAGCGGTTCCTCCGCCAGGTTCGCGACCCCGTTGAAGGCCCAGAGCTGTCCGGTGCGCGGATAATCCTCCCCTGAAAGGATCTTGCCCTGGTAGACCGTCTGGACCATCCGGCCCATGGCGCCGCCGGTCATGTCGACACGCACCACCCGCGCGTTGTCCAGGTCAGGTTCGGGGATGGCGTTCACTGGCAAGGAGCCCGCACTGTGCTGCGTCCCATCCCCCTCAACGGTCCGGAACCGGGCAAAGGGATAGGGATCGTCTCCCGAAAGCTCCTCCAGCAAGAAGTCATCGTCAGGTGTCACCAGAAGATCCATGCGTTGCGCCGGGCCAAGCAGCAATGGGGCATAGGCCGGTATTTGGGGCTTTGAGAGCGCCTGGCCGTCATAAGCCAGGATTTTCGCACCGAACCGGCCGGGGTTGATCTCGAAGATCCGGGCGTTGGCCGCGTTGATCAGCCTGAGACGGGTGGCCTGTCCGCGCACCACCTGAATTTCCGGATTGCTTTCGCCGTTCACCGTCAGCCAATTGCCGAACCGACCACCATGGCTCCAGTCCATCAGATGGCCGAGACTGGCAACGTCGAGGCTTCCGTCCCGGTTGAGACGCCAGTCGTCGATCACCAGGGTCAGATCATTGTCCCTGCTGAAGGCCGGCTTGGCCTCTTCCACGATCAGGGGGCCATAGAGACCGCGTGCCACCTGGTTCCAGCTCTTGTTATGCGCATGATACCAGTAGGTTCCGGCATCCGGCACGACAAACTCGTAGTCAAAACTCTCGCCAGGCGGCACCGCGGGTTGCGTGAGCCCGGAAACGCCGTCCATGGCGTTGTCGATCCTGATCCCGTGCCAGTGAATGGAGGTCGGCTCCTCAAGATTGTTGAACAGCCGAACCTTCACAGTCTCGCCAACCCGTACCCGGATCTCAGGGCCAGGCGAGCTACCGTTATAGGTCCACAGTTCGGACTCCGCGGCGTCGTTTCGATAAAGCTTCTTGCGAGAAGGACCGGCGGTCAGTTCCAGAAATCTGTCGGACGCCCGTGCAGCGGTCAGGATCGGCGGCACTGAAAAAGCCGCCGTCCCCATCCCGGCCAGTTGAAGCATTCTGCGCCTTGTCAGCATGGTCTCAGTTCTCTCTTTCAAGAAGATAGGTCGCGATCGCCTTCCGGTCTTCGTTGGTCAGGAAAGCGGTGCCGTCCCGAACCACTTCGCCCATCGAGCCGCCAAAGACGTCGCCATCCGGCAAAATTCCGGTCTTGAGCGCGTAAGACAAGGAGTTTATGTCCCAGCCGCCCTCCTTCAAGGCCTCGCTGGTAATGGGAGGCGATTTGCCGCCATCCGGCAGCTCTTCGGCACCATGCAGCGCCATTTCCACCTCCCGGGCGCCAAGCAGGTTGCGCGGTGTGTGGCAAGCGCCGCAATGAGCGGGCCCTTCCACGATGAACTTGCCCCGGTTCCAGAGATCGCTCTTCCCGGGGTCCGGTGAAAAAGGTGCCGGATCATAGTAGCGCGCACGCCAGACCTTGAGCCCGGCCCTGAGATTGAACGGTGGCAGCATGTCATGTTCTTTTGACGCTTCGGCGACGGGTGGGACGGTTTTGAACGCCGCCCAGAGATCGGCGACATCTTGGTCGCTCAAGCTGCTGTAGAACGGATAGGGGAACGACGGAAAATACGGGCTTCCGTCGGGAGCCACTCCCTGGCGCAGTGCACGCGCGAAGTCTTCCAGGTTCCAGTCGCCGATCCCGTGTTCGGGATCGGTTGTTAGGTTGGGCGAATAGAATGTCCCAAAGTCTGTCGGCAAGCGGACACCGCCCGCGAGTGGCTTGCCACCTTGAGCAGAGTTGGTATGGCAAGCAATGCATCCGGACATTCTCGCGAGATAGGCACCTCGCCCAGGATCCCCAACAAGGTTCTGAATTTCCTCAGTCTTGCTGATCGGCCAATAGTGCAACACGGCAAAAGCCATTCCCGCTACCGCGGGAGCAGCCATCGCAACAATGAACCAGCGGCGCATCGGCTATTTCTTCTCAACCCGGAACTTGGAGTGGCAGGCCGAACAGGTTTGGGCCACCATGTTGAAAAGCCCGTCCGCCGGCATCTGCGCAAGCATCTCCGGGTTCGCCATCTGCGATGCGTCGCCCATCATGGGTGCGGTCCCCATCATCCCGTCCTGGGACATCATGGAGCTGCCACCCATCATACCGGCACCGTCGCCACCATGGGCCAGCCCATTGTCCGCGCCCTGACCAAGCGCCGCGGCGAAGAGGTCCAGCTGATCGGCAAGGCTCTTGAATTCCTGCCAGTTCGACCAGATCTCGGGCTTTGCTTCCGAGGATCCCTCGATGCTGTGTTCGGGAAAGAGCTTCGTCAGGGCCTCGCCCGAATGGGACTGGATCGCCTCGGCGCCGCTGCGCACCGCGGCCGCGTCATAGCCCTTGTCGCCGCGCATGATCGAAGAGAGGGACTTCATCACATCCCCCATCTCGCCCATGGCATCCATGCGTTCCTTGACGACTCCCGTAGCGCCACCATGCGCCAGGGCCGCGGCGGCACCCGCCAGCACCAGCGTGCCGGCGATGGTCATTACTTTGAATTTCATCAATCTGTTCCTGTAACCGGTTGATCGGCGGCGTTCGCCGAGTAAGAGTTCAAGCGGGCAGAGGAACAGGTCGTGGTGGTGGCGGGTCCAGGTTCGCCTGTCTGGACAGTGCCAAACTCGGCGGAACTGTGCCAATGACCTGCAGGAGATCGGGCCCCGACAGAGGCACGTCCGAGGTCAAGGCAAGCAGGTAGGCACCACAGTGAACTGTTTCGTTCCCTGAAAATGTTCCCCCCTGATCATTGGACATTTCACCGTGCAAAATATCAACTGATGTGACCGATTGGTTTACGTGAGCCTCAACAGTTGAGCCTACCGAGTGGGTGAACGCACCTCCCGCTACCACTAGGCTTACAGCAAGAGCGAAAACCAATATCAAAAGCTTACAGGAACCGCGCCTCATATAAAAAATTCCGTTTAACGCAATCGCTTTTCAACCGACCACAAAGCCGCACCGAGTTCATGACTTTATTAAATAGGGGCTGACTTGTTTTCAACCCACCAGCCAGAGGAAATAATTGCACGGTAGAGAACCAAGTCTCCATATTGATTTTGATCAAACAAAAACTGACGCGTGAGGATATACTAGAGTTTATTCATCATGCCCCTACTGATCGAATGCCTAACTATCGTCGAGACGAGCTCAGCCATTTCGCGTGCTTGAAATACTGCAAGCTCAGTGAGAGAAAGTTAGCCAGAAATGCTCAATTTAGCGCATAATCTTGCTGATGGACAATTGGTCTCATTACTTCGGCTTACTGCCGGGCTTCTGATTGCTGTTGCGGTAACAATATTTGCCTTCCTGGTATCAAACGAATCTTTGGGCGATCTTCCCGAGACAGTTGTTTGCGTTTCTACGCTGTCAACAGATACAGATCTTTCTGCATCGTACTTTGCACCGGAAAACAAATGGGATTGCAGCGAAAATGAGCAGTGTAGTCATTTCGCACTGGCTGGAATCTTCACTTCATTTTTTCCTGAAACAACATTTTCTGGGCTCTCTGTTCAGGCAATTGTCGACTGGACAAGATACATTATCCCACGACCTCATCCTCCCAAATCGATACGAATGTCGCTGATTTAGGTAATTAGCTCGGCAATGCCCCGTCGTTAAAGTGAAACGTGTCTAGACACATGAATTTCTAATCCAAATTCGTGGAAACAGAAACACGTACTTTACAGAGGCAATTGCCACGAACCAAAGGTGCCACTGCTATACTACGGCAAAGACATAAACACCTGAGCAGATGCACGTAAAATAACAAATGGACAGATTAAAATGGAAACATTGGTCTATTTTCTATTCTGGGCGGGTCTCTTCTTCTTAATGATGAGGTTCGGCTGCGGTTCTCACATAACTGGACATCATTCGCACAAGAAAGCCGGAAAAGAAAACTCAAACAGCGAAGGCGAACTTCGCTGGATCCCCCCCGTGAATGACGTCGATCCTGTATGTGGAAAGACCGTTCAGACAAAGGACTCCAAACCCTCCGTATACAACGGATCGGTCTATTATTTCTGCTCACGCGACTGCCGTGAGCAATTCGAGGCCGCTCCGCATCTGTATGCGGGTTCGAAGGCTACCGTTGTCGAAGAAACCACGGAGAGCGCTCATGGTTGACCGAGTTTCTCCAGGGCGGCAAAGCCCTTCCGGCACACCGCTTCCCGCCCCGTCTGCGATCCGCATACCCGTTTTGACCCTCGGGATGAGCCTCGGCCTGTTTCTCGCAGTCACGTACGTGTTGTGCGTGATCTTCGACCTCATCTTTCCGCAACAGGCCATGTACGAAACCTGGTTGCGCCTGCTGCCCGGCTTCAAATGGCTGAGCTTGCCCAGCTTCCTGCTCGGCCTCGTCGAAAGCTTCGCCTACGGCTGGTATGTCGCGCTGATTTTCGCGCCCTTGTTCAACTTCTTTGCGAGGAGGTGGCAGTAATGGAAACGATCACCACAACATTGAAATCTCTGGCATCCCGGGAAAGCCGCCGGAAACAGCGTTTGGATCGTCCCGCGAGCAACAATGGCGGCGATGTTGCCAAAGCAGCACCCCGGCCTGCCGTCGGCGATCCTTTTCACTCCGTCCAGGAAATAGCCGCCTATCAGCGCGATTTTCTGGAACGTTGCATCCTATTCTGGGACACGCTGCGTCAACGTGCCGACAACATGCTGGCGCATGAGCGCTCTGGGATGCCGCCTCTGCTCGACTTCAAATACGAGACGGTGCTCGACGCGCGGCGTTTCGAACGCCCGGCGAACTATGCGCTGCTGCGGATCACATCGGTCGGAGAAGACTGCCTCGAGAACTGTATCGATGTCGACAAACAACCGGTCATCGTCGTCGATCCCCGTGCAGGCCATGGCCCGGGTATAGGCGGTTTCAAACGCGATTCAGAGGTCGGAATGGCGATGCGCGAGGGGCATCCGGTCTACTTCGTCATTTTCTATCCGGAGCCTGAACCTGAACAGACCCTGATGGATGTTCTCCATGCCCTCAGGCTCTTCGTCGAAGAGGTGGCACGCCGACATCTGGATAGCCCTCCGGTGCTTTACGGAAACTGTCAGGCCGGCTGGGTGGTGACGCTGCTTGCGACCGATTGTGAAGGCCTGGCGGGGCCAATCGTGTTGAACGGTTCGCCGCTGTCCTACTGGGCGGGTGAATCGGGTGTAAACCCGATGCGGGTCGCCGGAGGTTTGCTCGGCGGTGCATGGCTCACCCATCTAACCGCAGATCTCGCGGATGGTCGTTTCGATGGTGCATGGCTGGCTCAGAACTTCGAGAACCTGAAGCCGGAAAAGGCGATTTGGGAAAAATATGCGAACCTCTTCAGCCATATCGATACCGAACGCGAGCGTTTCCTTGATTTTGAGCGCTGGTGGAACGGCTTCTATTTCCTCAGCCGCGAGGAAATGCTGGCAATCGTCGAAAATCTGTTTGTCGGCAACAAGCTCGAACAAGGCCTGGTGCGTATCTGCGAAGGCTGCCTTGCGAACTTGCGCCGCATCGCCAACCCGATCGTTATCTTCGCGTCTTACGGCGACAATATCACCCCACCGCATCAGGCCCTGGGCTGGATACCTGCGGTATACAAGGACACGGACGACCTGAAACAGGCCGGTCAGCGGATCGTCTACCTGACCAATCCCCATGTGGGGCACTTGGGAATTTTCGTCTCGGCCAGCATCGCCCGACTGGAACACAGGGCCATCCTGGAAAGCCTTGAAGAGATCGAGGCCCTCCCCCCCGGTCTCTATGAAATGAAGATCGACAATCCGTCCAGAGATCCCGACTGTCACAAGCCTGCTTATGAGGTTCGTTTCGAGCCGCGCCGGGTTGAGGACCTTCAAACCGACTATCCGCGTGACGCCTTTGAGCGTGTCCGCCGGACATCCGAATTCAGCGAGAATGTATATGCGACATTCTTCAGCCCCTGGGTTCGGGCGTTTTCCAATCCATGGTCGGCGGAAATTCTCAAATGGCTGCATCCGATGAGGGCCAGCCGGTATCTTTATTCCGAGGCGTTCAATCCGTGGATGCCCGGTGTGGCGGCAGCGGCTGAAACGATCCGGAAAGACCGTAAACCTCTTGAGGCCGATAATTCGGCGATCGTGCATGAGCGCGAAATTTTTGAGGATGTCGGCAAGAGCTTCGAAGTCTGTAGGGAATTCCGCGATGCAGCGTACGAACGCATCTTCACCGCGCTTTACGGGCAATAGAAAATGAAAGTGCTCCAGACCATGTCCCGGAGAATGGGAGGTGCCACCTACGACGACCCCCAGGGAGCCAGAACCGGTGCGTTTGCGCCGTTTGACGTCGTCGTCCGCATCAACAATGCGAACCAATCCGAACGTGCGCATGGCCGGATGTCCACTGCGTCGAAAACAATGGTTCGACCACTTACACAGAAAGGGAAATCCGCCAAATGAACCTGCGCGACAATCTGCCGAGATATCTGGTGCTGGGCTTTTTCGTAATTGGCGGAGGTCTGTGGCTCTGGAAAACATTCGGATCGGAAAAAAGAACATCTGCCGTCAGCGTAGCAGTCTCAGTGCCGCAACTCTCCGAAATCGCCCTGAAAGGCAAACAAGCGTTTGATTCAGTATGCGCGGATTGCCACGGCGCCAACGCGGCGGGAACCGACAAGGGCCCGCCGCTGGTCCACGACATCTACAATCCCGGACACCATACCGACGAGTCATTCCTAGTCGCGGCGAGGTTCGGCGTGCGCCAGCACCACTGGCCCTATGGAAACATGCCTGCACAGCCACAAATGAGTCAGGAAGAGGTGGCAACGATCATCAAATATGTGCGCGAACTGCAGGCAGCCAACGGCATCACCTACCGGCCGCACACCATGTAGAAGGCCAAATGGCGGGAGGTCGGGCTGGGTGATTGACATACCCCCTGAATGGCTTCCCATAATAGGTTGTTGGATAAGGATATTATCTAATGGAGGGAAATATCATGTTTGCGAAAGACGTGATGACGACGTCCGTAATAACGGTCGGCCCGGACACAAGCGTGCGCGACGTCGCAAAAGCCCTAGCCGACAAGCGGATCAGCGCAGTACCAGTTGTGAATGCCAAAGGCAACATGGTCGGCATCGTCAGCGAGGGTGACCTGATCCGGCGCACCGAAACCCAAACGGAGCGCCATCCTTCATGGTGGATGGCGCTTCTGGCCGCCCCGGAGGACAAGGCACTCGACTATATCAAGTCGCACGGCGGCACGGCGAAGGACGTGATGACACGGGACGTAAAAACCGTGGGTGAGGACGCGTCTCTCGAGGAAGTCGCCGACTTGCTGGAACGCAACCACATAAAACGGGTCCCGGTCGTCACAAACGGACAACTCGTGGGGGTCGTGAGCCGTGCCGATCTGCTGCGTGGACTGGCGACGCCAAAGCCGGCCACGGAACAGGCTGCGAAGGATGACAAAACGATCCGTGGCAAAGTGGAACAGGCTTTGAAGGAAACCGGAATAGACCGGCAATTTGTGACCGTTACCGTATCCGGCGGCATCGCCCATCTTTGGGGAGCCGTCGATTCAGATCCGGAAAGGCAGGCTATACGCGTGGCAACGGAGAACGTGGCCGGTGTCAGGGAGGTCGACAACAAAATCAATGTCTTTCCGCCGATGGTACGCGCCGCCATGTGGGCCGACTAATCAGGAGCGCCGCATGCCGCCCTGTCCTGTCTAAGAAAGCTTCGTCAGCGAGACCATCGCCCAAAGCCGTCCAGGACAGAATTTGGGAGGTACGGTTAAAAGGCCATGAAACGCCAAAGCCGAAACAAGAACCAGTCTCAAAGGGGCATGCAATTGGACAAGAAGGAATACCGTGCCCAATTGCATGCCCTGCAAATCGAACTGGTGAAACTTCAGAAGCATTTCATTCAATGCGACGATCGGATTCTGGTCCTGATCGAAGGCCGTGACACGGCCGGCAAGGACGGTGTCATAAAAAGGATCGTTGAGCATCTGAGCCCGCGGGAAACGCGCGTCGTGGCACTCGGAAAGCCATCGGATCTCGACCGCACCGGCTGGTACTTCCAGCGCTACACCGCACACCTTCCCAAAGCCCGGGAGTTCGTGCTGTTCAACCGCAGCTGGTATAACCGCGCGGGGGTGGAGCGGGTCATGAAATTCTGCACGGAAGCAGAGTACGAGGAATTCATGGAGACGGTCCTCGACTTCGAGCACATGCTGGTGCGTTCGGGTATCAAGCTGCTGAAATACTATCTCGACATTTCCCGGGACGAACAGAAACGCCGCCTTGAAGACCGGCGCACCAATCCGCTCAAGCAGTGGAAGATCAGCCCTATCGATGCAAAGGCCGTCAAGCTCTGGGACGACTACAGTTCCGCGCGGAACGAAATGCTGTCGCGGACGCACAATGCAATCACGCCCTGGACAATTGTGCATGGTGACAACAAGCGGCGTGCCCGGCTCAACCTGATCCGCGACCTGCTCCTACGCCTGCACTATTGCGACAAGGATAGCAACGTCCTGCGGTCGGATCCGGAAATCGTGTTCCCGTATCACGAAGACTATGTCCGCAATGGAATGATCATCCCGTGAACGGCCGGATGGTACATGCCAAACTTACCTCGTCGGTAGTGCCAACTTCAGCCCGGCCGATCTGGAACGGTTCGGCTCCTACCGTTTCGGGCGCCAGACAACCATGTTCCGGACGACACCATCTCCGCAGACAAGGTGATAGGCCGCCGCGAGGACGTGCACGCTCACCAGGGTCAGGATCAGATTCCAGAACATCAGATGGAAGGGAACAGCGCCCTTCCAGAGATAGGACGCGACAAAGCCGGTCAACGCCTGACCGAGAACAGCCAGATACAGTGCCCAGTGCACCGCATGGGCCCCCTTCGTTTGCCAGTCCCGGCTTCCGGTTTTGCCCTGACGGGGGTTCAGGAAAATCAATCCGAGACGGATCACCATGAGCAGCCCGATCAACATGCCGGCATAATTGTGCACCATGTGCATCAACAGATCGGCTTTCGATGGTGGCAGGAACGGGTTGTGTGTTCGCGGGATCGCCTTTGACGTATACCACTGCTCGGCGATCAGGATAACGACGGACCAGTGAAGCACGATCTGCAATCGTGTATAGCGGTGCGCCGTTTGGGCTGTGTTTTCAATTCCCGGCATCTGGCAGCATCTCTCAGCAAGTCTTTTCGGCATTGGATCCGCAGAAGCGCCTCCGGACGCCGCTGGGTCAATATCGGCAAGGATACAGCTATCCAGTTACCGCATTGCCAATGGGCATAGCCCGGGTATCACTGCCGCTTGCGAGTCGCCGAAAGTCCGGAAGCCTGGCCAAGGTCATTAAGGATCGGACAGTCGGGGCGATGATCTCCCGCGCAAGCATCGATCAAATGTGCCAATGTCCTTTGCATGGAATGGAGTTGGGAAATCTTCTCTTCGATCCGAGCCAGATGCTTCTCCGCGATCTGTTTCACGTCGGCGCTCGCCCGACCATCGTTTTCGTAAAGCTCCAGGAGGCTTCTGCAATCTTCGATCGAAAAACCGAGAGACCTTGCCCGGCCAAGAAAGGCCAATTTATAAAGATCTCTGTCCTGGAAGCTGCGATAGCCATTGTCCCCTCGCAAGGGTTTGATCAACCCGATATCCTCGTAATAACGGATCGTCTTTGCCGGAACACCGGACAGTTGTGATACGTCGCCGATATTCATAATGCTCTCCCTTATTCGGCCGCTTCCGCCAATAAAGCTGCTACTTGCGGTGCCGGCGTTTCCTTTTCGTCCATCGGAGGCTTGATCCGGCGAAGGCGCAGTGCGTTCGTCAGTACGAAGACCGAGGATAGGGCCATGGCGGCGGCGGCGAGAACCGGTGACAGTAGGAGCCCGAAGGCCGGGTAAAGCACGCCGGCGGCGACCGGGATCAACGCGGTATTGTAACCGAATGCCCAGAACAGGTTTTCCCGGATATTGGTCATGGTCCGCTTCGACACTTCGAACGCATTGACCACGCCGCGCAAGTCGCCCGACATCAGCACGACATCGGCGGATTCGATGGCCACATCCGTGCCGGTGCCGATGGCGATGCCCACGTCCGCATGGGCGAGCGCGGGCGCATCGTTGATGCCGTCGCCGACAAAGGCGATCTTCCGGCCAACCCCGCGCAGCTTCTGAAGGGCGGCAACCTTGCCTTCGGGCAGGACGCCGGCGACGACATGGTCGATGCCCGTCTCCACGGCAATGGCCTCGGCCGTTTCTCGCTTGTCGCCGGTGATCATGGCGACCTGAAGCCCTTGTGCATGAAGGGCCGCAATCGCGGCGCGGCTTGCAGGCTTCACCGGGTCCGCAACGCCCATAACCGCGGCAATCCGGCCATCGATAGCGGCAAAGAGCGCGGTCCGGCCGCGCCTGGCCAGGTCGGTTTCAATCTCCGCCAACGGCCCCAGGTCGATACCCTCGCGGCTCATCAGGCGGTCCGCGCCAACGATCACCTGCGCTCCACCGGCGGTCGCCTGAACGCCGTAACCGGTGATCGAGGTGAAGTCCGCGACGCCGACCTGCGCGACGCCTTCGCCGCGCGCCGCCCGCACGATGGCGGCGGCAATCGGGTGTTCCGACCGGTCCTCGACCGCCGCGACCCGCGCCAAAACGTCATCGCGGTCAAATCCTTGGGCGAGGACAAGATCGGTCAGCTCCGGCCGGCCTTCGGTCACTGTGCCGGTCTTGTCGAGCGCGACGACCTCGACCGCGGTCAGTTGCTGCAGGGCATCGCCCTTTCTGAACAACACGCCCATCTCGGCCGCGCGGCCAGTGCCGACCATGATCGACGTCGGCGTGGCCAGGCCCATGGCGCAGGGACAGGCAATGATCAGCACGGACACGCCCGCGACCAGCGCCAGCGTCAACGCGGGACTGGGACCGAGGATTAGCCACACCAGCACCGTCAGCGCCGCAACGGACATGACCACCGGGACAAACCAGAGGGTGATGCGATCCACGAGCCCCTGGATCGGCAGCTTGGCCCCTTGCGCCTCTTCGACCATCCGGATGATCTGCGCAAGTGTGGTGTCGGCCCCGACCCGGGTGGCGCGGAACTGAAAGGCCCCCGCCCCGTTCACAGTTCCGCCAGTGACGCCGGCCCCCAGCGTCTTGGCAACTGGCACCGGTTCACCGGTGATCATGCTTTCATCGACGTGGCTTTCGCCTTCCGTCACCTCGCCGTCGACGGCGATGCGTTCTCCCGGCCGGACGACGACGATGTCGCCCGCATGCAGGTCTTCAATTGACAGTTCAACCGGTTCGCCATCGCGCAGAACCCGCGCGGTTCGAACCTGAAGACCGAGCAGCTTCTGGATTGCCGCTCCGGTGCGGCCCTTGGCGCGCGCCTCCAGAAACCGTCCGAACAGGATCAGCACGACGATCACAGCAGCGGCCTCGTAATAGACCGACCTGACCGCATCCGGCAGCAGTACCGGAAAGAAGGTGGCAATCACGGAATAGGCATAGGCCGCCGCCGTGCCGACGGCGACGAGGCTGTTCATGTCCGGGGCGCCCTTGAGAAGCGCCGGAATACCCTTGAGATAGAAAGCACGGCCCGGCCCGGCAAGGACCGCGGTCGTCAGGGCGAACTGGATCAGCCAGCTTGTCCGATGTCCGATGGTGTGCCCGATCAGGTCGTGCATCCCCGGGATCACGTGACTGCCCATTTCCATCAGGAAGACAGGCAGCGCCAGCATAGCGGCCAGGACCACCCGGCGGGCAAGCGCCCGGGCCTCCTCCTCCTTGCGGGCTGTACGGTCCTGGGTGGCACTCGCTTCGGCAACCTCCGCTGGATATCCGGCAGCCGTCGCAGCAGCCGCCAATGCAGCGGGACCGGTCATGCCTTCCAGGTAGGTGACACTTGCCGTCTCGGAGGCGAGGTTGACGTTCACCTCGGTTACGCCGGGGACCGCGGACAGCGCCCGGTCCACCCGTCCGACACAGGACGCGCAGGACATGGAGCCAACGTTCAGCGTCACACTGGCGCGGCGTGCGGGATACCCGAGTTCATCAAGGCGCTTTGCCGCGGTCATCAGCCGCTCCGGCCCGTCAGCCGTCAACTGGGCGGTTTCGCTGGCCAGGTTGACCGATACATCGCTCACGCCTTCCAGAACGGCCAAAGCGCGATCCACGCGCCCGACGCAAGATGCACAGGACATTCCTTCGATGGAAAGTGTTGCATGGGTTTCGCTGGACATGTCGTCTCCGATTTTCGAATTTCCACGAAAATAGGGTTTCCAGTTACTGGAAGGTCAAGGCTGGCAGAAATAAAATTTTGAACGGGTCCCGGATCTTGACCTTCCACCAACTGGAAACTCCATATTCGAAAAATTCCAGCAAAGGAGCACTGCCATGAGATTTCACGTACCCGATATGAGCTGCGGCCACTGTAAGGCGGCTATCGACACGTCCGTCAAGGGCGCCGACGGATCGGCGCAACTGGACTTCGATATGGAAAACAGGATCGTTTCGGTCGAAAGCCAGCTCTCTGCCGATCAGGTCATGGCCGCTCTGAAGACGGCCGGGTATGAAGCCTCACCGGCCCAGTCGGCGTTGTGATTCCACCTGCACCGCAGGATCGAACGGTAAGACCTGTCGGCAGGGCCTGTCTTTGGCCGTATGGTATCACCATGCGGCCTTTTCCAGCCCGGCAAGGGCGCTATTATCCGTTACAGTGATTTCGGCCCGCTACCCGTTCGGAACGTTTGTGGCCCTGGCAGCAAAGCCCGTCATATCGAGCTAAAGCGGAACGCCCTGCTTGTCCCGAACGCCTCGGCCGGCGCATCGAAAATCGGAGAGAACCCGAAATGTCGTCCTATGAGACCCGTGACTCCCATGCCCCGACCACGACGTCCGGGCATGGGGCCGAGATGGTTTACACCTGCCCCATGCATCCGGAGATAAGGCAACCGGAACCCGGCGACTGTCCGAAATGCGGGATGCATCTGGTTCCAGAGGGCGAAGCCGGCCAGCACCATCACGGTCATGGTCACGGTCACCATCATGCCCACGCGACCGGTGACGCGCCGTCCGGAAAAGGCGGCCAATACGATACTGTGCCGGCGGGATATTCGGGATCTGTCTATACCTGCCCGATGCACCCGGAAGTCCGCCGCACCGAACCGGGATCCTGCCCGATCTGCGGCATGGGACTGGAACTTGAAAACGCGGCGATGGCCGACGAGGGGCCGAACCCGGAACTCGTGGATTTCACACACCGGCTATGGGTCGGCGCTGTCCTGACCGTTCCCCTGCTCGTCTTCACCATGGGACCCTATGTGGGCCTGTCGGGCGTGCGCGATATCTTCGGCGAGCGGATAACGCTCTGGATCGAATTGGTCCTGGGAACACCCGTCGTATTGTGGTGCGGCTGGCCTTTCCTCACCCGCGGCTGGAATTCGTTCCGTTCGCTCAATCTCAACATGTTCTCGCTCATCGGCATGGGTGTCATGGCCGCCTGGACCTTCAGCGTCGTTGCGGTTCTGGCTCCGGGGATCTTTCCCGACGGGTTCCGGGACGCCGAGGGTCATGTCGGCGTCTATTTCGAGGCGGCCGCCGTCATCGTGGTCCTGGTGCTTCTCGGCCAGGTCATGGAACTGCGCGCGAGAGAGGGCACCGGCAAGGCCATCAAGGCGCTTCTGGACATGGCCGCGAAGACCGCGCGGGTAATCCGCTCCGATGGCAGCGAGGAAGAGGTCCCGCTGGAGGATGTCCAGATCGGCGACCGTCTGCGTGTGCGCCCCGGCGACAAGGTGCCGGTCGACGGCGTGGTGACCGACGGCCGTTCATCGGTCGACGAAAGCATGATCTCGGGCGAACCGGTGCCGGTCGAAAAGACACCCGGCGATCCGGTGACCGGAGCGACCATCAACGGCACGGGCAGCCTGATCATGGAGGCAACGCGCGTCGGCGCCGACACCATGCTCAGCCAGATCGTCGAAATGGTCGCAAACGCGCAGCGCAGCCGCGCGCCGATCCAGAAATACGCCGACAAGGTTGCCGGCTGGTTCGTCCCGACGGTCATCGGCATCGCGGTTCTCGCGTTCATCGGCTGGGCGCTGTGGGGACCGGCCCCTGCCCTGTCCTACGCCCTGATCGCCGCCGTGGCCGTCCTCATCATCGCCTGTCCTTGCGCCCTCGGCCTTGCCACGCCCATGTCGATCATGACAGCAACCGGACGCGGCGCGCAGACAGGCGTGCTGATCAAGAACGCGGAAGCACTGGAACGCTTCGAGAAGGTCGACACCTTGATCGTCGACAAGACCGGGACGCTGACCGAGGGCAAGCCCCGGCTGGTGGCCGTGCTCCCGGAGGATGGCCATGACGAGCAGGAGGTATTGCGTCTTGCCGCTACCCTTGAAAGGGGATCGGAACATCCGCTGGCTGAAGCAATCGTCGCCGGCGCGGAAGACCGCGGCGTACAGTTGGGCGAGGCCGAAGACTTCGAGGCCGTCACCGGCAAGGGCGTCAAGGGTACGGTCGACGGCAAGAGCGTCGCTCTCGGCAATCTGAAGCTGATGGAGGAACTCGGGCTCCAGGTCACCGCACTGGCAGACAAGGCGAACGCCCGGCGCGACGAAGGCGAAACCGTGATGTTCGTCGTGCTCGAGGGCACGGTCGCCGGTCTCGTCAGTGTCGCCGATCCGGTCAAGGAGACCACTCCCGCTGCGCTGAAGGCGCTGCATGAGCTTGGTTTCCGCATCATCATGGCGACCGGCGACAACGAACGGACGGCGAAAGCGGTCGCCGCGCGGCTCGGCATCGATGAAATCCGCGCGGACGTCCTGCCCGAGGACAAGGCACGCATCATCAAGGAACTGCAAACGGCGGGACGCAAGGTCGCCATGGCCGGTGACGGGGTGAATGACGCCCCTGCCCTGGCGCAGGCCGATGTGGGCATTGCCATGGGCACCGGCGCGGACGTGGCCATTGAATCGGCCGGTTTCACGCTGGTCAAAGGCAATCTCGACGGCATCGTGCGCGCCCGCAGACTCTCACGCGCCACCATGCGCAACATCCGGCAGAACCTGTTCTTCGCCCTGATCTATAATGCGTTGGGCGTGCCGGTCGCGGCAGGCGTGCTTTATCCTGTTTTCGGTATCCTTATCAGCCCGATGTTCGCCGCTTTTGCCATGAGCGCATCATCCATTTCCGTGGTGCTCAATGCGCTGCGCCTGAGAGGAGCAAAAATCTGATACGGAAAGCGAATAGCCGGCAGCCTCTCGTCGTCGAAGAACCCCGGCACTGGAGAGCCTGTTGATCTCGTCCAGCGGATCTTATGGGCTCTGGTCGCTGGTTTTCGTCAACTCGGCGATTTTCATCGTCTTTGCCTTCAGTTTCTTCAAGCCGAAGACTGCGCAGGACTGGCGCAGCCTTGGCGCGTTCAGTGCTTTCGTCCTGGCGCTCTTTACGGAGATGTACGGCTTTCCCCTGACGATCTATCTGCTTTCAGGTTGGCTTCAGACTTTCGAACCTGACGTCGACTGGAATTCCCATGTCAGCGGGCATCTCCCGGAAGTGCTTTTAGGATGGCAGGCGAATCCGCATGCAGGCCTGTTTCACATCGCCAGTTTCATTTTCATTGGGTGCGGCTTCTGGCTCCTCGCTGTGGCCTGGCGCCACCTCTGGGCGGCGCAGAGGAAAGATCGGTTGGCCGTGGCCGGTCCCTACGCCCGAATGCGCCATCCGCAATATGCAGGTTTTGTGCTGATCATGTTCGGCTTCCTGGTGCAGTGGCCGACCATCCTGACTCTGGTGATGTTTCCAATATTGGTTTGGATGTACGTGCGCCTTGCTCGCCATGAAGAAGCCGATAGCCGGGCGCGTTTCGGATCCGAATGGGACTCCTATGCAGGCCGCGTACCCGCTTTTGTTCCATCCCGTTTAACTTCCGACAGGCAAGCTGGTAATGGCGGTCAACGCTCTACCAAGAACTCCGAGCGGGAATAACAACTGGTCCGGGAGTTTCGCGCGCCAAGAGAAATCCGCGTACCCTCCGTTATCAACTTGCGATAAATACTGCTGCATTCCAGACGCTGTTGCCGTACTCCGGCGCCAATTAATTGTACGCGACCGACTTTTCTATAGGGATCCTTGCCCAGCCTGGCCTTTCGAACAAGAAGGTGCCGTATCCCGTCCACCTTACGAGGGAATAAAGGATCAGGGGACTGACGAGCGATCCGGCGAACACAACAACACTCAATATGCCGACATCGGAAATCAGCCCGCTCCACTGCAAGATCCCGCGAATGATCGACATGGGAATTGTGAAGGCTACATAGACGACCAGTGAATGCTCGCCGATCCACCTGAGCCATTCGAACCTCGGGCTCCTCACAAACAACGCGCCCATGACGCACAAGGCGAAGGTACCGGCAACTGCGAGGAACAAATGGACCGGAGGAATAGCTGCAAGACCCATCTGCATTTCGGCCGGGTGAAGGGCATAGCCGGGCGAAAACACGAGCAGGTAGTTCGCAATGGCCCAAATGCCCAGTCCGACCAAAGAAAGTCGCCAATGTCGTTCCGAAAAAGCAACAATCCTGAAGACCAGCGGAGCTGCGGCGTAGCCAAGATAAAAAAAGACAAAATAGGCGAAGAACTGCGTAACGAGATAGCTGGGTGAAACGTAACCTGTCATCTGCAGCACCGCCGCAACCAAAATGACCACCCAATGTGGCATATTCACCCGCCACAATAGTTTTGCCGCTAGCGAGAACACTGCGAGCATATAGATGAACCAGAGAACTCCGTAAGGTTGTACAACAGCCCACGCAAGATCGAGCAACATCTGATCTGGCCGCCCGCTGAAAATGCCGATTTTCAGGCAGATAGAGATCAAGGCCCAGAGCCCGTAAAAATAAAGGTAATGAATGATGCGCCGGTCCGCGTAACGCCGCCAGGGTCTGGCAATGACGTTGGAGAGGAACAGGCCAGAAATGAGAAAGAATTCCGGCATTCGGAAGGGTGTGGCGAAACCGATCGCGTAGTGAAGAAACCCAACCTTCCCGGTGTGTTCGCCTGTGTTATACGTTGCATACATCATGACAACCAGGATGATGCAGATCCCTTTGGCTGCATCGACCCATGGCATGCGCTGAGACGTTTCAATACGCGCCCCCTCAGTCAACGTACTATCGCCCAAACTTCCGCCCATCAGTTTTCCTCCCTAATCCGGAGAGTTCCCCCCTCGGCAGTCAAAGAAATTTCATCAATCTTTTCCAAAAACTCACAATTCCAGAACTAACAATTCTGTAATCTTTATTAATGGGTTAATTCGTATTGCGATTGCAGTCTATCATCCGAACGAGGGCCAGCCGTAATGCTTTCGGTCACATACTCATAAACAGGATTCCCTTTGAGCGTGAGTTCTGATTCACTGAGCTCAATGAGTGGAGGTCAGGATGGCACGCTTCGATCTGACGGATTTCGAGTGGTCTGTGATAGAGCCGCTTCTGCCGACAAAGGTGCGAGGAGTACCCCGCGCCGATGACCGCAAGGTTCTGAACGGCATCTTCTGGCGGTTGCGCACAGGAGCTCCCTGGGCGGATATACCGGTGCGCTATGGCCCGTACACGACCTGTGTCAACCGCTTCAACCGATGGCGCAAGGCTGGGCATTGGGCGCGCATTCTTGAAGCCATATCAAATGCTTACGACGGCGACGTGCAGATGATCGACTCCTCATCGATCCGCGTTCACCAGCATGTTGCCAACGACCAAAAAAAGACGAACGATCCCGTTGCATGGGTCGCTCGCGCGGCGGCCTGACCACCAAGATCCATGCACTCGTTGACGCCGAGGGACGACCGATCCGCCTCAAGTTGACCGAGGGCCAGACCCACGACGGACGCTCGGCCGCCGATATGTTCGAAACCCTCAGTGCCGGACACATCCTGCTCGCCGACCGCGCTTATGACGGCGATGCCTTGCGCACCGAAATGGCGTCGCGGGGCACATGGGCCAACATCCGCGCCATGCCGAACCGCGTCAAAACATTTCCACTCAGCGCCTGGGTCTATCGGCAGCGCAACGCTGTCGAGAGGTTCTTCAACAAACTCAAACACTTCAGGGCCGTTGCCACACGATACGGCAAGCGCGACGAAAATTTTCTTGCCTCAGTCCAACTCGCTTCAATTCGCATCTGGTTGCCAACTTGTGAGTCGGTCACCTAGGCTTCGGGCCCATAAGATTTATATGCAAATCAGCTGGAGGTTGTTTCATGTGCGGACGCCCCACATCATCAAGCTCCTGAATAGGAGTTGACGATGTCTGATGGGTTCTTCTGGCTCAATGATGAGCGTAATAAACGGCATTATTCATGTCTTGAAGTCGGGCGGTCGCTGGATCGATGCGCCGAATGTCTATGGCGCCAGGAAAACCCTTTACAATCGCTTCGCGCGTTGGTCCGAAAAGTGTGTCTGAACGAGAGAGCTTCGAATTGAAGTTCCAAATTGTAGAGACCCGTGTTTGACGTGATGATCGAAAGTACGGCCATTTGGGCACGGCAACGTTAAAACAATTTTTAATATATCACCATCTAAGGGAGCGAAAACAATGAAAACTGGTTCATCAAACATAGTAAAAATAGTTGCCTCTATTGCACTAAGTTCCATTTTTCTGTTATTTGCTCTTGGGTGGCGCCCGAATTTTTTCGAGAATTTTAACTCAGAAACTGTAAAGACGCTTGTCGAACATTCAGGTATCTGGGGACCACTTTTCATTATAGCTCTAATGACGCTAGCTATTGTCGTCAGTCCTCTTCCAAGTGCCCCAATCGCACTCGCTGCTGGAGCTGCATACGGGCATACTCTGGGCACGATTTACGTTGCAACCGGTTCTTGCCTCGGTGCAACGATTGCGTTTTTAATTGCGCGAAAGCTCGGACGAAATGCGATTGTTCGTCTTTTGGGTGAATACGCAAACTATGGTTTTTTGGGTTCTCAAAATGCTCTGACCATCACGGTCTTTACAACCCGAGTCATACCTTTCATTTCTTTCGACGCTGTGAGTTACGCAGCAGGCCTAAGTGGGCTTTATTTATGGCGGTTTATCATCGCAACTATCGCCGGAATAATACCTGCAAGTTTTGTTCTTGCACACTTTGGCGCAGAAGCAATGAATGGCCCGATTGAACCCGCAGAATTGTTGACGCTAGGTTTGGGAATATTTACCGCCCTTCCATTGCTTTGGTTAACTCTTCGTAGACGTTTAAGACCAAAGAGCTGGCGCGACCACCGCGGCCATAATTAGGACACTGAAGATTGGATGCGATACCAGGGAGTTGCGCCTTGCCACCGTTGACGAGCAATGCGCTGCACAACCGTATAGCCTTTCGAAGTTTAGCGAAATTCAACGCGCGAAGATCCTTGCGTGAAGGCCATTTGAATAGATATTTTTTGCTCTTAACTGAAACGTATTTGTGATTTGAGGGAGAGAAAAAGAAGCGATATGGTTGCTTTTGACACTCATCTTAGCTTGATCCTTTACGTTTCGGAAAATGGCAAAATAAAATTTGCAAAATGCAAATAGGTTTTGACATTCACAAGGCAAATGAATGATCGAGCATGGAATAGATTTGAAAAACAGGTTGAGGTACAGGCTGATGGTCAAGGTTGCCATTAATTGCCTTAACGGAAATCTTTCATGAAGATATTCCACGCTATTGCATTGGCAGCATCGGCGCTATTGCCTGTTGGATGTGTTGGCACCGCTTTCGAAATGGATTCTCGCGGCGAAATCGCGATTCCCGCCAGCATTGAAACGTTGATGAGGAGCAAAGGTACCAAATCAACGGACCCCTTGTTTATTAGAATTTTCAAACAAGAAAGTGAACTTGAGGTCTGGAAACAAAATCGAGTTGGCAAGTATGTTCTACTAAAAACTTATGCGATGTGTCGCTGGTCTGGCGACTTGGGGCCCAAAAAAGCTGAAGGTGACCGGCAATCGCCGGAAGGTATTTACGAAGTAACGCTCCCAAGATTAAATCCAAATTCTCAGTATTATCTGTCGTTTGATTTAGGTTATCCCAACAAACTTGAACGAGCGAGAGGCTACACCGGAACTGCCTTAATGGTTCACGGTGCCTGTTCCTCCTCCGGTTGCTTTGCAATAACTGACGATCAAATAGGTGAGGTGTACGCTCTGGCTCGAGAAGCATTACGCGCAGGGCAGCCTGCAATCCAGGTCCAGTCACTTCCCTTCCGTATGACACCCAGGAACCTTGCATTACACAAAAGCAATGCAAACTTCAATTTTTGGTTAGATTTGAAAGAAGCCTCTACAAGATTCGATGTATTGCAAGAGCCGCCTGATTTTGGGTTCTGCGAAGGGAGATACCGTTTTGGTATTTCGAAAACATCTGCGCCTCAATATGGGCCACTCGGAAAATGTCCTCAACTCGAAGCTCCACCTGCCAATGTAACTGAAAAGTTGGATGCTGATTTAAGATCAGCAGAACAACTCCTAGAAGAGGAACGTAGTGTTGAATTATCATACGTCGACGGTGGAATGCATACCAGATTTAGAACCGTTCTTCTAAACAAAGGAGCAGAATTTTTATCAAAACAAACGTCTAATAATGGTGTACCAATAAGCAGGCCTAAAGCAGCTTTGTCTGACCCGTTCAATCGCATGCTTGGCCAGCCATGATTGCTTTTCCAATTTATCCAATTGTCATTTCCACTATCAATAATCAAGTAGATAGGAAATTGGAAAGATAATTCCAAAAAGCAATGGCTGGTGAACTAGGTATATCAAAAGGCTATTGCGCCCCATCCACACTAAGCTTCGTGTCAATTGAGTGTCAGGCAGGTCTGCGGCCGACCTTGAATTGAAGTTTTTTGAGAGCGAAACCTTCGTGAGGAAAATTCCTATCATAGTCAATCCAGCCCAAGGTAAAATTGGGACGAAATCGTTGCTTGGCGGAGGGAAGGCCGAAAGGCCGGTCCAAGCAAACCATCGCGTGTTTAATAAATCCAACGCTACAAATTGAGGAACAATTAGAAACACTAAGCCGGTGGATAATGCCCCTAGCGGTGGCAATCTAAGGAACAAAACGCCAAGCAAAGAAGAAACAGCAATCGCATGTAGTATCCCAAAATAAATGTAAGTTTCCGGAAAAGCGAAACTAGTAACAATAGAAATTGTGAATGCTGCCGTAACTATCACCAGTACTCGTTTTGCGAATTTTTTTAGCTTGAGCTCTTCGTTGTGTGCGAGTACGAGGCTTACACCGACAAGAAACATAAACGTTCCGGCAAGAAGACGTCCGAATAAAAGCCAAACTGAATTAAACGCAAGACCCCGTACGAGTCCTGATAATTCCAAATCCCAAACAACATGGAAAAGAACAACTCCAGCAATCGCAATCCCTCGTACTGCGTCAACTAGAAGAATTCGATGATTTGTTAAATTGGAACTACTATTCCAAGATCCCGTCATTTCACACTCCGGAATTAAATTTTATTTAAGATATCAAGAGATCGATCTCCCAACCGAAAACCACACAACTTCCAACAAGAAAGCGTTTCAAGCCAACGGACAACGACAAAATTGAAATAAATGTTTCCAATAAGTTCGCTGAAGCATACGTCCCGGAAACATTACGCCTCAAATCCAGACGAAAGAAACCTTTCCATCTAGGTCACATACTCATAAACAGAATTCTCTTGTAGGGAGAGTTCTGATTCACTGACCGCCGTGAATGGAGGTCAGTATGGCACGCTTCGATCTGACGGATTTCGAGTGGTCTGTAATACAGCCCCTACTACCGACAAAGGTGCGTGGTGTACCGCGCGCTGACGATTGCAAGGTCCTGAACGGCATCTTCTGGGTCTGCGCACGGGGGCACCCTGGGCCGAGATACCAGTGCGCTACGCGCCCGTACACGACCTGTGACAACCGCTTCAACTACTAGCGCAAGGCTGGCCATTGGGCGCGTATTCTTGAAGCGGTATCAGATGCTTACGACGGTGACGTGCAGATGATCGACTCGTCATCGATCCGTGTTCATCAGCATGCCGCCAACGGCCAAAAAAGACGGGCGATCCCGTTGCATGGGTCGCTCGCGCGGCGTCCTTACCACCAAGATCCATGCGCTTGTCGATACCGAGGGACGGCCGATCCGCCTCAAGTTGACTGAGGGCCAGGCTCACTACGGACGCTCGGCCGCCGACATGTTCGAAACGCTTAAGGCCGGTCACATCCTGCTCGCCGACCGCGCCTATGACAGCGATGCGTTGCGCGCGGAAATGGCCGGGCGAGGCGTATGGGCCAACATCCGCGCCATGCCAAACCGCGTCAAATCCTTCCCGTTCAGTGCCTGGGTCTATCGACAGCGCAACGCCGTCGAGCGCTTCTTCAACAAACTCAAACACTTCAGGGCCATTGCCACACGATACGACAAGCGCGACGACAATTTTCTCGCGTCAGTCCAACTCGCTTCAATCCGCATCTGGCTGCGAACTTATGAGTCGGTCACCTAGGGCTTGTGGGGATTCATCTCGAGTTTATCACGGCAGCAGCGAGGTAAATAAATGCCTCGTAGCTGCGGTCGGTTTTGGAGGCGCGCATGGCGATGCGTTTGAACTCTTTGAGTTTGCAGAAGAAGTTCTCGATGAGGTGTCGCCATTTGTAGATCTCTGCATCGATCTTTCGCGGCAGGGCTCTGCGGGAATGCTGAGAGATCACGACCTTGGCGCCGCGTTCATCGAGGTCAGCGACAATGGCATTGCTGTCGAAGGCTTTGTCGGCGAGCAAAGCCCCAAACTCGACACCGTCAATCAGCGGTGCGACTCCGACGCTGTCAAAACGGTGACCAGGCAGTAGGCGGAATCGAACGAGATTACCCAAGGCATCGGTCAGGGCCAGTATCTTGGTGGTCATACCGCCTTTGGATCGGCCAATGGCCTGGCTCTGAGTCCCCCTTTTGCGCCCTGACCATGGCGGTGAACCTTGACGATGGTGGCATCCACCATGGCGTATTCCATGTCCGGTTCGTCCGACAGAGCATCAAAGATGCGTTTGAAAATATCGGCCTCGCGCCAATCCCGGAACCGCCGGAAGGCCGTGCTCCAGTTACCGAACATGGCAGGAAGATCACGCCAGGGGCTGCCAGTGCGCACACCCCAAAACACGGCTTCGATGAACAAGCGGTTATTCCCGCCGCTCCGCCCGGGGTCCGTCGGTTTACCAAGGCAGTGCGGCTCTATCTTCGCCCATTGGGCGTCTGTCAGTACAAAACGATCCATCCAAAGTGTGAATCACATTCATACTGATTTGTGAATCCCCACAAACCCTTGAGCGTTTCCATTAAATTTTGGGTCATTTGACGACGGAGTCAAATCACGACGCGAAGCGCGCTGCACAGCGTGATACGGACGTTGGGCATGCGGCTGAACACCACCGAAAGGCTGGTTCCGGTCACCCTAAGGGCCGGTTGGTTTCGCCGCTAACTGCGTTGGTGCGAGCATCTGGTGGAGCCACACCGTGGTGTGTGTCAAGGCACCTCAAATTTCACCATAATGGGCCCTCTAAAATTCCCCAGTTTGGTGTCCCGGTAGTCAGCCGGATTTACAGACCGGCGGCTCCGTGTATAGCTTTTGGTGCCCGTCCCCTGCGCCTCGGCGGGGGTGGTGGCGAGATCGGCGCGTTTGCACGCATATGTCCCGGGATTAGATCCGGGTGCCCGCGAAGCCGATAGCTGGCGCCTTCGATCTGCACGACGACAGCATGGTGAAGAAGTCTGTCCAAGAGTGCGGTCGCAACAACAGGATCCCCGAAGACTTCTCCCCATTCCGCGAAGCCGCGGTTTGAGGTGAGGATCATCGCCCCTTTTTCATAGCGAGCGTTGACAAGCTGGAAGAACAGGTTGGCTCCGCCTTGTGTAATCGGCAGATAACCGATCTCGTCGACGATCAGTAGCGAGGCCCGGGCGTAGAAGCGGATCTTGTCGACCAGGCGCCCCTCCCGTTCAGCTTTGGACAGGGCCTCGATCAGATCGGCCAATGTCGCCCGGTAGACGCTTCTACCGGCTTTGACCGCAGCGACGCCAAGACCAGTGGCAAGGTGGGATTTGCCGGTACCCGGTGGGCCCAGGAAGTGGACCACTTCCGACCGTCGGACAAAGTCGAGCTGGGCAAGGGCTGCAATACGTTCGCGGTCAAGCGAAGGTTGGAAGGAGAATTCGAAGCCTTCCAGCGTCTTGATCGGAACCAGCCTCGCCGTCTTGAGGGCCACGTCGATCCGCCTGGTCTCGCGCGTGGAATACTCTTCACTGAGCAAGGCATCGATCGCTTCCACCGCCGTGATCTCACCCTGCTCCAGACGATGAAGCGTGTGATCGAGTGCTTCCAATGCACGCGGCATCTTCAGCCCGACAAGCGCCCCCGGACTCTTTCCAGAAGCTCACTTATGCCGGCACCCGTTCACTTGCCAGGCGCCGTCCGACCGCATCATAAAAGTCGAGTGATCGGTGCAATCGATCAGAGTTGCGGGAAGGTGCTGTCCGTTTCGGCGGTGCCTTGCGATGAAGGGGATCGACGCGCCGTTTGTTCTTGCCCTCCAGGATCGGGTGACGTGCGATCTCGATCCCGTCTTCGAAGATCCGGATGTCCTGGGTGTGGTTCTGCACTTCCAGTGTCCGCCTGCGGGTCGTGTCCGGCACGCTGTAGTAATTTCCGTCTACCGAGATCATGCCCTCATGACTGACCCGCCGCTCAATGGTGAGAACCGCGCTGTACGGCAATGCCGACAGTTCTTTCAGGGCTGGCTGTTCTTCCGCAAAAGCTACGTCGACAACACGGTCGGTCGTCGCGTGCACTCGCGGATTGGCCACTGTTTCCCGCCATTGCGTGAACTGGGCATTGAGATCGTCGAGGTTCCGGAAGCTGCGGGCCAGGAAGAAGTCCTGACGAATGTACCGGAACGGCCGCTCGACTTTTCCCTTGGTTTTCGCCCGATAGGGCCGGCAGGCTTTCGGGGCCGTCCCATAATGATTGAGAAGCGCCACCAGCGAGGTGTTGTACGTGACAATGCCGGCCTCGTCTTCGCCGATCACCGCAGTCTCCCTGCGGTCATAGAGAATTTCTTCCGGCGCACCGCCCTTGGCATCAAAGGCCGCTATGTGACAGCGCATCACTGATTGGAGGTTCTGGCTGGAGACGAACCGACCCCAGAGCCAACGGCTGTGCCCCAGGACCAGCGAGAAGAGCCAGACTTTCCACGTGACACCAGGCTCGTCAGTGAAGTTGACGATAAACTCAGCAAAATCTACTTGAGCCTGTTTGCCTGCTGGCGTTTCAAAACGCCGCTCAAATTGAGCCCGCGCCGGCGGCCGGATCTCGCGAAGATACTTCTTCACGGTCGTGTAGCTGCCTTCGTAGCCCAGTTCAGTGATTTCCCGCAGCAAACGCCAGCCAGATAGATCGGGGAACTCAGTAACCCGGTCCCTCAGATAATCACGATATCCATCCAATTTGCTCCCGCACGGCGGACGCGGGCTATAAACGGGAGCTTCCAGCTCATCTCTAGATATTTGCGGAACGTCTTGCGGTCATGGAAAACCAGGAAAAATCGGATAACCAGCTATGGTTTGTGAGAAACTGGCAGGGGCGGCGCTTCTGACATCAATAGCAGACCAATTCTTCTGTTCGCCGCAAGGTAGGGGTCATTAGGGAAGAGTGGTTCAGAGTCTGCCTTTCCTGTTACGCCAAAGATTTGGTCGCTTGGTACACCATATTCGACAAGAATTTGCCTTGCGACATTTGCACGGTCACTCGAGAGCTCCCACGCAGTGTAAGTTGGATCAAACCCTTGTTGACCAGCAGTGGTATGTCCCGTGATATGGATTCTATTTGGCATCCGTGAAATAACTGGCGCCATTTTTGAAAGAAGTCTTCTAGTGCTTTCGTACGGATATTTAGATCCTTCTTTAAACATTGAGCGCCCATCTTGATCGACAAGCATAATATTCAAACCTTCTTCCGTTTCCTCCAATATGATGTTTGTAGAGATTTCTGTTATTTCGGGCATTTCTTGCCAAGCTTGGCGTAGCGATGCGGCGGCGGAGGCAAATTGCCGCGGCTTCTCTATTTCCGCCTCTAACGTATCGTTCGTATTTGCTTCCGGGCCTTGCTTTCGACGTTTTTCGTGTCTCTCCTGAGCAAAGTCAGAATCTAATTCTTGTGGAATTTGGCTTATGTCCTTCATGTAATCACGGATTGGAATTCCCTCTACTTCAATAATGCCAGTTTTTCGAGATGTTTCTTTCACGCCAAATGCTTCGCGCATAGACCCAGCAACGACCTGTAGTTTCTCTTTATCTTGAATTGAAAAAGAGATAATCAAAACAAAAAATACTACAAGTAGTGACATTAAGTCGGCAAATGTCACGATCCAAAGAGGCGCGCCTCCGTCCGTCCCTTTCCCTTTTCTTCTCGACATTATTTAATACTCCGCGGAATTATACATAGTGTTTACGATCAGTCCGCAATCAAGATGAAGGTCTATATCCATTTTCATCCAGGTCAGTTAATTGATTCCTAAGTACACCAAATGCGGATTAGATCATTTCTCGTTTGTTCGGCGCCGCCCGTTTGAAACGATGTTTTCGCACTCTTGTCTGCTTGCAAGACAGTTTCACGCTCACCGAGAGCTGAATAGATTTTTTTCAGTCATGACCAACACTTGAGAGCTACTTGTTTTTGACAAATTTGAATTGCCGAATTACCCGCATTGGGCCCGATACTTTAGTATCCAATCCGAACAACTCATATCTTGCGCAACGGAGACATATTCAACTTTAACGCCAACACATTGGAACTTAGATTCAACTTTCGTTTCTAGCAGAACGTTGAAAAAGTCACTGGCGCTTTGGTTTCGATGATGATTCCTTTGGTCCTGCGGGATTTGAGATGCACGGGTGCGAAAGAACCATCCGTTGCGCAAGATCCGGAAAATTGTGACCACGGTGTTGTTTGGTCTGAGCGCCGACTTTGCAGTGCTTTATTCTTCGATGGGACGTCCTTCGATCGCACCGGTGAAGCTGCTACGAGCATTGCTGTTGCAGGCGTTTTACTCGATCCAGTCGGAACGGCTTCTGATGGAGCGGCTGGAATACGACCTTCTGTTTCGCTGGTTTATCGGTATTGGCGTTGACGATCCCGCATGGAACCATTCGATCTTTTCGAAGACGCCAGCGCAATACCAATCGGGTGAAACCTACATTCAGGGCAAGGTCAGCCGTTGCGGCGACGAACTCGCCCGCACCGCCCTCTACAAGTCAGCACATTCGCTACTTGTGCGCCCGAAGAAATGGTCGAGCTTGCGCGCCTTGGGCATGAACATCGCCAAACGTCTCGGCATGGCACGGGCCCGCGTGGCGGTAGCTCGCAAGCTGGCCGTTATCCTGCATCGCATGTGGGCCGTTGCAGCCGAATTCTGCTTTGGAAAGGAAGCCGCCGTCCCCGCATTGGCATGAGTTAGGGCAAGGAACAAAAACGAACACAGACAGTGGTTCGCCCGAGAGGGTGATCCGGAGCGTTCCTGCGGGGACGATGGGCAAGGCGATCTCGTTAGCAGGCACGATCCTGGGCAAGTTCTCCAAGGTCGTTCAACAGATTGAGTCGCCTCGCTTTCCTGACCCCATCATGCGGCGGCTCCGCGCCGACCGCGAAGAAAAGCGAGTGACCCACGGAGCGATATACTCCGGAAAAAGGGACAGGAGAAGCTTGACCTCACCGACCCCACTCAGAGAAGCCTGCTAGGCTGACACCGCCTAAAAATTTCCATCCTGGAGCGACCCAAAGACAGGGAGAACTTCAATTTTGTAGCTTACTGATCTATCCGGCACCAAGCTAACACTTCGCCATCTTTGGACATCACTTTTCTACATCGGCCAGAAATTAAATAGATATTTCATTTTCCGAAGCTGATGCGGGGCCTTTCCTTAGCATTACAAAAAATAAGACTGCATAGTTTAGTTGTTTCAAATATTTTTCCCTTCAATCATTTCCTATTGTAGTCTTCTATCTCTGACAGATCGACACCTATATCCGCCTTGTTCGGATCCTGCGCCCATAGTTGTTGACGCAGTTCGTTTTTTGGGTCCGGCGCCGCACCTTCGGTTTCCGATACCGGTGCGCCTTCCTCTGAGGCGGCCGGGTCCGGAGTTGCCAACTCAATGGCCTCACCTGGGTCTTCCGCCGTGAACACATACTCCCCATCGAAATACCCCGTCTGGTACGCCTCAATGGCATCTTCAAACCCCTCTGGAACAGGCGTGCCGTACCACTTCGTAACGACCCGGTAGACACGGGCAAACAGCGCCGTCCCGATCTTGATGTTGTTGCACGTGTCAAAGACATCGGCTGCGACCTGGGACTTGTCCGAGATGCCAATACCAACCGGATATTGCGTGATCCCGACGCGCACGACAGCTTTCCCGAGGTGATCCTGAACCAGCTTCATCGCCTCTTGCGGAGAATTCGCTTGTCGAACCAGAAACGTCTTCGACCCGGCACGCACGGTCACATTTAGCGGATCCTTGGAACCTACGGCCGCTATGAACTCTTCAACGATCGCAGGAGTCAAGGAGGGGTCGGCACATTGCTCAATCAGGGCAACATCTATCATGGGTTCACTCGTTGAATGCGATCACCAGCGGCACATCGAACAGCTTTGCCCATGCCGTGACGCTGGCGCGTTGAATGTCGGTAATGTTGCTTTCACCCGTCCACCAGCCGTTGCCGATCGCAACGATTGCGTCTGAGCCCATGGCCATGGATTGCAGAACGGGCCAAACGAGGAGCTGTTCGTAGCAGATCAGAGGCGCGGCACGGGTGCCTGCAACCTGTGTGACGGGATTATCGAAGAAGTAGGCGTTGGCGCCGTCTCCATCGCCCGTGAGCCGCCGCCAGGGCTGCCACATCGAGACCGGAACCGGAATGCGCTCGCGATAGTAGATCCGCGATCCGCTTCCCGAAATCTCCACCATGACTGTGTCGTAGCCAGTCCTTTGAACAACAGCGGCTCCTCCGATCACAGTCACCGGCAGTTCGGACAAAGCGTCCGTCCAAAGCTTTTCCGTCGTCGGCGTCCATAGTCCAAGAGCGCTTTCGGGAAGGACGGCGACTTTCGCCCCCTGCCCGGCCGCCCTTCGAACCATGAGAATGGTTTCCCGCTGCTGCTCATAACCGGCAAGCTGTCCAGCCCCTTCGTAACCGAAAGTGGTGTTGATGCCGGTCCAACCCTCGATTACCTTTGGCTCTGTCCAGAATGCGGCGGACCAGGCAGCACAACCGGCCACCACCGGAACCGCGATCCGCCAAAGGTTTGTGGTCATCATGAGCAACAGGATCGCGGTCGCTGCCAGCCCAAACCAGCTCCACCCCGGAAAGAGCACTCCGGCCGCTGTGATCGGACTGGCCCAACCCACGATCCCGAAGGGTGGCAGGCTCATCAGAACACTTGCGATCAGGTAGCGCAGCATTCGTGGCCATCCGGATCTGCGCGTCCAAAGTACCGAATGAACGGCGACAAAGACGAGCGATGCCGCGAACCACAGCCCCAGGCCGATTGCATATTGGGAGCCGAAGAAGATGCTGGCGCCCTGCGGCAAGCCCCGTGACGCTCCAAGGAAATGCGCGGCGGCCACCAGTGCCGACACGGATCGCGACGGGGCGTAAGCCCAGAAAGCCGGAAACAGCATTCCGGCCGGCAACAGGAGCACGTTCCCGGACCAGCCGATTGTGGCGGTCGCCATGCCTCCCAGAATACAAAACAGACTGCGCGCAAACTTAAGGCTGGAAGGTGAACACTTCTCGCGCCAGGCCGAGAACGCCACCCGCCGGAATGGGTCCAAAATATCTTGAGTCAAAGGAAGCCACATAGTCGGAATGAACAAAGAGCGCGCCGACAGGAACGACGCCCTCGGTAAAGGCGGTCAAGGCGCGCCCCTGCCCGTCCGCCTCTTGAATGGAAGAATGCGCCAGGCGAGCACCATCGATGGCCACCTGGTCGCCCTCGATGGCGATGGTTTGCCCGGGCAGGGCGACGACAGTTTTGATAAGCGGTGCTATCCCGCCTTCACAGAGACCCGCGGGAAGATAGAGGCGTTCCCGAGCCAGTTTGATCGCCGGCGCATCTGCGGGCGGACAGATGAACAGGGTGTCGCCCACGTTAACTTCGCGGGAGAGCGCCTCGATCCGCCAAAGTCCGAGCGGAAAGCTCGGTGTTGTGTTGATCCGGTATCCGCCGAAGGTTCCGGCCGCGGCAATGCCGCCAACTACCATTCCGGCAAACGACAGGATCAGCAGAGCCCCTCGCCTGTCCTTCCGCCTCACCTCGTTTATCACCGGGTCATGCCCTGATCTTTGGAAACATTCTGTTTCAGGGCTTGTGCCTGAGCTTGCTCGTGAGAAAGCCTTTTGGCGTTGATTTTCTGGATGGCATTGAACTTCGGCCATGCCTCCGCAAACCTGGCCCGGTTTTCATCGGCAACCCGGGCAGCCGCCTTCTCAAAGGCAGGTCCTTCGGGTTTCATTCCTGCCACGAATGCGCGCTCTCCGAACCGCCGGTCCAACTTTGCGGCAACTTCACCGAGTTCCGCTTCAACCATTTTGTCCGCCAGAAGGAAAGACAGGCCGCTACTTAGATCGTTCCGGTCGATGGCATCACGGATCCGCGACAAGACCGTCTCGGCCGCGGGTGACAGCGCTGGAATATCGACACGCGACAGATCGCGTTCGCGCTCCAGTTCCACGGTACTTGAAGTTACGATCTCGGCCCTCAGACGGATATAGGTTTTCACATCATCGCTGAGCTGCGGAACGTTGGTCAGCGCCTGCTCGCGGATTTCGCGGGTAGTCTTGCCCGCCAGCATGCCCGCCTTGCCGCGCAGCGCACCGAACTGCTCGGGCGCATTGGCCAGCGCTTCCGCGAGCCTGTCGCGAGCCGTGGTTTGCGCTTCGCCACTCAACGTCACGATGTCCTCGATCCGCATCGCCTTGACGGCCTCTTCCGGCCGCTCGAATACAAGCCGGGCGCGGTTCTGGACTTCGATCCAATGAGTTGTCAACGTGGCATCCGACTGCAACTTGGCCTCCACAGTGTCAGAGATGGACATGGCCCACATCGTCACACCCGCGATCCAGGGTTGTGTTGTGGCAGGATGTTCGCGCGATTGTATTTGGACGGTATTCGTCTCCCCTGCAAGACTTCGCTCAAAACCGTTCAAGCCAATCCCCAGCTTTTCACCGAGGGACAATAGCCGCTCACCGAGCTCCGAGAGTTTGGCCTTCTGCTCGGCAAACCAGCGGCGCTGGTTCTGGACCATGGCCTTGGCAACCCGAAGCCCATAGAGCCCCCGGCTATTGGCGTAGCTGAGTGCCTGGGCATAGAGTTCCGAGCCGGCATAATCGAGCGTCGTATCTTTCGCGCCCTTCCTGGAAAGCACTTCTATCAATCCGCCATTCTTCGCGAAGGACAACGCGCCGTGATAGAGCTTCACGTCCTCCCGGTGCCTGGTCATCGCCACATAGGTCAGATGCCGGTCGAGGGAGAGCGTTGCCAGCACCTTCACCTTGTCGACGGTGGCGCCTTGCGATTTGTGGATCGTTGTCGCGTAGCCATGATCGACATTGCGATAGGTCTTCTGACTGACCTCTACACGCCGGGTCTGGTTCGAACCGATATCCCCAATCTCAGCGAGGATGCGCCCCTCGCCTGCTTCGACCACGCGGCCGATCATCCCGTTCTTGACGTTCAGCTCCCGGTCGTTCTTCAGGAAGACAATCTGGTCGCCGGCGGCAAAGAACCGCTCACCCTCCTCCGTGCGGAACCTTCTGCCAGTCTCGATCACGCCGCGGTCAATCAGCACTTGCCGCGCCATCCGGTTGAGCCGGTGCACATCTTCCCGCAAATGCGCCAGCATCAGCATCGACTTCGACGGATCGTAGTCGCGCGACCAGTCGTCGATCAGCTTCCCAAAAACCTGATCCTTGAGCGGCATGCTGACGACATGACCGTTTGCCCGATAGGCATGGATCGCGTTCGCGACATTGCCGCGTGCTAGATCCATCGACGCATCGCGCATCCATTGTTCACGTTGCCGGTAGATCGTGCCGAGTTCCGCGTATCCGGTTCGATCGGTCAACGACCGGAAGGCAGCGCCCGCTTCAATCGGCTGCAGCTGTTCCGCGTCTCCGATCAGAACGAGTTTGGCTCCCGCCTTCGCGATCGTTTCGACAAAGACGCTCATCTGTCGGCTATCGACCATGCCGGCTTCATCGATCACGAACACGGACCTTTTGTCAGGGAGCCGCTCGCCACGTCCCCAGGACAATTGCCAGGATGCCAAAGTGCGCGATGCGATCCCGGCTTCCTTCTCCAGTCCCTCGGCAGCCTTGCCTGCAAGCGCGGCACCAAAAACCTGATAGCCGTTTGCCTCCCATACCTGACGCGCGGCTTTCATCATCGTGGTCTTGCCCGCCCCAGCCCGGCCGACGACCGACGCCATGCGCTCGTCACCCGTGATGCGCTCGATCGCAACACGCTGCTCATCGGAAAGTTTTTTGACACTGACAAGCACACCATCACGCAAACGCGCATCCACGCCATGCGAGGAAACGGACACAAGATGATCCGCCCGCCGCGCCATCTCTGCCTCAAGCCGCATCATCTCCCGGCTGGTAAACTTCGCCGGTTCCATTTCGCCGGTTTCCGGATCAACCGCTTCGACCGCAAGCTTCACAAGGTTTGGAGAATTCAGAACGCGTGCAAGCAGGTCATGGAATTTAGCCTCATCGTCCACGTAGCGGTGAAGGTATTTGGCAATGTCTCGTTCATCGAAAACGCTCTTCTCGCGCGTGATTGCGTCAATGACGATTTCCGGCCGGCGCGTGATCCGCCTGACATTCTCAAGCCGGCTTTCCGCATGCCATGACGAGCGTTCCAGACCGGCATCACGCCCTTGCGCTTTTGCCTGGCTAACAATGTTACGCGCCTGCACACCGATCTTCGATGTCGGCAGCAGTTCGATCCCCTGGGCCTCAAAACTGCGATGATCAATCCGCGCATCGTGCCCGGCTTGTTCCAGGCTCTTGTTCGCATGAACGGCCCAAAGCTCACGCCACTGTTTCAGCGTTTCCTTGTCGCCCGCCCAGGCTCGATATTGGATCTTTCCATTCTTCTGGCTGCCTTTCCGAACCGGCTCGCCATTCTCGTCGAGAAGCGTTTCCCACTTCGACCCGAAGCCCTTCTCGGTGAGCGGCGCCATCGTCAACATGACATGGACATGAGGATTGTTTTCCTTGTCGTGATAGACCCAGTCCGCGATCATGCCCCGCGATGTGAAGGCTTGCCCAACATAGCCCTGCACCAGGGCAACGTTCTCCGGGCGGCTGAGTTCAGACGGCAGCGCCAAGACAATCTCACGGGCAAGCTGTGCGTTGACGCGCGTCTCATGCGCCTCAACCGCATTCCAGAGCGCTTCACTGGCACCCGCTACACTCCGACCGTCGATCAGCGTCCGGAACCATTCCGGCGTCTGATCAGGCAGCGCCAGTTCTTCATGCACCAGATCGCCGTCCTTGTGCGCATAGTCGAATGTCATGTGATCGGAGTCGTTCGACACCGTCATTTGGGCGCGATGCCGGTAAGCGGCCGCCGCAACACTCGACCGGCCCGCGCTCCTGGAAATCACCTGGACATGGAAATGGTAGATGGCCATCGAGGGCAGGGATTCCGGATGTGAAGAGGCTGGCGGGGACGATCGAAGAGGACAGCGGAGAGACAAAGCGCCAGAACGGCGAAGGCGGGGATTGCAGCCCATTGGTTGCAATTCAACTCTCATACCATCACGGGATTGCAGATGCAATCCTATAAGTGCGCTCTTGCACTCAACGATTGAAAATCGTTTCCGCTTGAGAGCTATCGCCGTTTGCGGCGATAGGACGCTGGAAGCGCCGCCCTGGCTTCAGAAAAACTCCGTTCTCTGCCGGTCTGCCGTGCGGGTGATGTGGCAAGTCCGCCACCGCCCAGATCCGATTTACCACAGGCTTCGGCTTTCTCTTCAGCGCTTTATGGGGAGCGCGTTCAAGCCTTCGCCTGCTCCGTCCGGTTTTCTTCAAAACCGGACTGCGGCCCTCACGGGCTGGAAAACCGGATCTTCAGGGAGCGCTTCAGCTTGCCGCGAGGCCGCTCCGCTTTTTTCGAAGCGGACTCCTTCTTGGTTGTATCCACGACAAGTTTTGCAACCAAGCTCGACTTGAGGAATATGACACGCTATGAGCGAGCCCTCTCCCTTTAAACAACCCATTTAAAATCAAGGAAAATCTGATGGCTCCGCGCACTTCCAAAACCGCATCCGAGCAGATCGACGACATCGAAGCTCAGATTGCCAAGCTCCAGCAGAAGAAAAGGCAGGTGCTCAAAAAGCAGTCCGAGCGCGTCGCCAAGCTCGTCATGGAGAGCGGCCTTGCCGAACTCGACATCGATGAGGCTGAACTCGCCAAAGCCTTGAACGACCTCGCCGCCCGATTTCAAAAGCCGGCCGCTTCACAAACACACGCTGCAGCTCCGCAGAATTGAAGGGCAATTCAGAAGTCTGGAAAACCGTATAAGGCGAACGCGATTGCTGGACCGAAAAAAAGACGCACGCGAAAAAATCCAACTCGGCGGCCTCATCGTCAAAGCCGGACTTCGCGAGACAGACAAGGCCATCCTTCTCGGCATTCTCATGGATGCTTCGGACCGCCTTGACGACACAAATCAGCGCGACAAATGGCGCGCGATCGGAAAGGCCGCATTCAAGAATGACACTCAAAAGGGCGCTGCTGTTCCTGATCCCGACAGCCCTCATGCTGATAGCGCTATGGGGTCTCGCCGGGATTGAAACCAGGCTGGCTTCTTTCGCCACGACACAGAAAGCCTATCTGTTGTTCGGCCGGATTGGGCTCACCCTTCCCTTTCTTGTCTCTGCCGGGCTGGGGCTCATCGTTCTTTTTTCAGCGCGCGGCAGTCTCGACATCAAATGGGCTGGCTTCGGAGTTCTCGGCGGAGGCCTGATGGTTTTTGCTACTGCCGCGCTCCTGGAGGCGCTGCGGCTCAATGCTTTCTCGGAGCAAGTTCAGCCAGGGTCGCTTCTGCAGTACGCCGATCTCTATTCGATCGGTGGTGCGGTAGGAGCGCTCTTTGTCGGTCTGTTCGGTTTGAAGGTCGGCTTGAAAGGCAACAGTGCCTTCGGTGACAACCGTCCGAAACGGGTTTCCGGCCGCCGAAGCATCCATGGCGAAAGCGATTGGATGGACGGTAAGACCGCCGCGAGGATGTTTGCTGAGAACGGCGGTATCGTCATCGGAGAACGCTATCGCGTCGATAAGGACAGCGTTTCGGAAATCAACTTCGACCCTCGCCACAACAGTACATGGGGCAAGGGTGGCAAGGCTCCCCTTGTCGCCTTCGACCAGGGCTTTGGATCCACACATGGCATCGTCTTTGCCGGCTCAGGCGGATACAAGACAACGTCCGTTGTTGTTCCGACCTGTCTTCAATATCCCGGTTCGATGATCGTTCTCGATCCGTCGACCGAGATAGCACCGATGGTATCGGCAAGCCGCAACGCGATGGGCCAGAAGGTCATATGTCTCGATCCGAAAAATCCAAGCGTCGGGTTCAATGTCCTCGACTGGATCGGACAGTTTGGATCCTCCATGGAAGAAGACATGGCAACAGTCGCCGCCTGGCTCATGTCGGAAAAGCCGCGGATCGCCTCCGGAGCGGACGACTTCTTCCGCACCAATGCGGAACAGCTCATCACCAGCGTGATCGCCCATGTCGTCTTTTCCGACCTGGACAACTCTTCTGGAAAGCGGTCGCTGCGCACGGTGCGCAGCATTCTCACCAAACCGGAAGAGAACCTGAAGGAGTTCCTGGCCGACATTCACGACACGGCGCCAAACGAGTTCGTGAAAGAACTCGTCGGTCCCTTCATCAACATGACGCCGCAAACCTTCTCCGGCGTTTATGCGACGGCCGCCAAGGAAACCCACTGGCTCTCCTATGAGACCTATGCCGCGCTCGTCTCAGGCAACACATTCAAAACCGACATCATCGCCAACGGCCGGACGACAATTTTCCTCAATATCGATCTGTCCACCCTGGAAAATCATCCTGGCATGGCCCGAGTGATCATCGGCGCGTTTCTGAAAGCGGTCTACAACCGCGACGGAGACATCAACGGCCGGGTTCTCTTCCTGCTCGATGAAGTCGCACGTCTCGGCTACATGCGCATCATCGAGACGGCACGCGATGCCGGCCGCAAATATGGCATCTCGCTCGTCATGCTGTTCCAGTCGCTCGGGCAGATGCGGGAGGCATTCGGCGGCCGCGACGCAACCTCCAAATGGTTCGAATCCGCCTCCTGGGTGTCCTTCGCCGCGATCAACGATCCGGACACGGCGCGGTATATTTCCGAGCGATGCGGCATGACGACAATCGAGGTTGAACAGGTGAGCCGGTCCTCACGGGGCGGGCAAGTTTCGCGAAACCGCTCCCGGCAGCTCTCTCAGCGTCCTCTCATTCAGCCGCATGAAGTTCTGCAGATGCGGTCCGATGAGCAGATTGTTTTCACCAGCGGGAATGAGCCGCTGCGGTGTGGCCGGGCGATGTTCTTTCGAAGGAAGGAGATGACTGAAAAAGTGACGGCGTCGCGGTTCGGAACAGAGCGACGGTAAGGATGCGGGAACCCTCCTGGTCCACGCCAATTGCTATGTCGGTAGATTCCGGCTCACGTCCTGCCTCTGGTGCAATATGCGGATGACCTCCAACCGGTCAACGTGATCACGGAAATAGACCATGTGCACTCCCGTAGCATACTTCAGATACCCGGCACGCACATCTACCGGCCTGCCTCGCCGGTCACCGGAAGCCAGACCAAAGCAGGCGTCCCTTATCTCGTCAAGGTAGCGATCTGCTTGATCCAGACCCCAAATCTCAACGCTGTGATCCCAAATGTGCTCAAGGTCCATTTTTGCTGCGGGAGAGAAGACAAGAACCTTCATCGGCTCTCATACTCTGCACGTTTGCGTGCCTTGAATTCATCGAAATCAAAAGGCTGGGGTTCGCCCGAGCGTTCCCCGGCAATCAACGCATCCTGCAGCGCCTTTACCTTCGCCTCATGTTCCTCCAGTAGCCGCAACCCCGCCCGCACGACGTCGCTGGCGGAGCCGTAGCGGCCTGTCTGCACCTGATCGCTGATAAACCCGGTGAAATGATCCCCAAGCGTTACGGACGTGTTCCGGGCCATTGGTGCTCTCCTATTTCTGAGGCATTCTTTAGTACCAATATGTATTACACGAAAGGCAAACAGACAAGAACGAGCTTGGAGTTGACACCGGCAATTAGTCGCTCGAATGCGGACGTCCGTGAGAACCGTTTTCACCGGGAATGACAATTCTAAAACCGAGGAGGCAATCTGCCGGTCGTCAAACAAGCCTTGGTCCGGTCGATCCGGGCCAAGGCTTTCCATCGCGAAGACGAGAAACGGCCGCCTTATAAGGGCGGCACGCTTTCGATTGTTTTGTCCTGATCCGACGCAATGACCGCAAGCTCTGCTCTCAGCATCTCCAGCTCTGCCGTTATCTGGCAGCGCTCGCCGGCATCGACAGCGTTGCGAAGCTCTGCGCGAAGTTCTTCAATCTGGATTTCAAGGTGCATCGTCATCTCCTCTTGATTGTCTTTGAAAGATGACGCCCGAAGGTGTGGCGGTGAGGCTGGGTCAGGGATCGCGCAAGCGACCGCCGGCGGCGGCGCGCGGGGGTGCCGATTTTCTGGCGTAGCCGGAAAATTGGGGGGACCGTGCGTCCTTGGGGCAGACTTGCCGCCGCACTACACTCGGGCGATCTGAGCAGACCAGGCCTCACCCGGTTTCGGCTAGAAAAGAAGGCTGCCGCGTTCGAAGCGCGACAGCCTTGTCAGCATTCGAAAAGGGAAACACGCATGAATGGTATGAATCGATTGAGGGTCATCGATTCATATAACTCATTGGACGGAGCCAGCATCGTCAGAGAGACTCTTCCCATGCCCTCACAAAAGCTCGCGCCCATCCATCTTCGCCGCATCGACCCGGCCCGGAACATGCGGCGGTTCTATTGTCTCACCGTGCAGCCCACGCTGTTTGGCGGCGCTTCGCTCATTCGCGATTGGGGGCGTATCGGAACCCGGGGACAGACGATGATGGAGACCTTTGAGAGCCCGGCCGATGCCGCCAGAGCCCTGGTGCGTATAGAGCGGACCAAGAAGCGGCGGGGATATCGGGAGACAATCGCTGGCGCCGAATAACTACTGCGCCGATGAAGTGGCAGATGCGCTGCCCTCGGGAAACAGCGATCGAAGGCCCCGCTTGTGGCGAGGCCTTCGTGCTGGCCGCTTAGTCGCGGTTGCCGTTCGGGCGGGACCAGATGAGCTGCAGGCCTTCCTGACCTTCCACCTCGATGAGGGTGGCGTAGATCGGAGCGGGGAAGCTCGGGTCGTCCAGCTTGACCGAGATGTAGTCGCGCTCGGTGTCTTTCGCCTGCTTCTGCCATCCGGCTCCGAGTTCGACCGAACCGGAGTAGATGCGGAACTGCGGGCCGTTTTCGGAAGGGTTTTCGACGCGCTCGAGGCGGGCCTTGACGTTGAGGGCCAGCGTCTTGATCTGACCGGTGAAGCCGTTCTTCGTGGTGGTGAATGTGCCGATGTTTGCCATTGTCTTCATTCCTTCGATGTTTCGGGCCACGACCATCGCGGCCTCGATGGCTGTCGAAGAGACCGGGAACGATCGGCGCGCATTCCAGCGGAACCGAAATGAAATGGAGGACGGCGGAAAGACACTTTCTTGGCTACCCGCGAGGAATTCGAACGCCAGTTCGAAGGGGAAGAAAGTATCTAGCCGCCGTTGCGTCAAGCCGAGCGAGGCGAAGCCGGGTCCCGGTCAGACATGCCTCAATCGAGACCGCTTTGGGCGGCGCGTATGTGACATTTTAAGGAAATGAAGACCTGCAAACGTCGTATCCGATCCACCGATCCACGGCGGCGCACGAGACGAGAATGAGCGTGCGTTATTGGCGTTGATGCCGGTCCGGGGAATTGTCAATCTTTAAGCTCCGAACCGTCCGGCAATCCCTGCTTTGTCCGCGTACGTCCAGCGGCAGGTCTGGATGGTCGAAACAGGCGAATGAAAACGGGAATAGGTACACATTGGTTCGGCACCTCTGACACGAGCTCTCGCTTTGCCCGTGCCGTTTCAGTCGAATGGTGGAGCAGTGATCTCCTGTTGCGCTGGACCATCACGAGAACATCTACCCGACTGCGCCGTGCACCGCGACCAGGGCAAGCGTCGTCTTTGGAACGACGATACTGAGCGAAAGTACACGCAGGCGAATAGCGGACAGCTGTTTGCCCTCCGCTGTGGCATCAATGAGCGAATGCATCAGGCTGCCACCCGCTCTTCACTGACTTGTGCAGGTTGAAGAGCGTGCAGATAAGTCACCGCACGCTGCGCATGGGCCGCCGCCTGAAAGATCGCCCGCTTGTCATCCTTGAGCACCTTGAGCCAGGACTGAAGGTAGCTGGCATGATCCGACCGGGGCTCGAGCTCCGGCACGATGCCGAGATCGGCGCAGAGAAAACAGCTTCCGAGTTCGGCCACGAGCTCTTCGCGTGCACGTTCAGTGTGGTCCTTGTGATAACGCGACAGATCGCGTCCCACCCTGCGTTCTGGTGCAGTCCAGTGAACATGCTCGTGACTGAGGACTGCGACGTAGGATGCAGCGTCCCGGAACGTCTCGAAGGGCGGCATCTGGATGTGATCGCTTTCCGGCGCGTAGAAGGCTTTCGATCCGCCGTGACGGATGATCGCGCCGGAGTTGGCGAAGAACCGGTCCGCATGGCCGATCCGTTCGATCGTATCGATGACCTTTTCCGGCCGGTGGTTATAGTGATCCGGAAGCCCGTCGATCTGATCGCAGTTAAAGACCGTGTACGTCTTCAGAAACGGGATATCGCGTTCGACCTCACCGCCGCGGGAATCCGTTTCGGTCTTGGTGAACCGGCTGGTATAGACGACGGTTGCGCCGGTTTCGCCCTTGCGAACCTGCGCGCCGATCTGACTGGCCTGCCGGTAGGTCATCCAGAGCGGTGCTTCAAAGCTGCGGGCCAGGCTTTCCGACCAGAGCAGCAGAACGTTGATGCCCGTGTATGGCTCGCCGGTATGTCTGAGCGGACGGGTGATCCGGCCTTCGAGCCTTCCCGCGCTCCAGGGTTTGATCCAGGGGCGGGCGCCCTTCTCAAGATCGGCGACGATTTTCTCCGTGATCCGTTCGTAGATGTCGGCGCGCAGACTTTTCTCTTTTCTCTTCATTTTCAAACCTCCTGAATTCAGGACCGCGCCGATCGCGGTCCGTCACGGGGTCCGAAATGGCGGAGCGCGGAGGCAGGAGCTGCACCCAAGCCGGGTCCTCGGCGCGCGAAGCGCGGCGGGGTGGTGAAGGGCCGTAACGAAGAGGAGGACGGCAACGCCGTTACAGCTGCTGCCGGCTCCGCCCGGACCTTTCCCGGGACGGGCCACGGTCGGGGCTGCCGCGCAGCGGGAAAGGCGGCGCCAAGCGCCGCCATCAAGGACATGATGAGTTGTCAGTGGACGGAGTGACCGCCGCTGTAGGGGTCGTACTCGAAGAGCACTTCGACTTCGGCGTCTTCGATCTCTTCTGCCGGGAGGACACCGTATTCATCGCCGGATTTAAAGAGGACGATCGGAGTCATGAGGGTGCGGGCGAGGTTCCAGGCGTGCTTCTGGGCGAGGGAAAGATCGTGCTGCATTTGAGGGCTCCATCGTTGGAGCGGGCCAATTCCCGCTCTTGATGGCTCCGTCAGTGTGCGGCTTAGCGGACGCGATCACCGCGCCGGCCAAAGCCAAGCGGCCGCAGCTCGCTAGCGGACCCTTTACGGGTTGATCGTGGAAGTCCGCGCCGTACCAGGAATGCCATTCATAGAAAGAGCGGGATTGGATTGCCTCTGTGAAATGAGCCCGTTGCTGCACGCATCCTGGCAAAGACTGAAGTGGACAATCAGCCATCCTCTCCAACCGCAGCGAAAAGTGAGAGGCCTTGAAGAACGGTGGTCTTGCCGCCCGGGAGCGCTCGAAGCGAAGTCAGGTTCGCTTCACGGCCTTGATGGCAGAAGCTTGGGCTGCTTGCTTGATGGTCGTGGCAATCTCTCGGAGGAACGCCGCGCTGACCGAGCCTATCGGCTCGGTGGAAACAAAGTCATAGTCCTTATCCATCTCGACTCGATTGAACTCGTCGAGAATGACCCAGCACGGAGATGCAAGGCCTATGCGCCGGCACTCGATTTCAGGAACGTTTAGCGCGAGTTGGCCGTCCAAAGGCTGCTTTGAGGTAAAAGGAAAGAGAAACACGACGTCCGGATTGCCGGGCGTCTTGATGACGACACATACAGGGCGAGGTTTCCGGCCGGATTCCTCGCCCCTTTCCGCTTCGCGATGCCACAGATAGTGGAATTCGGCAACGTCACCCTGCTTAAACATCGTCCCTGGCATCGTCTTTGACAGGTTCAAGAATGGCGCCTAGTCCCGACATCAGTTCCTCATGGACATCGTCCGGCATATCAAGCAGGGAATAGGACTTCGTCGGGCTCGGCTCACCGCGCATGCGGTGATAGTCACGGGCGGAAAGAACAAAAAGCTTCTCCTTGCCGTGCTTGGTGAGCACGACCGGCTCGATCATCGCCGCTTCGAGGATTTCGCCCGAGGATCGGTTCATGTCAGAGAAAGTGTACTGTTTCATCGCAAAGCTCCATCGCTTTACGTAAAATACGTATTTTACGTTTTTTTGTCAATTTGAACCCGTGATTCAGACAGGAAAGTAGGCGGAGCAGAAGCTCCGCCCTGGCGCCTCAGCCAAAAGCCGCCATCTGCAATTCAGCCGCCTTCCGATCGACTGACTGGCCGGGATTCTCGACCTGGCGCTGGAAAGGTTTCCAGGCTTCGCCAACGACCTTTTCATAGGCCGCCACGACGCCCTCGGCCGCGCAGCGGAGCGCATGGGCCTGCTGGCCCATATCGGCGGCGAACTCACGTTTGCGTTGAGCGGCGCCGTCGAAACCGACGGGACCGTCAAGGTCTTCATCACGCGTGTCATTGGCGCCCCTCGCCGTGGCATCGCGTGCCTCGGTCACAGCCTTGGAATAGAACTGGCCGGCACCGTGGGCGGAGCCGACATAGGATCCGACAATTCGCTGGAGGTGGATTTGCATGGCCCGGTTGCCGAGGCCTTCATTGAGGGAGTCGGCTGTATCGATGATCATCTGATGGTGAAGCTCGCGGATGCCGTCGCTGTCGATGACAGGAAGACCGAAGCTTTCGGAGATGAGGGAAGCTTGGGCACTGTCGGGACAGGTGTGCCGGACCATTTCGAGGGTCGCAGCCTTGCGAAGCTGGACGACCTTGCCGGATTGACGGGAGGGAATGGCGTTGCTGGTCATGTGAGTTTGTTTCCTTCGACGTTGGACCGAAGGCTCGAGCCGGCCCCTGCCGGCCCTCCCTTCGGGCGCGGGCAAAAGAGACCGGCGGAAAAACGGAGGCATCAAGGTCCGCGCGTACCCTGGACGAGCGATCCTGTCCTGCGGGTCAGCAGGGCTTCTCGAGCCCTCGCGCAGCCCGCGGGACAGGTTTGACGAGGATGGGGCGTGCGGCCGCACCGCGGCGCGTCAGCGGCCTTGAAGGCTCCGGCCGCCGGTTTACGACCGCGACCAGAACCGAAGGGAGGCGGGCAGGGCTGGCATCCCACTGGCGTCCATCAGAAAGGAAATGACCGCGCCCCCCGCACACGCCCCTTCCTTCACAATGTGGGTTGCATATCAGCTTTTGCACCCGATCCCTCAATGGTGATCTTCACCCTGACGGCTGCGATCGCCCTCTCCTGCCGCGAGAGTTTTCGGATAAGCGCATCGATTTCACCGCGGCGTTCGAAGCTGAGCTGGTCCAAATAATCCCGGAACAGGGTTTCGTCAGACCGTGTCCAGCGCGAACTACCGCCCGGACGCGATCTTGCCTTGGCTCTGGTGCTGATCGTCATGCGTTCGGCCCGGGCCGCGATCTGGCGTTCGATCAGATCCAGATGCGCCTTTGTCTGGCGGCGGGCGGTTTCCATTCGGTGGAGAAGAAGCAAACGGTTCATTGCGAACTCGGCCTCCACCCAATGAAGCTTGAAGGACCGTCGTATGCATCATGCCGGGCGGGATCGACGACGAAACCGAAACGGCCGATCTTGTATTCCGCAGCTGGCACAAGGAACCGGCGTTGTTCGGCATCTTGACCTCGCATGCCGCCGAGGGTTGCGATGACCTCCACAAAACCGTCTTGCTGCTCCGACCTGATGGCGGAGATGACGATCCAGTCGTCTGCGTGCCGGGCGTGAAACGTGCGCCGATCCTTCTCATGGGACTGGCCGGGTTCGAGCACGGTGCAGAAAATCGCTTCCCAGGCATCCGGCCATGCGTCTTTCACGGTCCGCTCGGCACTCCGCCGCTCAAAGCTGGTGAAGAGATGCGGTAAGGTAAGCGCGACGATCGCCCATTCCGCGTCTTCCTCGTACCAGCCGCCAGGCCGACGAAGCCGCCGTTCGACCTTAGCGTTGCGGTCGGAGGAAAGATGGAAACCGCCATGAGCAGCAGTCGAATGGCAGACCACTCCCTCGGCATAGACCGTCGCACCCTGCGACGGTCCCCATGGAGTGTCCGCGTTGCAGTGGATTTCCCGTCGCCCAAGGGCCCGCTTTTCGCGGGCGTGCTCGTCCTGTTCGAGCACCTTGGCGCGGAATGCCTCCTCGCCCCCAAGCACACCGCCATGCCCGTAGAAGTCGTTGCGAACGAGTTCGGCGAGCGGCCGGCGCACGCACCAGGCCGTGGCCAGAAAGTAAATATCACCGCGGCCGGGCAACATGGCGAAAGCGGTATCGCCGACCTGTGCAACGGGAAACCCTTCGGCGCTGATGGCGAAACGAACCTCCGGCGCGGCCGCCCTATCGAGTTCCGACTGAGGGAAGCTCATGCTGCCCTCCCCTCGCCGCGATCGGCGGCAACTTCGTCGGTGGTCACTTCGTGCAGCACGGCGTTGGGATAGCCATGACGCGACAGCCGTTCGTCGGCCGCATGCCGGTCTTCAGCGACATGAACCAGTTCGCCGGCGTCACCGGGGCGGTCAAGCACGAGGATCGAACCGGCTTCGGGCCGTTCGATGACCGAGAAGTCGAGAGCGCTGTCGACCGAAAACGTTCGAAAGACCCGGAGCACCACAACAGCCTTGCTGCCGAAATCTCCTTCATGAAGCGTAAAGCTGGCCGGGATGGAAGTTTCGCAAACGGTGGCACCGGCCTGTTTCTTAACCAGTCGGCCGGTGTTGTTGCTGCGCTCCCAGGCCTGAAGCTTACGGCGGTGCCGTTCGGGTGGACGGGGTGTGCCGTCGGAGAAGCGGATGATCGCACCAAGTGGAGCATGGTCGAAAATGGACTGAGCGGACATGTCGTCCTCCTCTTGAATTGGTTGAAAATGAAAACGCCGCCGGACGATGCCGGCGGCGCGATGTGCGTCGGTTAGGAAAACAGACCGCTATTCGGCGGCTTCGAGGAAAGCCTCAGGGCCGGTATCTCCCGCCTCCGTCGCATTGGCAGGAGCTTCCATGTCGCCGGCATCCTCGTCCTGATCCTCGACGATCTCGTTGCGAGCCTTCCAGTCGGCAAGTTCGTTCGCGTCGGGCGCAAACAGTGCGGACGCATGGACGAAGCGCTCCTCCGTAAAATACTCAACAAGGGCGGCACGAGTCTCGCGCACCTTGTTGCGCGGGAGAACGGAAGAGTCCTTGCAAGCCGCCTCAAGCGCCTGCCGGGACAGGCAGCGGAGGAAATCTTCCGTCCCCATATTGGGCAGGAAGCTGTCGGCCCCGACGACGTCGCCGGCGATGCGCGAGACAATGCCGCTGTTCGACATGTTGCGGCGGCACGACAGCACCTCGATCAGGATCGATCGCACCGCGACCCTGAGCTCATCCATGTCGAAAGAGAACTTGCCGGTTTCATCGACGAGAGAGGCTGCAAGGGGTGCAATTTTGCTGCGGAAGGAGATGGAATTGCCGGTCCCCGTATCGACGCGGACATTGTTGCCGGCAAAGGCGATGACGAGCAGCGCCATCAGCGTGTCGTCCTCGATCGGTGCACGGCCGAGCGCCTCGTGAAGCGCGTCGGTGCGGAAGTCGCCGATCATGTCCTGGCCCTTCTGGGTAACGTCCGGCCGCTGCTTCGGCAGGGCGGCACTACCCTCCTCCGTCTTGTCACCCGACTGTTTTCCAGTGGCCGCTTTCGGCTCGGGCATCCGGTAGACCACCGACTGCACCTTGCCGTCGCGGTCGAGATACATCGCCGTATGGTCAGATTTTTTTGGCTTTCCATAAACCCGCTCGGCCTTCTTCGGCAGGTCCGGCCCGTTCCAGCCGCTGACTTCGGTGATGATGCCGCCCTTCGGCAGATTGTTGGTCATCCATTCCTGCTGCGCGCCGAGAAAGGCCTCGACATCAGTCGTGTAGCGGCTGTCTTCGTCGGCCGGAGCGAACAGGTCCTCCACCCAGGCGATGCCGTAAGCCTGCGCAAGCTCATCATCGAAGCTGGCGTCACGGGCATACATGCGGGTCTTGGAGAGACCGTTGGCGACCGACCACCAGGAGGTTGTCTCGTTTCGCTTCGGCTTGTGCGCTTTCCAGACTTGCTTTTGCTCATCGAGCGAGGCTGCCGCGATCGTCCGGAGCTGACGCTCGTCGGGCATGTCGCCCCTGGCCATCTGGTCGAGCATGGCGGGCAGAACGTTGGCGAGAAGCCGGAGTTTCTTGATCTGGCGAACGGGAAGCGAAAGCGCTGCCGCGATGCCTTCCTCACTCCAGGCGAGCGCGACCAGCCGCTCGATAGCTCGCCACTGGTCGACCGGGTTGAGCGGTTCGCGGGCGATATTCTCGACCATGGAGCGCATGGCGCCGCCGTCCTCGGCCGCATCGTCGACAATCACCTCGATTTCGTCGAGTTCAGCGGCGATCGCGCCTCTTGTGCGGCGATGACCGGCCTGAATGATGAAGCTGTTGCCGCCGTCGGTCTCGGGGGAGACCACCGGCGGCTGGATGATGCCGACGGCCTTGATGGTGGCCAGCATCAGGGCATCGGCCTGCGGGCTCGACTTCGAGCGGCGGGCATCGTCGGGATTGTCCTTCAGCGCGCGCGGATCGATCTTCATGAGATGCATGGGGAACTCCTTTTCGAGGTCAAAGTGGACCCGGCACCGCGCCGGCTCCCTTTCTCGTCTTCTTCCTGAAGACATCCTCCGGACCGCGGAGCGGGCGGGCCGATGCAACTGCGATCGAGCGTCCCTGCCGGGCAGGACGAGCGGGGCTGACAGCCCTGCGAAGAACGACGGGCCGGGATGACGAGCGGCGCGGTTGAGCGCAAGCGGCACCGGCCGGAGCGCTCTGCGACCGGTCCCCTTCCCTTCTTCTCGTCTTCTCAGGCCGCTTCTGCGGCCTTTTTCCCTTCTTTCAGAACTTCATCCGCCAGGTCAGCCTCGATTTCAGCGAGCTGCCGGCGTTTCTCGGCAAGCTCCACTTCGAAGCCGAATTCCCCGCCCTGGCGAGACTGGTAGGAGGCAAGCCGGCGCTTTGCATCGTCGAGCCGGAAGCGGTATTGCGCCCGCTCCTCCTCGAAATCGGAAAGCACGTGCTCGATGCGCGACACCGCGCCGAGCGGCGTGACGGTCAGGGCAAGATCGATCCCGGTCTCCGCGCCGCATCTCGCAAGCGTGACGTCATAGCGGAAATCGTCCTGGCCGAAACGCTGGCCGGAGAAGATCAGGTCGAAACCGCCGATGGCCGCGAGGGTTGTCTCGTCCTCCTCCCGCAGATGCACGAGGGTCATGATTTCCTTCATGAGAGCACGGCCGGCGGGCTTGCGCTCGGTGAAGGACTGTCCGCCGACGGTCATTGCGAAGGCATCGCCACTGGTCGGGATCCTGCGTTCGATGTCCTTGCCGATCTCGGCGATCCGCCGGGTGTAGAGTTCGATGTCGCGTTCGGCATTGCGGATCTGGCGGCGAACGGCGAATTGATCGTCGCGGTGCGCAGCGCGCAATCGCTCGAGCCGGGCGATGTCGGCTTCCAGCCCCGCCTTTTGCATCAGGCGCTGATCGCCGGAAGCAATTGCCTTCGCCATGGCGAACTGGTTGGCCTGCCCTTCGCCCAAATCTTCGAGCCGGCGAACGGATGTATCGCCGGAGAGCGCCGCGGCAATGAAGCGGGCTTTGCGCTCGTTGTTCTGCCACATCTGCGCGTCCATCGAGCCTTCGGTGGCATAGGCAAAGATATCGATCTCGTCATGCTGATTTCCCTGCCGCTCGATACGGCCTTCGCGCTGCTCGATCTGGGAGGGCAGCCACGGCACATCGAGATGGTGGAGCGCCTTCAGGCGAAGCTGGGCATTCACCCCGGTCCCCATCGTCTCGGACGAGCCGATCAGGAAGCGGACCTTGCCGGCATTGACGTCGGCAAAGAGCCGCTGCTTGGCCTCTGTCTTCTTGTAATCCTGCATGAAGGCGATTTCGGAGGCAGGGACCCCGCGTCGGACGAGTTCGTCGCGGATCCAGCGATAGGCGGAAAAGCCGCGGGACTTCTCGACGTTGATCGTGCCGAGATCGGAGAAGATCATCTGCGCCGCGCCGGGTAGGTCGAAGGGCACGCCCTCGCGGGTCAGATACTCGTTTTCGCCAGTTTCCTTCCAAATGCGGATGCTGTTCTCGATAAGCTTGTTGAGCTTGTTATCCGGTTCATTCTCCTCGCCGAAGTCGACCAGCCTGAGATCGATCGCAGCATGCCGTCCATCAGTGATGACGGAGAGCAAAATATCGTCGCCGGGCTTTGCAGGTCCTTCGCGCTTTTCGATCGCCTGGATCCGCGCCTCAAGGACCTGCTGGTAGAGCTTGAAGTCCTTGGTCGGCTTGGCGGTGATGATCTGGCGCTTGCCCGTCGAGAGCGCGGGGACTTTCACATATTGCTTCAGGTCGGCGGGGAGCACGACGTCTGCAAAGGAGCGGAACATCGCGATCAGTTCCGGTACGTTGACGAAGGTGGCAAAGCGCGAGACGGGCTTGTATTTGCCGGACGGTTGCAGTTCAAGCTCGGTCGCCACATCGCCGAAGGTCGAGGCCCAGGCGTCAAATTCGTGCAGGCCACGCTCCTTCAAGGCATCAAACCCAAGGAACCGCTGCACGGAGAACATTTCTCCGAGCGTATTGGTGATCGGCGTGCCGGACGCCAGCACCAGTGCCCGGCCGGGGTTCTTGGTTTCGATGAGTCGGGATTTCACATAGAGATCCCAGGCGCGCTGCGAGCCGTTCGGATCGACGCCCTTCAGGGTGGACATGTTGGTCGCAAAGGAGAGTTTCCGGAACTCCTGGGCCTCGTCGACGATGATCTGATCAATCCCGATCTCGGAGATGGTGAGGAGGTCGTCCTTGACCGAGCCGAGGGATTCCAGCCGATCCCGCAATCCCTCTTTCAGCCGTTCCAGGCGCTTGCGCGACACCCGGTCGTCGCTTTCGACCCGGGTGAGCAGATCTTCGTAGACGCCAAGTTCATCCTCGATCATCTGCTTTTCGAAAGCGGCCGGAACGGCGATGAATTTGAAGGCAGAATGAGTGATGATGATCGCGTCCCAGGAGGCCATTGCGGCGCGCGACAGGAAGCGGTGCCGCTTGTCTTTGGAAAAATTCGTCTCGTCGGCGACGAGGATGCGGGCTGTCGGATAGAGCGCGAGGAACTCGCGGGCGGCCTGCGCGAGGCAATGACCGGGCACGACCAGCATGGCTTTCGAGATCAGGCCAAGACGCCGCTGTTCCATGATGGCGGCCGCCATCGTCATGGTCTTGCCGGCGCCGACGGCGTGGGCGAGATAGGTCGAGCCAGCTGAGATGATCCGCCAGATACCGCGTTTCTGATGGCCATAAAGACCAAAGGCGCTGGAGGCGCCCGGGAGCTGTAGATGGTCCCCGTTGAAGGATCGGGGTGCAATGTTGTTGAAAGTGTCGTTGTAGACTCGTGCCAGCCGGTCGGTGCGATCAGGATCGGACCAGACCCATGTCTGGAAGGCGGTCTTGATCCTGGCGAGCTTCTCCTTGGCCGCCTCGGTGTCGACGACATTCAAAACCCGGCGCTCACTGTCGCCATCCCTGACCGTGTCGAAGATCTGCGGCACCCGGCTGTTGAGTGCGTCGTCCAGCAGCTCACCGGCATGCCTGCGCTTTGTGCCCCATTCGGAGGTGCCCTCAGCCCGGTAGGCGAGCATTCGGGCATCGACTGTCCAGGAGGCGAGTTCGGCCAAGTGGTGAATCCGGATGTCCGCTCCCATCGTCTCCTTCACGAAATCGACCACATCAGTTGCGGGGATCCAGGGAGCGCCAAGCCGCGCGGTGATGTCCGACGGGCTGAGATCGGCCGGCTGCACCGCTTCGAGCGCTTCGACATTGCGCTTGTAAGCCGGATCGAGTTCGGCGGCGGCTTGCGCCATCGCCAGCTTGTCGCGCACCGGGCCTGAGAGATAGGCGTCGGAGGTCTGCCACTCGCCGTTCGCCGGGTCCCGGTAGATCGCGCTGCCGAGCGCCTCGATCACAGTGGTGCGGTCCTCATGCAGCAACTCGGCAATATGGTCGAGATCGACACGGCCGCGCTCGTTGAGGACGACGGCGAGCGCATCTGCTGCATTGGTAATGACCGGGACGACCCGCGGTGCAATCACCCGTTCGGAGAAAATCGGGCCGGGCTTGGCCGTATCCGTGTCGAGATCGTAGGTCTCGATGGAGGCGACGAGCCAGCAGTCCGGGTCGTCGAGAAAGGGCTGCAGGTTCGGTCGGCGATGCGTCTCGCGGGTTTCGCCGGTCTGATGGTTCTCGGTGATCGAGACCCTGGTATGGTTGATCGGCCCGAAGTCGCGCACAAAGCTCGACCAGGCGATGCGCAGTTTGACCTGAAGGTCCCGCCACGGCCGATCGGTCTCCTGGGCTTTCAGAACAGCACGCACGGCGTCGCGGATCGGGATCAGTTTTTTGACAATGTTGATCTGTTTTTCGGAAAACCCCTCGCCGGATCGGCCCTTACGGACGGGAACCGGACTGGACTTGCCGTCGATCACCTGCATGAGGCCTTTCGACGGATGATAGAAGAAGCTGCCCTCGCGGACATGGCGTTCTTCGGGCCTGGCGACATCACTGCTTGCCGGGCAAAGCTCGAGATCGAAATCGATCGTGTCTGGCTCGCCATCATAGACGGCGTCCGGAAGAGAGAGGATGGCGGTATCGAGATCAGCCTCGAGATCGCCCTCGGAGGGCAGGCAGGTATAGGTCTCTCCGAATGGACCGGATGTAGTCGCGTGGTGGCCAAGCACGTGATCCGGATGCTCGGCGAACCACCGATTGACGCGGAGGGACTCAACGCCCTCCCCGGCAGAAACGACCTCGGCCAGATCCAGCCAGGCCGTATCGCTCTGGGTTTCGCCCGGCTTGCGCTTGCGGAAAAACAGGATGTCGACGACGACGTCGGTGCCGGCATCAGCGCGAAAACTGCCTTCGGGCAGGCGGATCGCCGCGGTCAGATCGGCGGATCTGGCGATGTGTTCGCGTGCTGTGGCGTCCGCCTTGTCCATCGTGCCCGATGAAGCGACGAAGGCGGCGAGCGCGCCGGGTTTCAAAAGATCGATCGACCGGGTGATGAAATAATCATGCAGCCGCAGTCCTATCGAACGGTATGCGCGGTCAGAGCGCACGGTCCGGTCGGAAAAGGGTGGATTGCCGATGACGAGATCGAAATGCGCTGGCAGGTCTGTGCGCGCGAAATCGCCCTCGACGATCCGGGCAACCGGCTGCAGCAGCCGGGTTATCCGCGCGGTGACCGGATCAAGCTCAACGCCGGTAACGAACGAGGTCTTACGGAAAGCTTCGGGCATCATTGCCGGGAAAAGTCCCGTACCGATCCCTGGCTCAAGCACGCGGCCGCCGCGCCAACCGAGGCGCAGCAAGCCCTTCCACATCGCCCGAACGATGAACTCGGGCGTGAAATGCGCATATTGCGTGCAGCGGGCAAGCGACGCGTAATCGGCCTCGCTCACCGCCTCCAGCAAGCCCTCGCCAAGGTCTTCCCAACCATCACGGAACCCGTCCTCACCCGGCCGGGTGAAGATTGCATTGGCGAGGTCGGAGGCGCCGAAGCCGGTAAAGCGGATGAGACGCGCCTGCTCTTCCCTACTCGCGGGCCGGTCCTCGGCCGCAATCGCCGTGGCAAGCTGGATCGCCTCGAGATTGTCGCGGGCGCGGGCTTTCCAGCCCTTCGCCAGCGCACGGCTTCCGGGAAGACGAAAATTGCTGCCGCGCTCCGGCGCTTCCGCGGACTGTCGCTCCGAAGGCTGCCGGCTTTTGGACCGCTTGACCGGCGCGGTCGCTGGCGGCCGGGCAGTCTCGTCAGGTTCGATCACCGGGCTTTCGGTAAAGGCAGTAACGCCGAGGCCCAGACCGGAAGAGAGCGCGCTCTGCGAACTGCCGAACATGTCGAGATTGAAGGGATCGTGGTCAGCCATAGTGGGTTTCTCCTGGATTGCGGGCGCACGAGACCGCACCGCCATGCGAACCGGCGGCGTGGGAACCGTGCGGGATTAAAAAAGGGGTTAGCGGGTGATCAGCGAGAACGAGATGTCGTTCTCGGTAAGCTGGATGCCGAGATGAGTGGCTCCGGGATTCCGGTCAAAACTTGGATTGAGCAGATCGGCATCGATGAACTCGACACCATCGTCGCCTCCGAAGTGCTGGCGCTTGTAGTCCCACCAGTCGGGATTGGCCTTCGGATCGCATTCGCCGGCATAGACCACGAGTGGTCTTTGTCTATCAGTGAGCTTGCCGTTGGACATCACGTAGACGCCTTCGTCGCCAACCAGCCAGAAACCGGGCTTCTCGCACTCGTCTTGCCTCTCGCCAAAATAAGGGTTGCGGAAGCCGCCACTGGCCGCGGCATCCGCTTCTCCGCGCGCAATGACATTGCGGACTGCAGAAATTTCAAATGTGAACATGGGTCGCCTCACGCAGCTTCAAGCGCAGGCAGGTGGCGCAGTTGAACGGGCAGCTTTTCCGAGATCTGCGCATCGCTCAAGGTTTCGAGCAGCTGAAACCGCGTCCCCGGCTGGCCGTGCACGAAAACCGTGCGCTTGCCGCGATGCTTAGGGCTGAAATCCTCACCGGCATATCCGCGATAATCGTCATGCGTGGCGCTCCAGATATGCTCGATCCGCTCCTCACGGGTCATCGCCTTGACCGGCCAGTGCTCGCGCTCGATGATGGCCCCGCGCATGGCGTATGGGGAGCGCGGATCGGACAGATCGCAATAGGCGTGGAAGAACCGCGTCACGCCGTCGAGGCGCAAGTTATAGAAGACGCTGGTGATGCTGCCGGTCAGGAATTCGCGCATGGCGAACATGCCCCCGCGCATCCAGAGCGGCGGCAGGATGTCGAGCATGTAGTCGTGCTGGTCTTGCGCGATTTCGAACCATTCGCCGGCATAAAGCGCGCTGTCATCCTTCTGCCGGCGATCGGGCCGCTGCGCGTGACGGTCGAACAGA
>Ga0189275_100087_pt1 | contig 154517 bp, 121 predicted proteins | sample N19A6minimetaG_FD_130329 | JGI IMG/M metagenome (GOLD analysis project Ga0189275, IMG submission 130329) | Marine microbial communities from the Costa Rica Dome - N19 A6 mini metaG | ecosystem: Environmental > Aquatic > Marine > Oceanic > Photic zone | place: Costa Rica: the Eastern Pacific...
GACAGGTCAGGGATGGGACGGAACGTTCAACGGCAACAATATGCCATCGAGCGACTACTGGTTTACAGTAGAATACGAAGAACCCCTTACCAACCAAATTAAAGAGTTCAAAGCCCATTTTACCTTGAAACGATAAAAGAAATTATGAAATTAAAAAAGTTTTGTTTAGTAGCATTTACAGTTTTAGCGGCAAATTTTAGTTTTGCTCAAGAAGGTGTTCCAATTTATTCAGATTATTTAACAGATAATTATTATTTAATACATCCTTCAATGGCTGGTGTTGCTAATTGTGCTAAGGTTAGATTAACAGCCAGACAGCAATGGTTTGGAGTAGACGATGCTCCTAGTTTACAAACTTTAAGTATTAATGGTAGAGTTGGTGATACGCCAGTAGGAATTGGAGGAATTGTATTTAACGATTCTAATGGTTATCATTCTACGTTAGGTGGATATGCTAGTTTTGCGTATCATCTAATGTTCTCTAGAAATGAGATAGATCTTAATATGTTATCATTTGGGATAAATGCAGGCTTTTTACAGTATAAAGTAGATGCAAGCACATGGTTAGGGCCTGGTGATGAATTTGATCCATTAGCAACAAGTTCTACAGCTACGAATTTTAATATTGATGCTGGTTTTTCTTATCATTTCTTGGATTTTTATGCGCATTTTACAGCAAAGAATATCTTAGAAAATGATGGTATCAACTGGAATCGTAATGGTGATCAATGGGAATTTAGAAACTTAAGAACATACTTGTTTTCCACAGGTTATACATTTAGTAAGTATGGAAGTGACTGGAGCTATGAGCCTTCTATAATGTACATGTACAGAGATGCTACAGAAGAGTCTTCAATAGACATTAATGCTAAAGTCTACCGTGAAATGGATTTTGGTAAAGTTTGGGGTGGATTATCTTACAGACGTAGCTTAGATGGTGCTGAGTTTGTAGACGGTTCTGGAGTAAGTAGTCAGAAGCTACAATATTTTACGCCTTTTATCGGTGTAGATTATAATAATTTTGTGTTTGCTTACACATATTCATACCAAGCAAATACAGTAAACTTTAATACAGGTGGTTTTCATCAAATAACTTTAGGTTACAACTTTAATTGTAAGCGAGAGAAGTTTGAGTGTAATTGTCCTGCAATTAACTAAAACAAAAAAGGCTCGATTTTTTAATCGAGCCTTTTTTGTTTTATGCTATTCCCAAACATATTTTTTGTTTTTAGCTTGGGTTTTTATGGCATTTACCATTGCATTTTCTAATCCATTATTTTTGTCGTCAGAGTTTTTAGCTATATATGTTTTACGCTTTATATTGAGTTCGGAAATTTCTTTTTGAAGCTTTTCGCGCTCAACTCTTTTCTTTTCAACATAAGATTTAATTTCTTCTTTAGATTTTCCTTTTAATTCGTCAGGTAATTGTTTTTCATCTAAATCTTCATAAGAAAAATCGGCTTCTTTTTCTGCATCAACTAAATCCCACGAGCTATTTTTGTAAAGTCTAGAGCTTTTGCTTACTGTTCTGCTAACAGCATTAGCTTTGTCATAACTCATAGCATTTAAGTCTTGTTGTGCCTGCATTTCCATCTTTTGTCTACCTAAATATCCATATGCAACATATGTTTTGTTTAGTTTTTCATTAAGTTCTAAAATCTTGTCGTCATAAGGAGATGCTATGTGAACGGTAGCTTTATTATGATTAATAGCTATATAATCTCCATGTGTAAGATCTGCACCCTCCTTCCAAAAACCAGAAATACCTTGATTATAGTCTCCACAGAAAATAGTGTTTACCGTAACATCTTTTTGATGTGCAAGTTTAGAGGCTTCTTTGTAACTAACTGTCCCTTGCGTGTAAGGCTCATTTCCTGCGATAAAAATTAATTTTAAGTCATCTTCTTTATCTTCCCAATTAAGTTGGTCTAAAGCTGTTTTAATGACTTTGCCACAGTACTCATTACCTCCTTTTGTGGTTAAAGAGAAAAGCGATTTAGAAATTTCATCTAAATCATCACTAAAGGCGAGTACTTGTCTTAAATACCCTTCATCTGCGTTAAGATTATCATTGCCATATTCATAGAGTGCAATTTTAAGATTAGGGTTTTGCTCCTCACATTTAGCATAAGAGAGTTCGTTTACAATTTCCCATAATTGCGCCTTAGCTTGGTCTATTAAACCGTCCATACTATTACTCGTGTCTAGTAATAATGCTACTTTAATTTCAGGTTTATCGGTTTTTAAATTTGTTTCAATCACTGTTTGATTGATGGCAATGTTCTGCTGATTTTGTTTTGTGTTTGCATTGCAAGCAGTAAGGGATAGTATGCATATCGCAAATACATTTGTTTTAAATAAATTTTTCATAACTATTTCAGTTTTTATTGTTTGTTATTAATGGAATTTTGGTGTTCTCTTCTTTTAGATAACCATTTAGTTCGTAGATGTTTTTGTAACCATAGCCATATAGGTTGATGAAAGTAGGAATGTTTAGTGCTAGACGTATAGATTTATCATATAGTGAAGGAATTTTACTGTCAAAATTGTTGTTACAGTATATAAGAATTCGAGTCTTTTTACTCGGAATAATTTTTCTTAATTTTTTTTCGGTAAAGTCTGAAAAATTTAAATGAGTAGCACCTTCAATATGTATTTCATCATAAGCTTCTTTAGATCTGGTGTCTAATACAATAGTATTAGCGTCAGAGCGAAAATTATTAAAGTTAGTTTCATCAATTAGGCGCGTTTCTCTATACTTAGATAAACTGTCACTTAGTATAACAAAACCGTCATAATCAACTTTGTTTATAGGTTGATTTTCGTTATTTCTAGAGCATCCAAATCCAATAGGAATTAAAAAAGATTATAAGAAGATATTTAGAGAATAAAGTTTTCATTTTAGTTTGTTTTTAATTCTTTTACATCTATAGTCCCATTTGGCGAAATCACATAGTATTTATGGTCAATTTCGGTTTTTGTAATAGTTTGTGGCTTTTGCTCTTTAGGCTTTGGTGTGTACAAAAGTTTTATGTTCATTCCTATTTGAACAACAGGTTCTAATATTGATGGATTTACCACAATATCATACTGCTCATAGGTGAGTGGTTGGTAATAATAGGAGGTTTGTTTTTTAGCGCTACTAACACCTTTTTTGGTTTTTAGAGCTTCAAAAGAAACACTGTTATAGGCCTGGTAACTTTGGTAGAAATCTTTTGGAAAATAACAGTATTTATCATCTGCAATTTTAACATCGTAGTTAGCCATGTCAAAGCCTAGCGTTGTATAGTATGCTTTTTTCTCTGAAATAAGTTTCAATAATTGATCTTGAAGATTTTTATAAACTTCCTGAATGTTTTCAATAAAATAATCAACCTTAACTAAGTTGTAAACTTCACTCTTGGCACAAGCTTCCAGAATGCCTTCAAATTGACTGGTTTTAGTAAATTGAATATGAATGTTTTGTTGCAATTCAAAACCTTTTGGTACTTCAGTGTACGTTTTGCTGAATAGCTTTTTTGTGACTTCCACTTCGTATACAGGTACGAAAGAAATAACATCAATTGCAAAATCTTTTTCAGCAATTCCGAGAGTGTTTAATCTGGTTTTAATATTGTCTATTCGCTCTTTCATAAGAGCGTTAGTAGATTCTGCAGTTTCGCCAATTTGAGACAAGTTAAAAATAGCTGTGTAAGTCGTGGCACTTACATTTTGTAAGGCTTTTACATCTATAGTAAGCACATCACTTGGATGAAGCGTTTTGTTAATTTGACGTTGAACCGTTGGGTTGTAAATGTTAGCATTTCCTGAGGTTAAAATATTTTGTCTGGAAATTTCTTGTGTAATTTGGTTGTAATTTCCTTTGTGCTGTGCTGTGGCATAGTTAGCACATAAAAACAGGAGCAAAAATGCTAGATTGATTTTTTTCATTTTGAATTCATAATTATTGATTAATGAATGGTAAAGCTCTGTTGAAAAAGAAGAAATAAAAATCTAGAATGAGTAAAAGCGACTACTTAATGAGTGAAGTAAAATCTTAAATGAGTTAACCCTTGCATTTTTATAGTTGAAAGACCATAAAATCGAAGTTACCATTTTTTGATACCAAATAAAGTATGTAAGTTAGTCCTGTTAATACCTTATTTTGATAAAAATTAGTCACACATATAGCCTTATATTTTTCTTCCTGTTTACGCTTTTGAGTTTTGGACAAAGCAATAACGACAAAACCAATAAGGACGAAGCATTTTTTACTGTTAGAGGATCGGTTTATTTGAAAGATACAAGAGAGCCAATAGACAATGTAAGTATACAAGTAAATGATGGCAGATATACAAGGACAGATGTTTTTGGAAAGTTTGTTGTTAAAGCAAGAGTAGGAGATGAGCTTACCATAATGCACGATGATTTTGATACCGTGCGTTATACTGTTTTAAGCGATGAACGAATTACGATATTGGTAGAAGAACAAAACAAAGGACGTTATAGAAGTGTTGGGTCAGATGATGTTGTAAAGCAATTTAACCAAATGATAGACTCTGCGGACGCGTACTTAAAGAAAGATGCCGCAAAAAGTATAAAATTTGTTGGCGATGCCCTTAATTATGATGTGTCATCAAGGCAAAGTGCAGAAGCACATGAGCTTTTAGGTGATGTTTATGTTTATTGGAAACAGTATGACCTTGCTATATCAGCATATAAAGTAAGTCTCCAGAATTTTGAATTGGCTTCTTCAAAACTCAAATTAGCAGATGCCTATACCAAGAACGAAGAGTATCAAAAAAGTATAGATACTTATAAAAGCCTTAATGAAAAGGATTTGTCTAATTACGAAAAAACGTGGTTGTACGAAGGTCTAGGTGATGCATACTTAAAATTAAAAAATACGCAACAAGCCATAAGCTCTTATGAAAAGGGATTGGAGATTGCAAAGAAACATTTAATAGCGCCAAAGGTTACAGATTTAAACTCTAAAATAGCACAAGCGTATAACGCAAGAGGTGAAGTTGAAAAAGCAAAGGGTTTCTATAGTAATTCACTTAAGTTAGCAAAAAAAGAAAATAAAAAACGTGCTGTTGAGGAGCAGGTTAAAGTTGCTGAGTTTAATAGCTCAAATATGGAGTATGATAGTGAGATTGCACTTAGAAAAGATGTGTTAGAAACACTTGAAGACATAGAGAAAGACTCTGTATTACCTAATGAAAGTCCTTTAACACCACAAAAGCAAAATTATAAACTAGGTAACGCTTATCTACTCAATAATGATTTAGAAAATGCAATTCCATCATTTAAAAAGAGTATTGAAGAAGCTGATAAAAAGGAAGACTTAGACGTAAAAAAAGATGCGACCAGAAAGCTGTCCGAAGCTTTAATTGATGCTGGTGATGCAGAAGAAGGACTTAAGTGGCTGAATGAATACAAAAATACTGTTGATGAATTGTATGCTAAGAAGGTCCAAGAAATATCTCAAGCAGCACGTTTTAGCAGAAACATAGCAGAGCAACAAAACAGAATTACAACTTTAGAGAGCGACAGAGCGCTGTCTAAAAGCAAGTATGACCTTACCCAAGAGCGCAACAAACGTCAACAACTTATTATTTATTCTCTGCTTGGAGGGTTATTACTGCTTTTAATTACAGGATTTTTAATGTACAAATACATTAAGCAACAGCGTTTGGCTAACAATCTTTTGGCATTAAAGTCGCTTAGAAGCCAAATGAATCCGCACTTTATTTTTAATGCCTTAAACTCGGTGAATAGTTTTATTGCAACCAACGATGAGCGTACAGCAAATAAATATCTATCAGATTTTTCACAGTTAATGCGTGCTGTTTTAGAAAATAGCGAAGAAGATTTTATTCCACTAAAAAAGGAAATTGAATTGCTTCAGTTGTACACCAAACTAGAACATTTTAGATTTCAAGATAAGTTTGATTATTCTATAGATGTAGACGAAAGTGTAAATGTTGAGGAATTTCAAATTCCACCAATGTTACTGCAACCTTATATCGAAAATGCAGTATGGCATGGTCTGCGTTACAAAAAAGAAAAAGGACATCTAAACATTTCTATAAAGCCAAAGTCAAAAGACGAAATTACAATTACCATTTCAGACGACGGAATAGGTAGAACACGTTCTAAACAAATGAAGACCGAGAATCAGAAAAAGCAGAATTCTAAAGGGATGAACAACATCAAGAAGCGTGTAGCAATTTTAAACGAAATGTACAAAGACAAGGTAGATGTAACGATTGAAGATTATCAACAATCTGAAGATGCAGGCACCAAAGTTGTGGTGACTTTAAAAAAAGATTAAAAAATGAAACTAAACGCAATACTAGTAGAAGACGAAGAAACCAGTAGAGCTATTCTACGAAATTATCTCAGTAAATACTGCCCAAATATTTCAATTGTAGGCGAAGCTGCTAATGTTGAAGAAGCTTTGGTACTGATTAGAAATAATGATTTGGATGTGGTTTTTCTAGATGTAGAAATGCCATATGGTAATGCGTTCGATTTATTAGATAGAGTTGGTCATATAGATTTTGAAACCATTTTTGTTACAGCTTATAATCATTATGCAATAGAGGCTCTAAATGCACATGCATCGTACTACTTAATGAAGCCAATTTCTATAGACGAACTTATAAAAGCGGTTGATTATGTTACTGAAATAAAATCGAAAGAAGAAGCACTACAAGACCAGGTCTTGGTACCAAAAACCAACGCTGCAAATGGAAAAATAACTTTGCCACAACAGGATGGTTTTGAAGTTATAGAAACAGCAGATATTATGTATTGCAAAGCTGATGATAACTACACAGAAATCTACCTAAATAACAATAAGAAAAAGCTGGTAAGTAAAACTTTAAAATATATTGAAGAAAGTCTGAAAGACGGTAATTTCGCCAGAGTCCATAAAAGTTATTTAGTTAATGTAAATGAAGTGGTAAAGTATGTAAAAGGAAAAGGTGGAAGTGTCATTCTAAGTAACGGAAAAGAAATTATGGTATCTGCATCTAAAAAGGCTGAGTTGTTAGCTTATTTTAAATAATGACCTCAAAAAAACAAAAAACACCATGGCCTACCAAAGCGGTTATGGAGCAGATTTATGAGCAGCATTTTTGGGGAGGAAAAGATTCTGATTTCTTCTCTGGTGAAGGTTCTCATAATCCCAAAATTATTAAGCCATACATTGATGCAGTAACCAGTTTTTTAAAATCCCATGACAATCAACTTTCGGTTTGTGATTTGGGTTGTGGAGATTTTAATGTTGGTAAAGCCCTCGTTCCGTATACAAAAACCTATGTTGCTATAGATATCGTAGAAGGTTTAATTGAAAGAAATAAACAATTGTTTAAAGCTGACCATTTGACCTTCAAATGTCTGGATATCGCTCAAGATGATTTGCCAAAAGCGGACTGTGTAATTCTTAGACAAGTCTTTCAGCATTTGTCTAACCAAGAGATTAAACAAATTTTAGGTAAACTCTTTGTATATAAATATCTTATTTTAACCGAGCATATTCCTGTTAGAAAATTTACACCGAACATTGATATTATCGCCAATAGCCAAAACCGACTAAAGTATAACAGCGGAGTAAATGTGTTGGCCGAGCCTTTTAGTTTAAAAGTTAAAGCATTTAAGGTTTTGAATGAGGTGATTTTAGATGACAATAGCCAAATTGTAACAACTTTATTTACACTTTAGATTACAGATATTATATGCTGAAATTATTTCAGAATGATAAAAAAATCTACGCATTTATTTCATTCAACAACCACAAATAATCTTCACGATTTTTTACAAAATCCTTATCAGAAATATCAATAATTTTTACGTTCAACTCAGTTTGGTTTCTTAAAAAGTTGAGATATCCAGAGTTAATCTTTTCAAGATAGTCGTCTTGTATGTCACTTTCGTATTTGCGACCACGCTTTTTTATGTTGGCTTGGAGGCGTTCGGTATTTTGGTAGAGGTAAACGTACAAATCTGGTCTGGCAATATCTTTATAGACTTGATAAAACAATTTTCTGTATAACCTAAACTCATCATCAGCCAATGTGACTTTAGAAAATATAAGCGATTTGTGTACATCGTAATCGCTTACCATAAAATCCTTAAAGAGATCTAGTTGCGATAAATCGTCACTAATTTGCTGGTAGCGATCTGCCAAAAAAGACATTTCTAGCGTGAAAGCATAACGCTCTGGTTCTTTATAAAATTTTGGTAGAAAGGGATTGTCTGCAAAACGCTCTAAAATCAATTTAGCATTAAAATCTTGAGCTATTTTATGAGATAAACTGGTTTTACCTGCACCAATATTACCTTCAATGGCTATGAAATTGTAGTTGCCAAAATCAAAACGCTTCATTGGGTTTTTAAGCCAGATTTTTATAGGTTCAATTTTAGAGTTGTCATCACACTCTTCTAATAAATCCGATACCTTTTTGTTTAAAGTAGGATGCTCAAAGTCTTTAGCAATATCATAAAGTGGTTGTAGTACAAATTTACGTTTATGTAGATGAGGATGTGGAATTTCTAAAGTTGTGTCTTTAAAGGTTTCATCTTCGTAAAACAAGATATCTAAATCAATCTCACGAGACTCATAAGTGTCAGACTTTATGGTGGTTCTGCCTAAATCAGCTTCCAATTGCTTAAGAACTCTTAGTAGTTTTTTAGGTTTTAATTCGGTTTCAATCTTAATGCAAGCATTATAAAAATCATCACCTTCAAAACCTAAAGCAGGAGTTTCATAGACTTTAGAAATTTTACGGATTGTACCAACCCTTTCAAAAATAGCATCAATGGCCAGTTGCAAGTGTTCTAACTTGTTACCTCTGTTACTTCCTAATGCTATGTAAACGGATTTGCCTGCTGTCATGGAATTAGCAAAATAACTAAAACAAAAATTAATAGTTTATCTTTACTACAACAATTTATTAACCATTTTAAATGTCATTAAAAGACAAACTTTTAGCCCAACGCATCTATCTTTTACTCGGAAGTCTTTTTATAACCTCTTTGGTGGTATCTAACCTTATTTTTCAGAAGTTTTTTTATTGGTATCCTGTAGATATTGAAGTTTTTGGTAGCAAATTGTTCGAAATTTCAGTAGGTATTTTGCCATATCCAATTACATTCTTAATTACCGATTTAATCAGTGAGATTTATGGAAAAAAACGCGCTAACGATATTGTAGTCGCAGGTATTTTTGCATCCTTATTTTCGGTTGGTATTATTTTGGTTGCAGATAGCGTGCCTGCATTAGATAATTCGCCATTAAATAACGAGACTTTTAAGCTTGTTTTTAGTAAGACCATAATAGCTGTTGGTTCTAGTATGTTTGCCTATTTATTTGCTCAATTTATAGATATTAGGATTTATCACTTCTGGAAAAACCTGACAAAAGGAAAACACCTATGGTTGCGTAATAATTTTTCTACCTGGATATCACAGTTTGTAGATACATTGTCTATAATAAGTCTGTTGTGCTATTTTGAAGTTTTACCATGGTCTAGCTTTAAAGGATTGCTGATTAGCGGATTTTTATTTAAAGTCTTAGTGGCATTTTTTGATACTCCGTTTTTGTATTTGGGTGTGTACCTCTTTAGAAGAAGATTTAAACTCAAGGTTAACGAAGAAATTGATCTCACCTAACTGTTATTAAATCATTAAAGTCTTCCTAAAGTTTCTTAAAAGCACAACTTTTCTTACCAACTTTGCGTATAATAAGTAAAGCTATACACTACAACCATGAAGAAATTTTTAAAGATTGTCGGAATCATTTTACTAATATTTATTGCTATTCTTATCGCAGTGCCATTTGTTTTAGAGTCTAAGATAGATGCTATTGTTCAAAATTATGCCGACGAAAATTTAGATGCAGATCTAAGTTTTGATGATGTTAGTTTAAGTCTAATTTCTAGTTTTCCTCATGCAGAAGTTAGTGTAGAGAATCTTAAGATTGTAAATAGAGCACCTTTTAAGGGTGAAACTTTAGCTACAGCAAAAGCCTTGTCTTTTGAAATGCCTATTGGCGAGTTATTTAAAGGCTCAGACGAACCATTGGTGGTTAACGAAATTATAGCAAATGAGCTGCTGTTAACGCTAAAAACCAATAAAAACGGAACTACAAATTACGATATCGTAAAACAAGATGAAGAGGCTTCAACAGCATCTGATTCTGAAGAGCAATCTTCTGGTTTTAGTTTCGATATTCAAAATTACGAACTTAATAATAGTGCATTTACCTATATAGACGAAGGGTCCAATACCAGTTTATACGCAACAGAAGTTAACCATAACGGTAAAGGCATTTTTTCAGGTGAAAAGTCAGAATTAGATACCAAAACCGAAGCGAAAATTAGCATGTCTGTGGATAGCACTCAGTATTTGAGTAATAATAGTATAAAACTAGACGCCTTAATCGGAATGGATTTGGAACAAAACAAATATACTTTTAAAGAAAATAAAGGCTTCATTAATGCTTTGCCTTTGGAGTTTGAGGGTTTTGTTCAATTAGTGGAAGAGGGTCAACAAATTGATATTACGTTTAAAAATCCAGAATCATCATTTAAAGACTTTTTAGCAGTAATACCAGAAGCTTATGCAAAAAATATTGAAAATGTAAATACCACAGGAAACTTTACAGTTAATGGTGTTATAAAAGGTTTAGTGTCTGAAGAAACTATACCAACATTAGACATTAATATGAAGTCTGATAACGCATCTTTTAAATATCCAGATTTACCAAAAAGCGTTAGTAATATTATGATAAATGCATCGGTAAAGAACACAACAGGAAATGCTGATGACACCTATGTAGATTTAAATCAGTTAGATTTTAAGATAGATGAAGATGTGTTTAAGTCCGAAGCTCACATAAAAAACTTAACAGGTAATATGTTGGTGAACGCTAATTTAGATGGGGTTTTAAATTTAGCTAATATTACCAAAGCATATCCTGTAGAATTAGAAAATCAGTTAAGCGGAATACTTAAAGGAAAACTCAATACATCTTTTGATATGGATGCTATTGAAACCAACGCATATCAGAGAATAAAGAATAATGGTAGCGTGTCTGTTACGGATTTTGTGTTTTCTTCGGAAGATATTGTAAATCCAATTCAAATAAATAAAGCTAACCTTACTTTTAAACCTGGAACGGTAAGCCTTAACAATTTTGATGCACAGACAGGTAAAAGTGATTTTTCGGCAACAGGTACTATTAATAATCTTTTAGGGTTTTTATTGAGCGATAAAAAGCTTCAAGGAAGTTTTAATGTAAATTCTAATACGTTTGCAATTTCAGATTTTATGGTTGAAGATGAGTCTGCCACAGAAACATCTAACAAGACTACATCAGACTCAGAGTCTCTCAAGATTCCTGACTTTTTAGATTGTACAATTACGGCAAATGCTAAAACTGTTATTTACGATAACCTGAATTTAAAAAACGTAAAAGGGCAGTTATCTATTAAAGACCAAAATGCCAATTTAAGCAATATGACTACAGATTTATTCAATGGTCAGTTGGGTATTTCAGGTAATGTAAATACAAAAGAAGCTAAGCCAAAATTTGATATGAAATTAGCGATGCAGCAATTTGATATTTCTCAATCCTTTAAAGATCTAGAAATGCTTCAGGCTTTGGCTCCAATAGCAAAGGTTGTACAAGGAAAATTAAATTCCACTATTGATGTAAGTGGTCTTTTAGATGAAAATTTCTCTCCAGATTTAGCCACGATTTCAGGTAATGCATTGGCTGAAATACTAACCTCTAATTTAGATGTTAGTAAAAGTCCTTTACTGTCTGGTTTAGATAGTAAATTAGATTTTATAGACTTTAATCAGCTTCAAAAGGATATTAAAACTAAACTTAGTTTTGAGAATGGACAGGTCAGAGTAAAACCTTTCACATTAAAATATAAAGATATCCCAATAGAGGTTTCGGGTTCGCATAGTTTTTCAAACACAATGAATTATAGTGCGGTATTGCAAGTTCCTGCTAAATATTTGGGTAGCGATGTTAACCGATTAATAGGGCAGATAAATGATTCAGAAGTGAATAAGGTTTCAATTCCTGTTACGGCAAATATTGGAGGTACATTTTCTAGTCCAGCAATTACAACAGATTTAACAAGTGGTGTGTCTAGTTTAACCAAGCAGTTAGTAGAAATTCAAAAACAGAAACTAGTAGGTAAGGGTAAAGATAAAATCAACGATCTTTTAGGTAATGTTTTAGGTGGAAATAATAGTACAAAAACCGATTCAACCACAGTCAATACAGATAGTACAAAGAAAGATCCTAAAGATGCTATAAAAGAGGAAGTTGGAAATGTCTTAGGTGGAATTCTAAATGGAAAAAAGAAGAAAAGCGATAAAAAGGCACAAGATTCTACAAAAAAGGACTGATTCTGATTAAAACGATTTGTTTTCAGTGTGTGGTGTGTTAATAATTCCACAAAATTTTGGTTATCTGAAATATTTGATTATTATATAGGTTCACAAAATTTCAGAAAACTACATGAGGCAACTTAAGATTACCAAGCAGGTAACTAACAGAGAAGACAAATCACTAGACAAATACCTACAAGATATAAGTAAAATTCCTTTGATTACGGCAGACGAAGAAGTTGAGTTAGCACAACGTATAAAAAAAGGTGATCAAGAAGCTTTAGATAAACTAACTACAGCTAACTTAAGATTTGTGGTTTCGGTAGCAAAACAATATCAAAATCAAGGATTAAAACTTCCAGATTTAATTAATGAAGGTAACGCAGGATTGGTAAAAGCCGCAAAACGTTTTGATGAAACTAGAGGTTTTAAATTTATTTCTTATGCGGTTTGGTGGATTAGACAAGCTATTTTACAAGCTTTAGCAGAGCAATCTCGTATTGTACGTTTACCGTTAAACAAGATTGGTACAATCAACAAAATCAACAAAACATTTTCTCATTTAGAACAAATTCATCAACGCCCACCTAATGCTGAAGAAATTGCTAGAGAGCTAGACATTAGTACAAGAGAGGTGAAGCAATCTATGAAAAATTCTGGTCGTCATCTATCTATGGATGCGCCACTTAAAGATGGTGAAACCTTTAGTCTTTATGATGTTGTAAGTGAGAGTGAATCTCCAAGACCAGATAAAGATTTAATGCAAGCATCTTTAAATACTGAAATAGAGCGTGCGTTAGATACATTAACTCAAAAGGAAAGTGATGTTATTCGTCTTAACTTTGGTATAGGTAATCAGCCACCAATGACTTTAGAGGAAATAGGAAGTATTTATGACCTTACTAGAGAGCGTGTAAGACAAATTAGAGAAAAAGGAATTAGGAGATTACGACATGCAAGTAAGAGTAAAATCTTAAAGACATATTTAGGATAACATAATATCTTATTGTTGTGTGGTACTGGCAAAAAAAACAGATTTATAAAAATCTTAATTATTGAGGAAAATAATTTTTTATTTTCAAATAGTTAGCCTATATTTGCCGACCATTTGCAAGATATAGATAATAAAAAACTAGCGATAGATGATTAAAATCGAAATTAAAGAAGGAGAGAATATAGAAAGAGCTCTTAAGCGTTATAAGCGTAAGCACAGAAATGTACAGATTATGCAAAACTTAAGAGAATCTCGTTATTTCACTAAACCATCTGTTAAGAGAAGAAGAGAGATTCAAAAAGCAGAATATATTCAGAGTTTAAGAGACGCAGAAAACATCTAGGTCTCTAGCTTTTTATTTTACAATATTAAAAGAGCAACAAATTGTTGCTCTTTTTTCGTTTTCTATATCCAAATAGAAACAGATTATCTAAAGTTTTCGTTTTCAGCTATAAGTTCTATAGGTTCAACTGGATGATCTTCATAAAAATGCTCAAAAGTTTTGTTGGTTGTGTACTTGTCCTTTAATACTTTATATACCATAATAACAACTAGAATCTGTCCAATAACTGTAAGGTAGAATATCCAATTAAACGGAAAATTCATAGAACACATAATAGTTATGGTTATTAGTAGTAGTGTTGTAATTGCAACGTAAAGGAATGGTGACTGCTTCATCTTCTTTTTATTGAAATTTAATAATAAGAATTCGAAAAAAATAATTTTTAACGCAACCCTAACATTCTGTTTTACAATATATTTAGGTCTACAACTAGTCCTTCATTTGCTCTAACATTGAATACAGTATCATCTTCAAAAATGAGATATTGACCCTTAATACCAACTAATTTACCTGAGTAGTTTACTTGTTTCTCAATATTCAAGCTTTTAGGTTTTTCAGGGTAGTGCTCTACTGGAAAATGAAGGTGAGTCTCGGTATTATTTTCTATAAAGTAATCTTTAACTTCGTCAGGAATGTAAGTTTTTAAGCGTTGTCTCCATTCGGTTAAGTCCTCATCAACATTGTCATTTCTTAGCATTTTTCGCCAATTGGTTTTATCTGCAACATAATCTTTTAAGGCTACCTCTGTGATGCCTGCCAAATAACGATTTGGTACTTCAACAATCTCAATAGCTTCATGCGCACCTTGATCTATCCAACGTGTCGGAACCTGGCTTTTTCTGGTAACACCAACCTTAACATTACTAGAGTTGGCAAGATATACAATATGCGGTTGTAGTTGTACCTTTTTTTCGTATTCTAAATCTCTGTCTTCCTTGCCTAAATGAGCGGTGCTTAGTTCTGGTCGCATTATCCAATCACCAGCAACGGGTTTGTCAAAAAAACAACTTTTACAAAAGCCTTGTCTGTAAATAGGTTTGTCTAGTCCACAACTTAAACATTGATGTCCAACATGCTTGATCTCTAGGGTTTTGTTAATGAGTTGATTCATGTGAATAAAATCATTCTCAAAAACCAAATAATATTGAATTGGTTCTAAAAACTCGGTCTGCATTTTAGTAAGAACACCTGTGTAAATCATAAAAGAAATTTATTATTTTTAGCCATTAAGCCTTTTTAGAATATTCTATAAGAGCTTTAATTTGATTTAAATGAAAAAAGTCTCGCTTGGCGAGTAAAGATAACCAATCCATGCCAATTCCTATTGTAAATTCTATTGCTTCGTGGTTTTTAAAAAAACGATTTCACCAAATAGATCTGTTTATAAAGTACCCTAACGAGGTGCAAAACGAATTACTATTTAGCCTTTTAAAGTTTGCAAAAGATACTGAAATAGGAAAGAAATATGATTTTGCTTCAATAAAAACATATAAAGAGTTTAATGACCGTTTGCCTATCGTTAGTTACGAAGAGGTGCAGTCTCTCATAGAACGTTCTCGCCAAGGAGAACAAAATATCTTTTGGCCTAGACCAATTAAATGGTTTGCAAAATCGAGTGGAACAACCAATTCTAAAAGTAAGTTTATTCCGGTAAGTTCAGAGTCGTTAGAAGACTGCCATTATGCAGCTAGCAAAGATTTACTTTGTATGTACCTTAACAATAATGAAAATGCACAGCTTTTTACAGGTAAAAGTTTGCGTTTAGGAGGAAGCAAGGAGCTTTATAAGGAAAAAGGAACTGTTTTTGGTGATCTCAGTGCTATTTTAATAGATAATATGCCGTTTTGGGCAGAGTTTAGTAGCACACCGAGTAGTAAGGTTTCTTTAATGAGTGAATGGGAAACCAAAATGCAAGCTATTGTTGAAGAGACAATTCAAGAAAATGTAACCAGTTTAGCTGGTGTGCCTTCTTGGATGTTGGTACTGTTGAACAACGTACTAGATAAAACAGGAAAAGATAATCTTTTTGATATTTGGCCTAACCTAGAGGTGTATTTTCATGGAGGAGTAAGTTTCAACCCTTATATAGAGCAATATCGAAATATATTACCTAAAAAAGATTTTAAGTATTATGAAATTTATAATGCTTCTGAAGGCTTTTTTGCGATACAAGACCAGAATTACTCTGGTGACTTGTTACTGATGTTAGACTACGGAATATTTTACGAGTTTATACCTATGGATACCTATGGTACAAAAGATCAAAAAGTGATTCCATTGAGTGAAGTAGAATTAGGGAAGAACTATGCTGTTGTTATCACAACAAATGCAGGTCTTTGGCGCTATAAAATTGGGGACACTATTAGATTTGTGAGTTTAAAACCACATAGAATTAAAGTTTCTGGAAGAACAAAGCATCATATCAATGTATTCGGTGAAGAGTTAATCATAGAAAATGCAGAAGATGCTCTAAAAAAAGTATGCAAAAGAACTTTGGCTGAAATAGTAGATTACACAGCAGCACCAATATTTATGAAAGGAAAAGAAAAAGGAGCACATGAGTGGATTATTGAGTTTAAAACACCTCCTAAAAATATGTCTTATTTTGAAGAGCTGTTTGATAATGCTCTAAAAGCTTTAAATTCAGATTATGAGGCTAAGCGTTACAACAATATGACCTTAAATAAGCCGAAAATTCATTGTGCTAGAACAAACTTGTTTTATGATTGGCTAAAGGAAAATGATAAACTCGGAGGGCAGCATAAGGTTCCTCGTTTATCAAATTCTAGAGACTATATTGATGACTTGTTACGATTAAATGAGCAAGAGTAAATCGCAATTACCATTCGTCGTTAAAATTTCCAACTAATTTTCATACAACGAGAATTAAATTGACTTTAACCAAAATCTTGACAAAATGGTTTTGACTTCAAAGGATGATACTATATTAGCTGTAAATAAATGTGCTATTAATTATTAATTAATTACCCTAACTATTTATATAACATATTGTCAGCAATATTTATTAATCAATCCTAAAAATAAAAAAACCACAATTTTTACAATTGTGGTTTCTTTTTTATTAGCCTATATTTTCTTGTTAGGATACTGCCTTAAGCTTCTTTAAAGTAGATTTGTTTAATCTGTCTTCTGCGTAAGCCTTAGTTACATTTAGTTTTGTTTCACCAGAGCCTGGTAAATCAAACATGGCTTCGGTTAATATTTCTTCGCATAGCGAACGTAAACCACGAGCACCAAGTTTATATTCTATAGCTTTTTCTACTATATAATCGAGAGCACCATCTGTGATTGTAAAATCAACTTCATCCATTGCAAACAACTTCTTATATTGTTTGATAATGGCATTTTTAGGCTCTGTTAAGATTGCTCTTAATGTATTAGCATCTAAAGGATCCATATGTGTTAATACAGGTAAACGTCCTATAATTTCAGGAATTAATCCAAAGTCTTTTAAATCCTTTGGAATAATATATTGAAGGATGTTGTCATCGTCTACATTATCATCTTTTATAGAACTGTAGCCAATGGCTTGCATGTTAAGACGTTTTGTAATTACACGCTCAATACCATCAAAAGCTCCACCTGCAATAAATAAAATATGCTCAGTATTAACTTCTATGAATTTTTGGTCTGGATGTTTACGGCCACCTTTTGGCGGAACATTAACAACAGTTCCTTCTAATAATTTTAAAAGTGCTTGTTGTACTCCTTCACCAGAGACATCTCTTGTTATTGATGGATTGTCGCTTTTACGTGCAATCTTATCAATTTCGTCTATAAAAACGATACCGCGTTGCGCTTTCTCTAAATTGTAGTCTGCAGCTTGCAGTAAACGCGTTAAAATGCTTTCAACATCTTCACCAACATAACCAGCTTCAGTTAAAACCGTAGCGTCTACAATAGCCAACGGCACATTAAGCATGCGAGCAACTGTTTTTGCCATCAAGGTTTTACCTGTGCCTGTTTGACCGACCATGATGATATTACTTTTTTGTATTTCAATATCATCATCAGAAGGTGGCTGTAATAAACGTTTGTAATGGTTGTATACAGCAACAGACATTACACGCTTTGTAAATTCTTGTCCAATGATGTATTCGTCTAAAAAGGCTTTTATTTCTTTAGGCTTTCTAAGCATTAACTCAGAGCTAAGTTCTGAGTTTCCAGATTGCTTAGACTCTTCTATAACAATACCATGTGCTTGTTCTATACAACGGTCACAAATGTGAGCGTCTAGTCCTGCGATTAACAAGTTGGTTTCTGGCTTTTTCCTACCACAAAATGAACATTCTAATTCTTCTTTTGCCATAATCTTAGTTCTTGTTTAGGGGATTTTAGTCGTATGAGTTTAGATTTACTTTCGTTCTAAAACTTCATCAATCATTCCGTACTCTAAAGCTTCACTAGATTTCATCCAGTAATCTCTATCAGAGTCTTTTTCCACTTGTTCGTAAGATTTACCTGAGTGGCTAGAGATGATATTATAGAGTTCTTCTTTTACCTTTATGGTTTCACGTACTGCAATCTCCATATCAGATACTTGTCCTTGAGTACCACTCATTGGTTGGTGTATCATAACACGAGAGTGTTTTAAAGCAGAGCGTTTTCCTTTTTCACCAGCACATAATAACACAGCTGCCATTGATGCTGCTATACCAGTACATATGGTTGCTACATCTGGTTTTACAAATTGCATAGTGTCATAAATTCCAAGACCTGCATATACGGATCCACCAGGTGAATTTATATATATTTGAATATCTTTTGAAGCATCTACACTTTGTAAAAATAACAACTGGGCTTGGATGATATTTGCCACCTGATCGTTTACGCCAGTGCCTAAGAATATAATGCGATCCATCATAAGACGTGAGAATACGTCCATTGCAACAGCATTCATTTGGCGCTCTTCAATGATGTTTGGTGTAAGGTTTGTAGGATACATGCTTGTTATGATTTTGTCATAATGTGCACTGTTGATACCTTGGTCTTTTATAGCGAACTTTTCAAATTCTTTTCCGTAATTCATTATAGTTTCAATTTGTTTTTTGTTTTAAAAAAAAAGCGTAAAACTTTTCAGTTCTACGCCTTAAAGATACTAATTTATTCAATAACCTTAGCTGTAGAATTCTTTAACAAAATCATCATAAGTGATTTCTTTTGTTTTGATATTTGCTTCGGTTTTATAAAGATTTAATAGTTTTTGGCTCATCAATTGCTCCGATAGACGTTTTACTTCATCTTGGTTAGACATTATACGAGCCGCTATATCTTCTAATTCTTTTTCTGAAGGATTTAATTGACCAAATTGTGCCATTTGACCCTTAATCATTTCCATAGCATAAGCCTTCAATTCTTCAAATTGAACTTGTAAGTTATGGTCTGTGATTAGCTTACCTTCTATAAGTTGGTAACGCATACTTTTTTCAGACTTTTCATATTCTTCTTTAGCTTGCTCTTCGGTCATTGGCTCTTCACCAGCAGTTTGCATCCATTTTTGAAGGAACTCTACAGGTAAATCAAAAGATGTACTTTCTAATAAGTATTCAGTAACATCATTTAATAATTTCTGATCACCTTGTTGTGCAAATTGCTTTTCAGAATCTTCCTTAATCTTGTCTTTTAACTCAGTTACAGAAGTTACTGCTTTAGGGCCAAAAAGTTTATCAAATAATTCTTGGTCTAAGTCTGCAAGCTCTCTTTCGTTTATCTCAGAAACTTCAAAGTTTACTTTAACGTCTAATCCGTGAGCATCATCGTGAGATACTTTTAAGAACGTCATTAAGTCGTGGTCGTCGTTAAAAAGACCTTTAGTTTTTAATTCAATAACATCACCAACTTTAGCTCCGATAAATTTCTTAGGGTTTGTTTTTCCTTTTAATTTATCTAAGGTTATAGTTGCAACATTCTCAATACCTTCTTCTTCGTTGGAGAATTTTCCAGTAATTTCAGAATCTTTAGTTACTTCTGTTTGAGATACTAGTTTGCCATATTGCTTTTGGATGTGCTCAACTTGGTTGTCAATCATTTTGTCATCTGCAACAATATTGTAGTGCGTTATGGCTTTTTTACCTTTTAACTTGACGTCAAATTCTGGTGCTAAACCTAATTCAAACTCAAAAGAAAAAGCATCAGCATCCCAATCTAAATCGTCTTGTGGTTTTGGTAGTGGATTACCTAAAACGTCTAACTTTTCTTCAACTAGATACTTTCCTATAGCATCTTGAAGTAATTTATTTACCTCATCAACTAATACGGCTTTACCGTATTGTTTTTTAACCAAACTCATAGGAACATGGCCTTTTCTAAATCCAGGAATGTTAGCAGACTTACGGTAATCTGATAAGATTTTCTCAACTTTATCGCTATAATCTTCTTTGGCGATATCTACTTTTACAACTGCATTTAATGCGTCGATGTTTTCTCTTGTAATATTCATTATGCTTAGTAACTAAAATTGGGCTGCAAAAATACAATATTTTTCACAACCCTACAATAGTTTAAACAATTGGTTTTTAGTCGTTTTTTGGCTCTTTAAAAATAGTGTGTAAGATGGATTGCAGAATGGATAATAGAACACTGAAAATTAAGGCAGTCCAAAACCCGTTAACGCCAAATCCATCAATTAATTTGTCTGCTAAAAGTATAATCAGAGCATTAATAACTAAAAGGAATAATCCTAGAGTTAAAATGGTAACAGGCAATGTAAAAATTATTAAAATTGGCTTTACAAAGAGGTTAAGAATAGCTAAAACCAAGGCTACGATAATGGCACCTACGTAGCCATCTACTTCAACACCTCCTAAAAGATGAGCTATTATGAAAACGGCTAGAGCATTGATTAAAAGTCTTATTAAAAGGTTCATATAATTAATTTTTTTAGTTCACTTAATATAAGAAATTAATTACAGCTTGATAAAAATCTTCTGGATTTTCTGCATGCAACCAATGGCCAGCATTAGAAATGGTAACAATTTCTGAATTTGGAAAATGACGATGAATTATCGCTTCATCTTGTTCTCCAATATATTCAGAGCGGTCTCCACGCAGAAACATTGTATCTTTTTCAAAAGTAGCGTGTATAGGCAATGCTTCGCCTACTTCTGCAACATTGTCTTTTAAAACAGGTAAATTGATTCTTAAACCGAGTTGTCCTTTTTCTACCCAATATAAATTCTTTAGTAAGAACATGCGAATGCCTTGGTCTTTAATGTAGTTACTTAGCGCTTTATCAGCTTCGCCTCGACTTTTAATTTCAGAAAAATCTAAACTACTCAAACCTTCTAAAATTGTATCGTGATGTACTGGGTAATAACGCGGTGAAATATCTGCAACAATTAGCTTTTTTACCAGTTCAGGATATAATGTAGAAAACAACATTGCTGTTTTTCCACCCATAGAATGCCCTAACAGAATAATGTCGTTGAGGTTATGTTCTTCGCAATAGGCTTTTAGGTCATCTGCCATTAATTCATAATCAAAGTCATCTGAGTGAAAACTACGACCATGGTTACGTTGGTCTACCAAATGGACTTGGTAGTTAGATTCTGAAAATTGTTTGGCTAAGGTTTTCCAGTTATCACCCATGCCCAAAAAGCCATGAAGAATTACAAACGGTTTCCCTTCGCCTATAATGTTAGAATGTAAAATCATTTTAGTTTGTCTAAATACATTTTAATGACATTTTTAGCTCCTAAATATAAGCTTTCAGAGATTAAAGCATGTCCTATAGAAACTTCTAATAAGCCTGTGATATTCTCTTTAAAATATTTGATATTGTCAAGTGATAAATCATGACCAGCATTAATACCTAAACCAAGCGTATTGGCTAAACCAGCACATTCCATATAAGGCTTTATACCATCCTTGTTTCCTAAGCTAAATTGATGTGCATAAGCTTCGGTATAAAGTTCAATTCTGTCAGTACCTGTTTCTTTGGCTCCTTCAATTTGGTGTAAATCTGGATCCACAAAAATCGAAGTTCTAATACCGTTGTTTTTAAATTCTGTAATAACATCTATAAGGAAATCTTTGTGCTTTACAGTGTTCCAACCTGCATTAGAGGTAATAGCGTCTTCGGCATCTGGCACCAAGGTTACTTGAGTTGGCTTTACTTCTAAAACCATGTCAATAAACTTAGGTATTGGGTTGCCTTCTATATTGAATTCTGTGGTGACTTCAGGTTTTAAATCGTAAACATCTTGATAGCGAATATGTCTTTCGTCTGGTCTTGGGTGAATTGTTATGCCTTCAGCACCAAATCTTTGAGCGTCTTTAGCAAATTGTACCACACTCGGCACATCTCCACCACGACTATTTCTTAGTGTCGCAATCTTATTAATGTTAACACTTAATTTTGTCATTTTTTTTAGTTTTAAACAACAAAAATACAGAACTCATCTTGGGTTTTTGTAGTTATTTTTGATTAATTTGCAAGATATTCAAACTCTAAATATGCAGTTACAGGATTTTGTAATAAACGATATAAAACCACTTAAGATTACTGATAAAATAGGCGATTTACAAATGCTTTTTAATCAGCTAACATATTCGCATATACCAATACAGAATGAAGGTGTATATATGGGTTGTGTGTCAGAAACTGATGTGCATTGTTTTGATAGTGCTATAACTATAAGCGATTGTAGTCATACTATTGAAGGGTTCTTTGTTAGGTCTACAACAAATTGGCTTGATGTGCTTGAGGCTTTTGCTCAAAATGACTCTAATATAATGCCGGTTTTAGATGAGAAAAACTCATATTTAGGATATTACGAGCTGAACGATATTATACACCTATTTAATGAAACACCTTTTTTTGCTGAGCCTGGAGGTATTCTAATTGTAGAAAAAGGAATCCATGATTATTCATTTAGTGAAATTAGTCAGATTGTAGAATCTAATGACGCAAAATTGCTAGGTGCATTTATATCTAAGATGGGTTCAGACCTTGTTCAGATTACTTTAAAAATTGGAAATACAAGTCTTAATGAGATTATACAAACTTTTAGACGCTACAGTTATAATATTGTTTCGGGTCACGAAGAAGATTCATATATAGAAAGCTTAAAAGACCGTTCGCAGTACTTAGATAAATACCTAAATATGTAATGATGAAAATTGCAATTTACGGTCAGAACTATGCGAAAGATTCAACCCAGAATGCACTAGAAATTTTAGTAGATGTGCTATTGAAGTATGATGCTGAAATTTTTGTTGAGTCAGATTTTTTGAGCCAACAGCATGAAGTGGTTCTTAATAATACGGCTTTAAAGACGTTTTCAAAACTAGATAAAAGTTACGATTTGCTCATTAGTATTGGTGGCGACGGAACCATATTAAGAGCTATTACCTATGTAAGAGATTTGGGTATTCCTATAGTTGGTATAAATACTGGTCGATTAGGGTTCTTGGCAACTATACAAACCGAAGAGATAGAATCTGCTCTTGCCGAAATTTTTAATGGTGATTATAAAATATCTGAGCGTACATTGTTGAGCGTTACTACACAACCAAAGAGTGAAGCTGTAGGTGAAACTAATTTTGCCCTTAATGAGATAGCCTTGAGCAGAAAGAATACCACTTCTATGATAACTGTTGAAACACATCTCGATGATGAATACTTAACATCGTATTGGGCAGACGGTCTTATTTTATCTACACCAACTGGTTCTACAGGCTATTCTTTAAGTTGTGGAGGACCTGTAATAACACCAGAGGCTAATAATTTTGCATTGACACCAATTGCGCCACATAATTTAAGTGCAAGACCTTTAATTATACCAGATAAAACGAAAGTTACTTTTAAGGTCGATGGAAGGGAAGACCAATTTTTAATGTCTTTAGACTCTAGAATAGTTACATTACCTAATACTACTACGGTAACAGTGAAAAAGGCAAATTTTGCAATCAAGATGGTTGAGCGTTTACAAGAAACATTTTTAGACACCTTAAGAAAAAAGCTTCTTTGGGGAGAGGATAGACGTAATTAAGTCGTATTTTTTTACAATAAAAGCTTGTAAATGTTGTTTATCTCTAAGACAATTTGTGTCAGATTGTAATAGGCTAATCATAATTATTATATTTGCAAACTTTGAAAAATTTATGAGGTATTTATTCCTAATTTTTACAAGTGTATTTTTTATGCAAAACACTAATGCTCAAATTTATGAGGTTGGTGTGTTTGCCGGTGGTAGTAATTTTATTGGAGATGTAGGAGCTACAAATTATATATCACCAAATCAGCTTGTTATTGGTGGTGTTTTTAAGTGGAATAGAAGTCCGAGGCATTCGTATAGATTATCTGTCATATTTTCAGATTTAGAAGGTGTTGATGGTAAATCAGATGACCCTAGACGAATACAAAGAGGCTATAAGTTTAATACTAGTATTTTGGAAATATCTGCTGGAATGGAATTTACGTTTTGGGATTTCGATTTGCATACAAGTGGCATAAAAGGAACACCATATTTATATACTGGGATTTCTATGGCGAATCACGATAATTATTATTTTACTCAAAACGGTCAGTATACTTCAGAAGATACAAGTAGTTGGGCCTATGGTATTCCTATGGTTTTGGGTTATAAAACTAATATTAGTAATCATTTAGTGTTAGCAGCAGAAATAGGTGCTAGATATACATTTTCTGATGAATTGGATGGAAGTATGCCTGATGCTGAGTACAGAGAACAGTTCAGTTTTGGTAACACAAATAGTAATGATTGGTATGTGTTTTCAGGAATTACCTTAACTTACACCTTTGGTAGAAGACCCTGTTATTGTAATTTTTAAGATGAGTCTAAAAGAAAAAGTAAATAAAGAAAAACTTCCTAACCATGTGGCAATTATCATGGATGGTAATGGTCGTTGGGCAAAACAACAGGGTTTAATGCGTGTTATTGGTCATGAAAATGGTACCAAATCCGTGCGACAAACTGTTGAAGCAAGCGCTGAGCTTGGGATAAAAAATCTAACGCTTTATGCTTTTTCTACAGAGAATTGGAATAGACCAAAACTTGAAGTGCAAACGCTTATGAAGCTTTTGGTAAAATCACTTAAGAAAGAAATAAAGACCCTACAAGACAATAATATTAAGTTATCGGCTATAGGATGCCTTCATGATTTGCCAAAAAAGGCGCATCAAGAGTTGTTGGATGTTATTGAAAAAACAAAAAATAATACGAATATGACATTAACTTTAGCTCTAAGCTACGGTTCTCGTGAAGAAATTGTTAATGTTATTAAAGAATTATCAGTTAAAGTTAAAAATAATATAATTTCTTCTGAAAGTATTGATGAATCAATTATAAATAAGCATCTTTACACGCAAAATTTACCAGATGTAGACTTATTAATCCGTACCAGTGGTGAGCAACGAATTAGTAATTTTTTACTTTGGCAAATTGCCTATGCTGAATTATATTTTACAGATATTTTATGGCCAGATTTCAACAAAGAACATTTGTACGAAGCGCTTATAAATTATCAAAATAGAGAACGAAGATTTGGAAAAACAAGCGAACAACTTACCTCATAAAAAAATATCAATGTCCCTTGCTAAATTTATTGGTGCTGTATTATTTTTTACAATACCTTTTTTGGGTGGTGCACAAGCTCAAGATGGTGCCAAGTATTTGATTAAAGAAATTACCGTTACAGGAAATACTAATTTTAGTCCACAAACTATTATTGCTTATTCTAAATTAAGAAAGGATGAAGAAGTCCAAGTAGGTGGAGAAAAACTTGCAAACGCTGTTAAAACCTTATGGAAATCTAACTTGTTTAGTAGTATAGATATTTTTATTACAGACATAGATGGTAGCAATGCCAATTTAGAAATCCATCTTATGGATTTACCAGAGCTAAAAGACTTAACAATAGAAGGTGTTAAAAAAGGTAAGAAAGACGAGATTATAACTGAGAATAAACTTCAATCTGGTGTAAAGGTTACCGAAAACCTTATTGCAACTACAAGAAATTATCTTACAAATAAATACAAAAAGAAGGGGTTTTTAAACACCAAAGTTAACATTCAAACTTCAGAAGTTATTGATTCTGTAGAAAAGGAACGTGTTAACATGAAAATTAGGATAGACAAAGGCCAAAAAGTTAAAATAAAGAACATCAACTTTACTGGTAACGAAAAGTTAAAGGACAAGAAACTTCGTAAAGCAATGAAAAATACTAAGAAAAAGAGCCTTAGTCCATTGCGTATCTTTAAACGTTCAAAATATATCGAAGAAGATTTTAGAGCGGATTTAATAAGTCTTGTAGATCATTACAAAGAAAAAGGTTACAGAGATGCAAGAATTGTTTCAGACTCTATTATTTATAACGATGACAAAACTATCAGCTTAAACATTGAAGTTGAAGAAGGTGAAAAATACACTTTTGGTAAAATTGATTTTGTTGGAAATACAGTATATGATGATAGGCAGTTAGCTGCATTATTAGGTATTAAAGAAGGTGATACCTACAATGGTGTTGAGCTAAGAGAGCGTATTGATGATCCTAATGATCCAGATGCAGTTAGTTTAGTAAATGCATATCAAAATAGTGGTTACATGTTCTCTACTATTAATCCAGTAGAGGTAAGTGCAGAGGGTAACGTAATTGATATGGAGATTCGTATATCTGAAGGTAAGCCAGCTTACTTTAATAACGTTACTGTTAAAGGAAATGATGTTACCAATGATCATGTAATTTATAGAGAGATAAGAACGCGTCCTGGTGAGTTATATAGCAAATCTCAAATTATAAGAACGTTGAGAGAGCTTGGACAATTGGGATTCTTTGATGCACAACAGCTAGTGCCTAATATTAAAAACCCTAATCCTGTAGACGGAACTTTAGATATTGAATACGAAGTTGCCGAGCAAGGATCTAGCCAAATACAACTACAAGGTGGTTATGGTGGAGGTGGTTTCATCGGTACTCTAGGTCTATCTTTTAACAACTTTGCAATTAAAGATATATTTAAAAAGGAAGCATACAAACCAGTACCAAGAGGTGATGGGCAGAGTTTAGCATTAAGATTACAAGCAAGTCAATTCTTTCAAACTTATAGTTTCTCATTTAGTGAACCGTGGTTAGGTGGTAAGAAGCCTTTTCAGTTATCAAGTTCTTTGTCTTATTCTAGACAATTTTTATATAATTCCACAACCCGTAGAGCAGATAAGAGTAGAAGATTTAATATTCTTGGTCTTACTTTAGGTATTTCCACAAGGTTATCAGAACCAGACGATTACTTTTTGTTATCACAAGCGATAAGCTACCAAAAGTATGATTTAAACAATTATAATACAGGTTTATTTACATTTGGTGATGGTACATCTAATAACCTTTCGTATACTATAGGATTAAGTAGAAATAACTTATATACTGACCCAATTTTCCCAACAGGAGGTTCTAGTTTTACAGCTTCGGCTAAGTTCTCTTTTCCTTATTCTTTAGTTAACGGCGTAGATTATAAAGCTTTAAAGGATGAAAGAGATGCTTTAGATCCATCAGATGCAGATGATTATGCTCGTATAGGGGAAATTGACCAAGAGCGTTTCAAATGGTTAGAATTCTATAAAATAAAGTTTAGAGCAGATTGGTATACAGCCTTAACAAAGAAGTTAGTTCTTAGACCAAGTGTAGAATTTGGTTTCTTAGGAGCGTATAACAATGATAGAGGTGTTATTCCTTTTGAGCGTTTCTTTGTTGGTGGAGATGGTTTAGGAAATTTTGCGCTAGACGGAAGAGAGATAATTCAGTTGCGTGGTTATCCTAATCAATCCTTATCAACTACAGATGGAGGTTCTATCTACAACAAATTTTCATTAGAATTACGCCATGCGATAACACTTGGTGCTCAAGCTAAGATATATGCCTTAGGATTTTTAGAAGGAGGTCAATCTATAAATAGCTTTAGAGATTTTAATCCATTTAACGTAAGAAGATCCGCAGGTGTAGGCTTAAGAATATTTATGCCAGCCTTTGGTTTATTAGGTATAGATTTTGGTCACGCATTCGACGATTTACCAGATGGAACATCACCAAGAAAATGGGAAACACACTTCATTATTGGTCAACAATTTTAACTTTGGCACGATATTTTCTAATTGCTAATTGAGTATTTCATCATGGTGTTAAAATTTTTAAGGATATATTTCGTTAAATTTGAAGATTAGTAACACTAAAAACTGACGGAAAGATTGGTAAACAATTTAATATGTCTCAAAACAAAAACAATCATGGTGAAATTTAAAGTTCTTTTTTTATTGGCAGTTATAGGTCTAGTGAGCTTTAGTAGTAATGCACAAAAAGGTGTTAGAATAGGATATATAGATACAGAATATATTTTACAAAATGTACCAGAGTATCAAGAAGCCTCAACGCAATTGGATAAAAAGGTGCTTCAGTGGAAAACAGAGATTGAAAAAAAGCTTAGCGGAATTGAGCAAAAGAAGAAAGAGTTAGAAAATGAGAGTGTACTTCTTACAAAAGAATTATACGAAGAACGTATGGAAGACATTTCTTTTGAAGAGGCAGAAATTTTAGACTATCAGCAAAAGCGTTTTGGACCAAACGGAGATTTAATGATTCAAAAACGTCAGTTAATAGAACCAATACAAGATCAAATATTCGCAGCAGTTCAGCAAATTGCGGAAACTAAGAAGTTCGATTTTGTTTTTGATAAATCTGCAGACGTAGTGATGCTTTATTCTGCCGAGCGTTATGATATTAGCGAGCAGGTTTTAAGAACAATAACACGTACATCTAAGCGTAACCAAGCAAATAGCAAAAAAGAGCGTCAAGAATTAGAAGATGAAGAGGTTGTGCCTGTAGTAAGTGAAGAAAAAGATGAAAGACAGAAGGCTTTAGAAGAACGTAAAGCGGCAAGAGAGGCAGAGTTAGCGGCAAAACGTGCAGAACGAGAAAAGGCTTTAGAAGAGAGAAGAGCAAGACAAGACTCTATCAGAGAAGCTAAAAAGCGCGAAGCTGATGCTCGTAGACAAAAAATATTAGATGCTAGAAATAAAACAGAGGACGATGCTAAAACAACTGAGAAGGATAGCACAACTCAAGCAAAAAAAACAGTTAAGACTTCTAATAGTAAAAAAGCAGAGTCTGAAGTAAAAAAGGATTCTGTAAATTCTAAGAAACCGTTAACGGCTGCTGAAATCAAGGCAAAGGATAGGGAAAGAAGAAGAAAGGAATTAGAAGATCGAAAGAAGAAAATTTTAGAACAAAGAAAAAAAGCTCGTGAAGAACGTGAAGAGCAACTAAAACGAAGAGATTCAATAGCAAAAGCTAAAAAAGAAGAAGGAGAAGATAATTAATAATTATAACACACAAATACAAATTAGAAAAATGAAACATTTTAAATCATTATTATTTGCAGCAGCACTTTTTATTGGGGCAACTACTTATATGTCAGCACAAAGTAAAATTGCACATATTGATACTCAAAAGCTGATTGAAGCTATGCCAGACTATATAAAGGCTAAAGGAGAAATTGATAAACTTAAAGCAACTTATCAGGCTGAGCTACAAGACCAAATGAAAGAGCTTAATAATAAAATTAAGCAATATGAAGCAGAAGCAGCAGCACAAACAGATGAAGAAAATTTAAGACGTAAGCAAGAGGTTGCTACTTTTGATCAAGCTATAGCAATGTATCAACAAAATCAAATTCAGGATATCCAAAAGAAAAACGAAACTTACATGAAGCCAATAATTGAGGATGCTAAAAAGGCAATTCAAGAAGTGGCTAAAGCTCAAGGATATGAGTATGTATTAGATTCTGCAGTATTACTAGTTGCAGAAGGTAAAGACCTTATGGCAGATGTAAAAGCTCACTTAAAAATATAAGTAAGTTTTAAATAAAATCTTTTTGAAAGTCGCTTTGTTAAAAGCGACTTTTTATTTTTGTACGTATGAGTAATTATCCAATAGGTATTTTTGATTCTGGTGTTGGTGGTACTTCCATTTTTAAGGAAATACATGCCTTGCTTCCTAATGAAAATATAATCTACTTAGCAGATAGTAGAAATGCGCCATATGGTAATAAGACTCAGGGAGAGATTAAGAGTCTTTCAATTAAGAATACAGAATATTTACTTAGCAAAGATTGCAAAATTATCGTTGTAGCATGCAACACGGCTACAACAAATGCGATATCTTATTTAAGAGAATCATACCAAGTGCCTTTTATAGGTATAGAGCCAGCAATAAAGCCAGCTGCTTTAAATACACAGACTAAAGCAGTTGGAATATTAGCCACTAAAGGAACACTTAGCAGTCAGCTTTTTCACAAAACCTCAGATTTGTATGCTAATGGAATAAAAGTGGTAGAGCAAATAGGAGAAGGCATTGTGCCATTAATTGAATCTGGTAAGTTGAATTCAGATGAAATGAAAGATCTGCTACAATTTTATTTAGAGCCTATGTTAAAGGCTAATATAGACTACCTGGTTTTAGGTTGTACACATTATCCTTACTTAATACCAATGTTAGAAACAATGCTTCCTGAGGATGTAAAAATTATAGATTCTGGGTTGGCAGTCGCGAAGCAAACAAAAGCGGTTTTGCAATCACAAGGTTTACTTAATTTAGATGATACACAGCCTTCAGTGAAACTATATTCTAACAGTAATGTTGATGTCTTAAATACATTGCTAAATGGTAATTTTGAAACCTCATTTTTAGATTTCTAAGATTTATTACTCTTCTTTAAACCAGCCAGAATATTTTACATAGTTATTAGCGATACGGTTAATTTCTCCAGAGATTAATTCCTCACTAATATCCTTTACTTTTTTAGCTGGTACACCAGCGTATATACTGCCAGATTCTACAATTGTGTTTTTGGTTACTACAGCACCAGCAGCAATAATGCTATTGCTTTCAATAACGCAGTCATCCATCACAATGCTTCCCATACCAATAAGTACATTGTCGTGTATTGTGCATCCGTGAACAATAGCGTTATGACCAATAGAAACATTATTGCCAATAGTAGTTGGCGATTTTTGATATGTCGTATGAATCACTGCTCCATCTTGTATATTCACCTTATTTCCCATCTTTATATAATGCACATCACCTCTAACAACAGCATTAAACCAAATACTACATTGACTTCCCATGGTAACTTCGCCTACAATAGTGGCATTCTCAGCAACAAAACAATCTTCAGAGATTTGAGGGTGTATATTTCTAACGGGTTTAATAATTGGCATAATTATAATTTTATAAATGAATAATTTTAACTCTTCTTCAATTTGCTAAAAACATCCCAGATTACTACACCAGTACTTACTGAAATATTTAATGAGTGTTTAGTCCCAAATTGAGGTATTTCTATAACTTCATCACTGGCAGATACTACATCTTGAGCTACACCTTTAACTTCATTACCAAATACAAAAGCATATTTAGTTTTAGTTTGAGGTTGAAATGTGTCTAACATCGTTGCATGTTCAGCCTGTTCAATAGCACAGATTTTTACGCCATCATTTTTTAACTGAGTTACAACATCTATTGTGTTTTCTACATATTCCCAATCAACAGTTTCGGTACTTCCTAAGGCAGTCTTGCGTATGTCGTTATGTGGAGGTTGTGCTGTAATACCACAGAGGTAAATTTTTTCAATTAAAAAAGCATCACTCGTTCTAAAAACAGATCCGATATTATTCAAACTACGAATATTATCTAAAATGATAATTATAGGTGATTTTTTAGCTTCTTTAAACTCAGAAACATCGAGACGGTCTAATTCGCTATTTTTTAATTTGCGCATGTTGAAATGTTATGTGTTTTGTAAATAACTTATGCTCAAAAGGCTTTATATAATAAGGCTATTTGGCTACATTAGCAATCTTACAATTACAAATCCTGATGACAATCGGGATGAAGCAAAAATACACATTTCTCTTGGCTAAAAAGGCAAAAAAAGAAACACCGTTAATGAAGCAGTACAATGCTATAAAGGCTAAGTATCCTGATGCATTATTACTGTTTAGAGTTGGGGATTTTTATGAAACCTTTGGTAGTGATGCTGTAAAAGCATCCAAAATACTAGATATTATCTTAACCAAACGTGGTGCAGGTAGCGATAGCGAAACTGAACTGGCTGGCTTTCCACATCATTCCTTAAATACATATTTACCTAAGTTGGTAAAAGCAGGTGAGCGTGTGGCAATTTGCGATCAGCTTGAAGATCCTAAACAAACCAAAACAATCGTTAAGCGAGGGGTTACAGAATTGGTAACGCCTGGAGTAGCATTAAATGATGATATTTTACACTCTAAGTCTAATAACTTTTTGTGTGCCGTTCATTTTGATAAAACTTACATCGGAATTTCGTTTTTAGACATCTCAACAGGTGAATTTTTAACCTCTCAAGGAGATGCAGAATATATAGATAAGTTACTTCAGAATTTTAATCCTAGTGAAGTGCTTATTTCAAAAAAGTGCAGAAAGTCTTTCAGTGAAACGTTTGGAAATGATTTTCATACTTTTTATCTCGAAGACTGGGTATTTCAGGCAGATTACGCCAACGAAACATTAACCAAGCATTTTAATACTAAAACTTTAAAAGGGTTTGGTGTAGAAGATTTATATGAAGGTATTATTGCTTCAGGTGTGGTGTTGCACTATTTAAGTGAAACAAGGCATAATAAGTTAGAGCATATTGCAACCATTTCTAGGATTGCTACAGACGATTACGTTTGGATGGATAAATTCACCATTAGAAATTTAGAATTATACCACTCTACCAATGCCAATGCGGTAACTCTAATTAACGTTATTGACAAAACAATTTCGGCAATGGGAGGTCGTACCTTAAAGCGTTGGTTAGCCTTACCATTAAAACATGCCGAAAAAATAAAACAACGACATGAAGTTGTTAGGTATTTATTGGAGCATGATGTTGTGCTTCAAAAGATGCAAGGGCAAATAAAGCATATTGGAGATATAGAACGTCTTATTTCTAAGATTGCAACCACTAAGGTGAGTCCGCGCGAAGTGATTCAGCTTAAAAACTCATTGGAAGCAATTGTCCCGATAAAATCTATTGCTGAAAGTTGTGAAAATGAAGCCTTAAAAATTATTGGAAGTAGTCTTCATAATTGCGATTTGCTTCGCGAGAAAATAAAGCAAACGCTAAACGAAGAAGCTCCTGTTAATGTCTTAAAAGGTAATACTATTGCTGAAGGATTTTCAGATGAACTCGATGAGCTCAGAGGGTTGTCAAAGTCAGGCAAGGATTACCTAGATAAAATGTTAGAGCGCGAAAGTGAACGTACAGGTATTCCTTCATTAAAAATAGCATCAAATAATGTATTTGGTTATTACATTGAAGTTAGAAATACACACAAAGATAAAGTACCTCAAGAATGGGTGCGTAAGCAAACATTGGTAAGCGCAGAACGTTACATTACCGAAGAATTAAAAGAATACGAAGCAAAAATACTAGGTGCCGAAGAGCGTATTTTAACTATAGAACATCAATTATTTTCAGAATTGGTAAGTTGGATGCATCAATTTATCATTCAGGTACAGCAAAATGCGCAGTTAGTTGGTCAGTTAGATTGCCTTTGTGGTTTTGCAAGCTTGGCAAAGAGTAATAACTATTCTTATCCTCAAATTGATGATAGTTTTGAACTAGATATAAAAGAAGGACGTCATCCTGTTATAGAAAAGCAATTGCCATTAGGTGAAGCATACATAGCAAATGATGTCTATCTCGATAGAGAATCGCAGCAAATTATAATGATTACAGGGCCTAATATGTCTGGTAAATCAGCAATTTTAAGACAAACAGCATTAATTGTATTACTAGCTCAAATAGGAAGTTTTGTGCCAGCAGAACAAGCCAGAATTGGACTTGTAGATAAGATTTTTACACGTGTTGGTGCTAGTGATAATATTTCTATGGGAGAATCTACTTTTATGGTAGAAATGAATGAAACAGCTTCTATTCTTAATAATATATCAGACCGAAGTTTGGTGTTGTTAGATGAAATAGGAAGAGGGACAAGTACCTATGATGGTATTTCTATAGCATGGGCAATTAGCGAGTATTTACATGAGCACCCTGCAAAACCAAAAACACTTTTTGCAACGCACTATCATGAGCTTAATGAAATGACAGAAACCTTTAACAGGATTAAAAACTTTAATGTAGCCGTTAAAGAGTTAAAAGACAATGTTCTTTTTGTGAGAAAACTTGTTGAAGGAGGAAGTGAACATAGTTTCGGTATTCATGTTGCAAAAATGGCAGGTATGCCACAACAAGTGATAAGACGTGCGAATAAAATTTTGACAAAACTTGAAAAATCACATTCAAGTGAAGAGTTAACGGATAAGGTGAAATCTTTAAAAGATGATATGCAGTTAAGCTTCTTTAATTTAGATGATCCTTTGCTTGAGGAGATTAAAGATGAAATATTGCATACAGATATAGATACATTAACACCGGTTGAAGCATTAATGAAACTAAATGAAATTAAGAGAATGTTGATGAAGAAAAAACAAGCTTAAAATAAATTGTATTTATTTTTAAAAAAGGCTTTGCTTTTATAAGATTTATTTTAAATTTGCATCCGCTTTTACAGCGAAATAGTTCTTTAAAAACTGCGAAAGTAGCTCAGGGGTAGAGCATCACCTTGCCAAGGTGAGGGTCGCGGGTTCAAATCCCGTCTTTCGCTCTACAAAAATATATACCAATTAAAGTTACAGTCTGTAACTTGGATGCTGAAGTGGTGGAATTGGTAGACACGTTGGACTTAAAATCCAATGGCCATTATGGCCGTGCGGGTTCAAGTCCCGCCTTCAGTACAAATGAAAAGCCGAAACGTTAGTTTCGGCTTTTTTTATACATGTATAATTATATTTTTAGAATAATCATTTAGATTATAAAATCATTTATTTCTTCTTTAATTTCATTAAAATGCGTTATGAGTTTATTGAAATCTCCAGTGTTAATATAGGTTTTATTGAGTAACGAGCTTCCCATTCCCACGCCTATGGATCCGACTTCAAAAAAGGATTTAATATTTTCTTTAGTGACACCTCCAGTTGGTAGTAATTTTACTTTATCTAATGGAGCTAAAACGTCTTTAATATATTGAGTTCCTAGCTGTGTTGCAGGAAAAACTTTTACTGCTGAGGCTCCTAATGAATAAGCTTTATATATCTCAGAAGGGGTATATGCTCCAGGAAATACAGGAATATTTTTAGAAACACATTTTTCTATCACGGCTTCATTAATAATGGGAGTAACTATAAATTGAGAACCAGCTGAGAGCGCTTGATCCAAATCCTCAATATTACAAACTGTACCAGCACCAATATTCAAATTAGAGTGTTTTTGACGAAGATTACCTATGATTTTTGTTGCATTATCAGTATTCATTGTAACCTCAATAGTGGTCAAACCAGATGCTAAGAACGAATCGGCAATTTTGGAAACAATTGTTTCATCGTAACCTCTTACAATACCAACAATAGGTGCTTTATTGAATAAATCCCATGAAAATCTATCATTACTCATAATGTTTTAATATTTTGTATTGTCCGTATAGCATTGCTTTTTTGGACGTATCGTCGTTAAAAATTGTGTAATTTTTATCTTCAAGAATATAATCTAGTGCTAATCTATAAAAATCAGCCAGTGGATAAGGACATGACATGTAGATATTAAGATTACTACTCTTTAAATAAGAAAGTTCATCTCCAATTAGCATACCACTGAGATAATAATAATTTTCTGTTTTTGAGCTAGTTTTTATTAAATCTCTTGATCGTATAGAAAATAGACTTGAAGTTAGTTTACCCTTAGCACCAACCTTTACGCCATCTATAAAAGCATTTTTAATTATTTCTTGTTCATTAGGTTTTAATATCGACTGTGATAAAATGCTTTTTTGAGATAAAATTTCAAAAAGTTCACCAGTCATGTAGTTTGTCAGTCTAGTGAATTTTCCTTTACTAAAAGTTAAATGCTTACTATGCGTACCTGGTAGGATGAGAATGGCATTCGTATTTTTGTCAATAAAATCAGCAAGACCGATTGCCTGAGTTTCTTCACCTCTCATGACTCCAACCTCATTTCTTACCCCAGAGATGAGTAATATTTCTAGACCATTTTCAAATAGTATTTTTTTAGAGATAAAGTTGCTTCCCTCAGTGTCAAATGGCAGAGCTGCATATTCCATTTCATACATTCCAATGTTAGAGGTTGCCATTCCTGACGAAACAATTAATAATTCATGGAATTGCTTTGGTAATTTTTTAACTGCACTAAGCAAATAGTTCGAAAAGTAATCTTCTTGACTAAGATGATTTTGTTGTAAAAACTCGTTATATAGTACTTTAATTCCTTTGTCTGACTTGTATTCTGAGACTATTTCTAAGTTTTCGGTTTTTACTACAGCTAACCTAAAATTGCTCGTTCCCCAATCACAACTAATAAAGAATTTATGATTTGCCATTTATACTTTTAAACTTATAAATCTTGTTGACACATTCTAAACAAATATAGTATTCTAAATATCCTTAACCATTATTCAAAGCATTAAATTTAAAATGATTAAGACTCTAATTGCTCTATTAAAAAATGATAATGCTTTTGGGTGTAGTGCTAAATGTTATTGCTATTTCAACTTTTAATGTAACAAAATTATGCTCATTATGGCTTAACAATTAACCTTTTATGGTTTATTATCAGCTTTTAAACGATAATTGGTTAAATGCTAATTTCAAAATGTATTTTTTTTCTAATTTGATGATTTACAAGTAACTATTTGACTTTTTGTTTTATAGTTGATTAAGACAGTTTTTCTGCCCACAATTTTCTACTTTTTGTACAAAGCATTCAATAGGTTGTTATGGTTTTTATAATTAGCCAAACACAACTTTATTATGAAATTAAGTTTCATCTATTCAATTTTCTCATGCATATTATTTAGTAATTTATGGTTATTGAACTCAAAACCAAAAGATAATAATGTAGGAATTTATGAAAATGGAGCTTCCAATAGTACGCGATATATTATTAATCAAGGGCAATTACGCTTATCGTTATATGAGAACAGTGCATTAGCTAACAACGAATCTCCGGCAGATGGTTTGTTAATTTTTTTTGATACAGAAGGAAATAATGACGTTGATATAAATGATGCTCTTGATATTCCTAACTTAGATGAAAATTTTTCGACCAATAATAATGGTGTTTTTTTGAGTATAGAAAGTAGAGCTACTCCCGTAGATGAGGAGGAGATACAATTAGAAGTAAATACATATAGAGATACTAACTACACAATAGTGGCTGAAGGTTTTTCTATGCAGTGCGCAACTGCATATTTATATGATTCTTATACAGGTATTTCAACCGAAATTCCACAAACAGGTATTGTTAATTATAGTTATTCAGTTAATTCAAGTATTTCAGCTTCTACTGCTAATAACCGTTTTAAACTAATTTTTTCGTCTGATGCTCAGCAACTTATATGGAATGGTTTAGTCTCGAGTGAATGGAGTAATTCAGCTAACTGGACACCAAATGAAGTGCCAAGTGAATGCTCTGAGATTACAATACCAGATACAGTTAATCCTCCTCAGATTTCTGAAGATATGACTATAACAACGCTAAACATTAGTGGTGGTATAAGTTTAACTGTCCCGATTGGAAAAACTTTGAATGTAACAGGTGACTTAAATATGTTTTCTGAATCAGATTCTTACTCTGGCTTAATCGTTAAAGGAGCAATTGTAGTTGAAGGAACGACCAAGTATTATAGATATACAAATTCAGAGATAAATGATAGAGATTTAATTGCTCCACCATTGTCAGGGCAAAGTTGGTTATCTTTTTTAACAAGCGATAATAATTACAATGCAAACATTCTTTTTAATAATGGTGTAGAGCCACCAAATACAGCTTATTTATTCGGTCCTTTTGAGAAAGGAAATACAGATGATTACTTAGTGTATAATTATAATACAATAGAGACTTTAGCTATTGGTAGGGGTTATAGGGTTGCAACCAGTACACCATCAACTGATGGAAATGGTGAGGCTTTGGTTTTTACAGGATCTTTTGTTACAGGTGTTGTAGATGTTCCTATCGAAAATGATTTTATAGGTAATTTTCCTGAATGGAACCTTGTTGGGAATCCCTATGCATCTTATATAGATGTTAACGCTTTTTTAAATCATGTGGGATCTCTTTCGGGTGTGTCCAATCTTAATTTGTTAGACGAGAGTACTGCAGCTATATATGGGTATAGTGCAAATATAGATGGTTCTGGAAGTAATTGGACAATTACAAATTTGCTTGAAGGACCGAGTCTAATCGCACCAGGTCAAGGTTTTTTTGTGTCATCAAAATTGTCAACAGCTAGCTTAGAATTTACGCCAGATATGCAGATTGAAGGTAATTCGGATGATTTTATAATTGGCAGGTCATCAAGTAATACAGATTATGTTAAAATAGGGCTTAGTTCATTGTCCAATAGTTCTACAACCTCATTTTATTTTCATGACAATGCAAGTCTTGGCTTAGACAAAGGATATGATGCAGCTATTTTTGGGAGTAGTGCTCCGGATTTTGCATTATATTCTCATTTGATAGAAGATAATCAAGGAGTGCCTATGGCCATTCAAGCCGTGAATTCAAATATATTTTCAGAGATTATTATTCCTTTGGGTGTAAATGCATATCCAAATGAAGAATTACGATTTACAATTACGGATATTATGTTATCAGATTCTGTCAATATTTATTTAGAAGATACAGTTGCTAATACAGTAACGTTGTTGACAAATGAAGATTATGTTATTGTTCCAACAATTGAACTTTCTGGTACAGGGCGTTTCTTTTTGCGATTAACTCAAGGCCTACTTTCAAATGTCCAAAATGATATTGACGTTTTAGATGTTTTTGTAGTAAATAATTCTAAAGAATTAATTGTAAGAGGGCGTGCACCAGATGCTACTGAATTGGTTTTGTATGATCTACAGGGAAGAAAGGTGCTGGAGTATAATCTTGATTCGTCTGTTTTTGAAAACCGTCTGAATATAAGTCTGCTTAAAAGTGGTGTCTATATTGTAAAGCTGCATCATAATAGAGTTAAAAAATCTATAAAGGTTGTTATAGAATAGATTTTAGTAACGTACTTAGTTCTTATGTAATATACCCTGGTATTTCCTTAAATTACATTATATACCACTACAAAGCTCTTCAAAGTTGTTATATTTACACGTATTAAGACCTTAACATTAATGTTGTGTTATGTTTTTAATATTTAAATTAATATGATTGACGAGTAACGATGATTAGTAAAAAATTCCTTCTATTATTTTTTTTAGCCTCATGCATTATCTATGGTCAGGAGATTCCTCCTATTCAAGTCTTTACAACTCAAGACTATAAAGCTGAAGATCAAAATTGGTCAATATCTCAAGCGTCAACAAACGAAATGTACTTTGCAAACAACAAAGGACTTTTGGAGTATAACGGCGAGCGTTGGCAATTGTACAAAACACCAAATGAATCTATTTTAAGGTCTGTAAGAGTTATTAATGAGAGGATTTATTCAGGGTGTTACATGGATTTTGGCTATTGGAAAAAAGATAGTTTTGGTAAACTAAACTATACATCTTTAGTTAATGAACTAGATGTTCAATTAATCGAAGACGAGCAATTCTGGAATATTATTTCTTTGGAAGATTATATACTTTTTCAGTCACTGAGTCGCATATATATTTATAATACCGTTAGTGGTGATTTAAAGATTATTGAGTCTAATAATACTATTACCAAAATTTACAAGGTTAATGATGCTATTTATTATCAGAAGTTCAGTGAGGGGCTTTTTATGATAGAGAATGGTAAAGAAAAGCTAATTACAGATTCTGGTTTAATAAAGGATATAGTAATCATTAATATTTTTGATAAAGGAGGTGATTTGTTAATTCAGACTAAAGAAAATGGATTTTATACTTATAGTAATAATAGTGTAAAAGTTTGGAATGAAGACCTTAAAAATACGCTCTTTCACAACAGTATTTATAGTAGTATAAAATTAAAAGATGAAGGTTATCTGCTAGGTACAGTTTCTCATGGAATAATATTACTTGATGAAGAAGGTGAGGTAAAACTAAAGATTGATCAGACAAATGGATTGAGCAATAATACTGTTCTTTCGTTATTTGAGGATAATAGGGGTAATATCTGGTTGGGTTTAGATAATGGTATTAATAATATTAACCTAAATTCTCCTTTTACTGTTTATAATGATGATTCTGGTGTTTTGGGTACAGTTTATGCATCATTAGTTTATGATGGGAAACTATATCTAGGAACAAATCAAGGGTTGTTTTACAGGGAACTGAACTCTCATGATAAATTCAGTTTTATTGATGGTACTGAAGGACAAGTATGGTGTTTACAGAATATAGATGATACTTTTTTTTGTGGGCATGACAAAGGAACTTTTATTATTACTAATAATCAAGCTAGTTTATTGTCAGAAGTGCAAGGAACTTGGCAATTGCAAAAAATTAATTCTAAGCCAGACTTCTTATTGCAAGGAAACTATAGCGGATTGTATGTGTTGCATAAATCAAATGGTAAATGGAAGTTAAGGAATAAGTTAGAGGGTTTCAATATTTCATCTAGGTATTTCGAGTTTGTTAGTAACAACCAATTATTAGTAAATCATGAATATAAAGGTGTATATAAGTTAAATATTAATGAAGGTTTAACGACTGTAGAATTTTTCAAAAAGGAATCTGTGCCTAAAGGAGATAAATCTAGCTTGGTTAGTTACAAGGGTGATGTACTTTATGCCTATGAAGATGGAGTCTATAAGTATAATGCACGAAGAGAATCATTCCAAAGAGATAGTTCTTTAAGTAAATTAATTAATTCAAGATTTTATGTTTCGGGTAAGCTCATTACAGATAAAAGTTCGGATAAACTTTGGGCATTTTCAGAGAATAGCATCAATTATGTAGAACCAGCCAAATTATCATCAAACTATAGGTCTTTTTCATTGTCATTGCCTAATGATCTTAGAAAAACAAAGGTTGGTTACGAAAATCTTTTAGAACTTGATGGTAATAAATATTTGATGGGTGCTACAAATGGCTATTTGGTTTTTGACCTAGAAAAACTAAATAATAATGACAATCAAGTTTCAATAGCGCTTAATAAGATAGCCAATTATGCCTTAAATGAACAAGTCACTGCTCTTAATATAGATACAATTGGTTTGTTGAGTAATAAGAATAACAATATTTCTTTTGAATACAGTGTGACTAATTATGATAAGTTTCTCAACTCTAAGTATAAGTATAGATTATTAGGTTTTAATAACAATTGGAGCGATTGGATTGATGATTCTTCGGTTTTGTATGAAAATTTACCTTATGGCAATTATACATTTGAGGTTAAGGCTAAAATTGGTAATACAATTTCAAAGAATACCATAAGCTACGAGTTTGAAATAAATAAACCATGGTTTCTAAAACCTCTTGCTATAATCGTATATGTACTCATTTTAGTTTTGTTACTAGCAATAGTCCATTGGCTAAATCAGCGTCATTATAAAAAGCAACGTACTGAATTGTTAAGGAAGAAAGAACGAGAGCTGGAAATAAAGGGTTTGGAAAACCAAAAACAATTGATGCAGTTTAAAAATCAAAATCTACAACAAGATATTGAAAACAAAAACAGAGAATTGGGGATGTCTACAATGAATTTAATTAACAAGAACGAATTGCTCAACGAGATAAAAAAAGAACTTGTTAAGGCAAGAAAAATTGAAGACTTGAAATCTGTAATAAAACTTATTAATAATAACTTAAATACAACTGACGATTGGAAATTATTTGAAGAAGCATTTAATAACGCAGATAAAGACTTTTTGAAAAAGATTAAAAACATACATCCGTCATTGACTTCAAACGATCTAAGGTTGTGCGCTTATCTTAGGCTTAATTTGTCATCGAAAGAGATTGCTCCATTGCTCAATATTTCACCAAAGAGTGTAGAGGTTAAACGTTACAGATTGCGTAAAAAGATGAATTTAGACCATGATGTTAACTTAACGAATTATATCCTTCAACTCTAACTCCTATACAATGTGATATTTTACCTATACAATACCACAACATTTTAGAAATAACGCAAACTATAACGTTATAGTTAGGATTAGGTAAATCCACTGTTTTTAATAGTTTCTTAACATTTAATTATGTATTTGATAAAAAAAGAACTAAAAATTTACGATGTATGTTTTTTGTATAGTGTCTTTTTGGTAATATCTTAAAATCAATTATTAAGTTGCAATTACTAACAAAACAACTATGTATAAAAAAATTTTAATTTTATTGCTCTTCTCTTTTAGCACTATTTCTTTTGCTCAGAATATAGATGTAAAAGGGACAATTACAGAGGGTTCCAGTGGCCAGCCACTGCCTGGTGTGAATATTATTTTAAAAAACACATCTAGAGGAGCCACGACAGATTTTGATGGGATATTTACTTTAAAAGATGTGCCAATTAACTCGGTATTAGTAATATCTTACTTAGGGTATGTATCTCAAGAAGTTACAGTGGTCAATGGCGACCCTATTAATGTTATTCTGCAAGAAGACACTGAGACATTAAATGAGGTAGTAGTCATCGGATATGGCTCTCAAACCAAAAAAGAAGTAACTGGAGCAGTGTCTACTGTGAGTTCAGAAACCTTAAGTGAGTTAGCACCTGTAAAGGTAGAACAAGCATTGCAAGGCACTGTTTCTGGTGTTAATGTTACCACTCAATCTGGTGCTCCTGGTGCGGGACTTGATATAAGGATTAGAGGTATTTCAACAAACGGAACAAATGGTCCTGCAGTTTTTATTGATGGTTATCAAGGTGATTTAAGTTTATTAAACCCAAATGATATTGAGACTATCACAGTTTTAAAAGATGCACAGGCTGCAATTTATGGAACTATTGGTGCTAATGGTGTTATTTTAATAACAACTAAAACGGGTTCTAAAGGAAGCAAGACAAAGGTTGCTTTTAATACTTATGTTGGTTTTCAAGAAACCACAAGAAAATTACCATTGTTAAATGCCACAGAGTACGCTTTAATTTTGAATGAAAGTTATGCTGCAGCAGGTCAGAACTTACCTTATCCTAATGTTACAGGATTGGGAGTAGGAACTAATTGGCAAGACGAGGTTTTTAATTCAGAAGTTCCTATAGTTAACCATGATTTTAGTGTTTCTGGTGGCTCAGAAAAACTTGCTTATACCATTAGTGGTTCTCATTTATACCAACAAGGTATCATTGCGCCAAAGAAAACTGATTTTAGGAGAAATACAGCAAGGTTATCTCTTAGAGGTGATATTTCAGAAAAGATAAAGTTTAGTTCTAATGTTATTTACACGTATTTAGATAGAGATAGTGTAAATGATTTTGGTCTTGGTTCGGTTCTGTTTAACGCTTTAAATGCGCCACCGACACTATCAGCATATGATCAAAATGGTGATTTTTCTTTAGTGCCAAATACTGCGGGTCTTGGTATAGAGATTATTAATCCACTAGCTCAAATAGAAAACACATTCAATGACTTTGATCTTAGTAAATTGAATGGTTCGTTCTCTGTAGATTTTCAGCCAACAGAAGAGTTAACATTTACAGGTAGGATAGGATTCAACACTACTGAACAAAAAGGAAAATCTTTTGCGAAGATTGTAGATTATGGCGGAAAGGTTTTTGATGTTACCAGAAGTAGTGTCTCTCAAAACGCTGAGAATTTTAATGACTACACGTTAGATCTTTTTGCAAATTATCAAAATACATTTTTTGATAACCACAACCTTACTGCAACTTTAGGAACAACTATATATAAAACATTTGGTAGTGGTTTGTTTGCTACAGGTTATGATGTGCCAAATAATGATTGGGGTTATGCAGATATAAGTTTGGCTACAGGTACAGGAGCTGATGGTGTAAGAGATGTAAGTTCTTATGCTTTTGATGAAAGAAGAATGTCAGTATTTGGAAGATTACAGTATGACTATAAGGGCAAATATTTACTTTCCGCAATGCTAAGAAGAGACTTATCTACAAAGTTTGGTCCCAATAATCGTGTAGCATATTTCCCTTCTGCTACGGCAGGTTGGATTATTTCTGATGAAGAATTTTTAAATGATTCGTCCTTAATTAACTTCATGAAATTAAGAGTTAGTTATGGTGTTTTAGGTAATGATCAAATTCCTAATAACGGTTATGTAGGTCAATTAAACGGTGAAGCAACATATGTGTTTGATGGTACTTTAACCAATGGTGTTGCTATCGGTCAATTACCAAATCCTGATCTTCAATGGGAGGAGGCAAAGAAATTTGATGTTGGTTTAGATTTTAGAATACTAGATAACAAAATTGATGTTACAACAGATTATTTTGTAAATAAACGAGACAACCTTTTAATTTCAAATATTCCGGTATCTGGTATCGCAGGTGTTTATGCACCAGGAGGTTCGTCTCCTACGATAAATGCAGGTGGTGTAGAAAATAAAGGATTTGAGTTTGCAATAAATTATAAAGATAATTTATCCGAAAATTTAAAACTATCAGTAAGCTATAACGTTACAACTCTTACCAATGAGGTTACAGAGGTTAACAATAGTACAGGTTTTATAGAAGGAGGAACATTTGGTGTTGGTCAACCAGCAATATCAAGAATGGAAGTTGGTCAGCCAATAGGATATTTTTATGGATATAAAACAGATGGTATTTTCCAAAACCAGGCAGAAGTAGATGCGCATCCTTCGCAATTAGCTTTAGGAGCAAATGCATCACCAGGTGATTTAAGATATGTTGATGTTAATAACGATGGTGTTATAGATACAGACGACAGAACTAATCTTGGAGATCCAATACCAGATGTAACTATGGGACTTAATCTAACCTTAAATTGGAAAAATTTAGATTTTACTGCTTATGCGTTTGCTTCTATAGGAAATGACATGGTTAGAAACTATGAAAGAACATTAACTGATGTTAATAGATTGAATTATGTTTTAGACCGTTGGACAGGTGAAGGTACAAGTAATTCAGTGCCAAGAGTAACTACAGCAGCAACTACAAATAATGTGTTTTCAGACTATTTTGTAGAAGATGCGTCTTACTTAAGATTACAAAACGTTCAAGTAGGATATAACTTGCCTGCAGATGTTATTGAGTCTATAGGTTTTACTAAAGTAAGACTTTATTGTGGTGTAAATAATCTAGTAACATTGACAAAATATAGAGGTTATGATCCTGGGGCTACTTCAGGAGCTCCAATTGGTGGCGGAATAGACTTTGGATTCTATCCAATACCAAGAACTTATTTATTTGGTCTTAATCTTAATTTTTAAAAAAACAATTATGAAAATAAAAGCCATAAAAAAAATACCTGTACTAGTCATATTGATTTTAGTCTATTTGTCGTGTACAGATGACTTTGTCGATAGAGATCCAGTATATTCTATCGATTCTGAAAACTACTTCAATTCTGAAGATGATTTTAATAACGGACTTATTGCGGCCTATGATTTATTACAATCTACTTACATAAATAATATTATGGGTGAAATAGCTTCAGATAATACACTTTGTGGAGGTGAAAGTGCAACAGACGTTATCGGATATCAGCAAATAGATGATATGATTCATACACCTGTAAACGATCAAGTACAGAACTTATGGAACTGGATGTTCGCTGGTGTTAATAGAGCAAATTATCTATTAGAGTTCCAAAATAATGTTGACTTTGAAGGAAAAGATATAATCATAGCAGAAGCAAGATTTTTAAGAGCATACTATTATTTTGAATTGGTGAAATGGTTCGGTCCTGTGCCTTTAAAAGAAACCAGATTTCAGTTAGGAGACGAAACCACAATCCCAAGATCTCCTGTAGAAGATGTATATGCTTTAATTGAAGCAGATTTAATCTATGCGTCAAACACACTTTCATATACAGCGCCTCAAGTAGGAAGAGCAACAAAAGGTTCTGCACAAGCATTATTAGGAAAGGCCTATGTGTATCAAGAAAAATTTAGCCAGGCAGCTATTGTTTTAGACAATTTAATTCAAAATGGACCTTACGATTTGATAACGGATTACGATACCATTTTTGAGAATGAACAAGAAAATGGAGTAGAGTCTGTTTTTGAAGTGCAATATACCGATGCAGAAGGTGCAGGATTTGGATGTTTACAATGTAGTGAAGGTAATATTGCAGTTGGTTTTAATGGTATAAGAAACTATAACGGTCCTTTATTCGATTCAGGTTTCAGTTTCAATGTACCTACTGAAGAATCATATTTAGAATATGATGAAGATGACCTAAGGAGAGATGTAGCTATTTTAAATATTGAAGCTTGGGCGGCGCAAACAGGGGCAACTTACGGAACAGGATATGAGCACACAGGTTACTTTAATAGAAAATATATTGCGAGACAAGGGGATTTAAATACAGGTGATCAAAACCTTACAAATCCAAATAACTACAGAGCAATAAGATTTGCAGACGTATTATTACTAGCCGCTGAAGCATATAACAGAGGCGGTTTAAGTGATGTAACAGCTCAACAATATTTAAACAGAGTTAGAAATAGAGCATTTGGAGATACTGATCATGAAGTTTCAGCAACTGGAACAGCATTAACAACGGCTATATTAAACGAAAGAAGATTAGAACTTATGGGAGAAGGTCATCGTTTCTTCGATTTGGTAAGAACAGGAAACGGATCTGTAATCCCAGGTTTTGTAGATGGTAAGCACGAATTATTTCCAATACCATTAGAAGAAATTCAATTTTCAAATGGTAATTGGCAACAAAATCCAGGTTATTAAAAAATAGAGACTATGAAAATAATTAAGCAACAATTAAAATTTCTTCTTTTAGTATTTGTCATTTTTGGCTGTACTAAGGAAGATGATAATACTGATTTTGTTAATCAGATTGAACCTCCAACTAACATAACAGTTGATGTAACTGTAACGCAAGATAACACAGGTTTGGTAACATTAAGACCATCTGGAGAAGGCGTAACAGGATATGTAATAGACTTTGGTGATGGATCAGAAGTATCAGATATTGTAAATCCTGGTGAAGATATTACGCATACGTATCAAGAAGGTGTATATAATGTAGTGGTAACGGCAAATGGATTAACAGATGAAACAACTTCAATCTCTCAAGAAGTAGTAGTTTCGTTTCAAGCACCACAAAATTTAGTTGTAGAGATCATGAACGACCCTGCATTATCAAAAACAGTAAATGTTACTGCGAATGCAGAATTTGCAACATTTTTTGAAGTAGATTTTGGTGAAGTAGAAGGTGCTGACCCTGTTTCAGCAAACATAGGAGAAACTATATCATACACTTTTGAAGAAGCTGGTGTCTATACAATAACTGTAGAAGCTCTTGGAGCAGCTATAGAAACTACCACATATTCAGAGGATTTTGAGGTTACAGCTATTCTTCAGCCTTTGGCTTCTGCTACAACCCCTCCTGCTAGAGAAGAGAGTGATGTAATCTCAATTTTTAGTAGTGCATATAATAATGTTCCAGGAACAGATTATTTCCCAGATTGGGGACAAGCTGGTCAAGGAAGTGGTTGGGCAATGTTTGATTTAGGTGGAGACGAAATGTTACAATATGTAAACTTAAGTTACCAAGGTATCGCGTTGGCAGATGGTGTTACTGTAGATGTTTCTCAAATGGAGTATTTACATTTGGATGTTTGGACAGCAGAAGCTGTAACTGATATTGAGACATCTCTAATTAATAACGCTTCTGGTACGGTAACCGAAGCACCGGTTACAAGGTCTTTAACAGCTAACGACTGGACAAGTATTGATATTCCAATTTCAGAATATACAGACCAAGGATTAACAGTTACAGAAATTTTTCAATTAAAATTTGTTGGTACTCCTTGGGCAGCAGGTACAGTATTTATAGATAATATTTATTTCTGGAAAACTCCAACAGCACCTTCACCATTAGCAGGGACATGGGTGTTGGCTCCAGAAGCAGGCGCTTTAGCAGTCGGACCTGCAGTAGGAGATACAAGTTGGTGGAGCTGTGATGCTGCTTGTGTAGCAGATAGAGCTTGTCAGTATGATGACGAATTTGTTTTCGGGTCTGATGGATCTTTTACAAATGTTCTTGGAACTGAAACTTGGGTAGAAGGTTGGCAAGGAGGTTCTGAAGCATGTGGTACTCCTGTGGCACCTTATGATGGTAATGCAGTTGCAACTTATGTTCACAATCAAGCAGCAGGTACTGTTACAATAAATGGTACAGGAGCCTATATTGGTTTACCGAAAGCTAATAATCAAGGTGAGCTTCCTAATGTTGCAGTACCAGAATCAATTACTTATGATGTAACATTTATAGATGATAACACTATTAGTGTTGTAATTGAAGCTGGAGCAGGTGTGTTTTGGCAATATAAACTTGTTAGAAGTGGAGCGCCATCCCCAATAGTAGGAACATGGGTTTTAGCACCAGAAGCTGGAGCTTTAGCAGTAGGTCCTGCTTTAGGAGATACAAGCTGGTGGAGTTGTGATGCCGCCTGTGTAGGGGATAGAGCGTGTCAATATGATGATCAATTTGTATTTGGTTCAGATGGTACGTTTTCAAATGTATTAGGTGCTGATACTTGGGTCGAAGGTTGGCAAGGTGGATCAGATGGATGTGGAACACCTGTAGCTCCTTACGATGGAACAGCTTCTGCAACTTATACTTTTGATGAATCGGCAGGAACGATTACTATTAATGGTACTGGCGCTTACATAGGTATACCAAAAGCTAATAATGAAGGTGAATTACCAAATGTGGCAGTGCCGAGTACTATTACTTACAACGTTACTTTAGAAAATAGTACAACAATGAATGTGCATATAGAGTCAGGTGCAGGTGTGTTTTGGCAATATAAATTGGTTAAAATTTAAAAAAACAAGAAATGAAAAATTTAAATATTAAATTAAATATATTGATTATCATGATCTTGACAACATTTTTTTCTTGTCAAAATGATGATGCGTCAATAGGAGATATTGTTGCGCCTACCAATTTATCTATAGAAGCAGTAGTTGTAGGTCAAGATGCAAATAATCCTTACGGTGATGGCTCTGGTGTTGTTAATTTATATGCAACTGCAGACAATGCATCTAGTTATAAGTTTATATATTCAACATCAGAGGTTAGTGCACCTTCAGGTCAGGTTGAAGCTTTGTTTACAAACCTAGGTGTAAATACTTATACAGTTACTGTTATTGCTTATGGTACAGGTGGTTTAGCAACTACAGCAACTACAGAAGTTGAGGTTTTAGCAACCTATTCTCCGCCTGAAGATTTAATTGAAAAATTAGTAGGTGATAGTTCAAAAACATGGAGAATAAAATCTGAAGCTAATGGGCATTTTGGATTAGGTCCTGTTGGTGGTCAGATTCCTGTAGAATGGTATGGTGCCGGACCTGAGGAAAAAGTAGGTGTTGGTATGTACGATGACAGGTTTATTTTTAATATAGATGGAACGTTTACGCATATAACAAATAACACAAATGACGATCCTACAACTGACGTTTCAGGTACTGTGTTTGGTAGAGATGGTTTAATCGATGAGATTGGTACTGGAGGTACTGTTAATGGTGCTGATGTAGAAAATTTACCTTATGACGATTATACATCTTCATACGCGTTAATTGCACCAGGAGGAGTAGAAACAATTAGTCTTAATGGACTTTCGTTTATTAGTTATTATACAGGTGGTAATCATAATTACCAGATTTTTGATCGTTCAGTTGAAAATGAACTTCTTTTAAAGACTACAGATGGTAACAATGAGTTTGATTGGTGGTTTATTTTAACTTCAGAAGAGCCTTCAAGCGAAGAGTTTGCTACAGTATATAATAACTTAGTTTGGCAAGACGAATTTGATGTAAATGGTGCACCAAACCCTTCAAATTGGACATACGATTTAGGTACTGGAACAGATGGATGGGGAAATCTAGAATTACAATACTATACAGATAGTCCTGATAATATTATTGTAGAAGATGGTATGCTAAAAATTACGGCAAAAGCTGAATCATTTTCAGGTAGTGATTATACATCATCTAGAATAAAATCTCAAGATTTATATGAGTTTACTTATGGTAGAGTAGAGTTTAGAGCAAAGCTTCCTGAAGGTGGTGGTACGTGGCCAGCACTATGGATGCTGGGCGCTAATTTTGAAGAAGTAGGTTGGCCAAACTGTGGTGAGATAGACGTTATGGAGCATGTAGGTAATAGTCAAAATACAATTCATGGTACATTGCATTTGCCAGGTAATTCTGGTGGAAACGCAGTTAGCGGAACTACTACAAATCCTACTGCAAGTTCAGAATTTCATTTGTACTCTGTAGAATGGAGACCAGGTGAGATTATCTTCCTAGTAGATAATGAGCCATTCTTTACTTTTGATAATGATGGTACACTACCTTTTAATAGCGACTTTTTCGTAATTATAAACTTTGCTATGGGAGGTAATTTTGGCGGAGCTGTAGACCCTTCTTTTGTTGAGTCTACATTAGAAGTTGACTACGTAAGAGTATATCAATAGGATGAGGTTTATAAAGTGTATAGCAATATTATTGGTACTTATCAGCTTTAGTTCATGTAACAAAGGCGATGATAAGTTGGCTATGTCTTCAGATTCTATTGATGACGGAAAGGATTTATCAATAGAAAATAAAGTTGAAGATCTATTGAGTAAGATGACCTTAGAAGAGAAAATAGGTCAGATGAATCAGTATAATGGTTTTTGGGATTTAACAGGTCCTGCACCTTCAGAAGGTGTTGCTGCTAAAAAGTACGAGCACTTAAGAAAAGGATATGTTGGTTCTATGCTCAATGTTAGAGGTGTTGAGGATGTAATGAAGGTGCAAAAAATAGCTGTTGAAGAAACCAGACTTGGTATTCCATTGATTATTGGGTTTGATGTTATCCATGGTTATGAAACTTTAAGTCCAATTCCGCTTGCAGAATCTGCAAGTTGGGATTTGGAAGCAATAGAGAGATCTGCAGAAGTGGCAGCCGAAGAGGCTGCTGCTGCAGGTATTAACTGGACATTTGCTCCAATGGTAGATATTTCTAGAGATGCACGTTGGGGAAGAGTTATGGAAGGTGCAGGAGAAGATCCTTTTTTAGGTTCTAAAATTGCTGTAGCTAGAATCAATGGTTTTCAGGGAGATGATTTATCAGATCCAAAAACTATTGCTGCTTGTGCAAAGCATTTTGCAGGTTATGGTTTTTCAGAATCTGGAAGAGATTATAACACTGTAGATGTAGGAACTTCAACACTATACAATACAATTTTTCCGCCTTTTGAAGCTTCTACAAAAGCAGGCGTAAGAACGTTTATGAATTCTTTTAATGAGTTAAATGGAGTGCCAGCCACAGGAAATAAATTTCTTCAAAGAGATATTCTAAAAGAAAAATGGAAGTTTGATGGTTTTGTGGTTTCAGATTGGGGCTCAATTGCAGAAATGATAGCTCATGGTCATGCAAAAGATGGAAAGCAGGCTGCAGAAATGGCTGCAAGTGCTGGTTCTGATATGGATATGGAATCTTATATGTATGTTGAAGAATTGGCAGAATTGGTAAAAGAAGGAAAGGTAGATGAAAAGCTAATTACAGATGCTGCAAGACGAATTCTAAGAGTGAAATTTGAGTTAGGCTTGTTTGATGATCCTTATAAATATTGTGATGTAGATAGAGAAAAAGCAACAATAGGAAAGCAAGAAATCCATGATGCTGTTTTGGATATGGCACAAAAATCTGTAGTGTTATTAAAAAATGAAAACAATTTACTTCCATTAAAAAAGGAAAACCAAAAAATAGCAGTGATTGGTGCTTTGGCTAATGATAAAACAAGTCCTCTGGGAAGTTGGAGAATTGCTGCAAAAGATGAAACTGCTGTGTCTGTTCTAGAAGGGTTAGAACAATATAGCGGAAACCAAATCACTTATGCCAAAGGTGCAGATTTGTCAACTGGAGAAAATACTTTTGCCAGAGAATTGACTATTAATACAACTGATAAATCAGGTTTTGCTAAGGCTAAATCTGCTGCTAAAACGGCAGATGTAGTAATTATGGTTTTAGGCGAGCATGGTTTTCAGAGTGGCGAAGGAAGAAGTAGAACCGAAATTGGTTTGCCAGGAGTTCAGCAAGAGTTATTAGAAGAAGTTTATGCCGTAAATAAGAATATAGTTTTAGTGCTTAATAACGGAAGGCCATTAGCGCTTCCTTGGGCAGATGAAAACATTCCTGCAATAGTTGAGGCATGGCATTTAGGTACCCAAAGCGGAAACGCTATAGCAAGAGTGCTTTATGGAGATTACAATCCAAGTGGAAAATTACCAATGAGTTTTCCTAGAAATGTTGGACAACTGCCACTATATTACAATTATAAAAGTACAGGTAGACCAAATGAACCATCGCCAGGTGAGGTGTTTTGGTCGCATTATATGGATGAAAGCAATACACCTTTGTACCCTTTTGGTCATGGCCTAAGCTATTCAAAATTTGTTTACTCAGACTTGGCAATTACAGCAAATGATGCTGAAAAAGAAATAATGGTGACTTTCAATCTTAAAAATGAAAGTAAAGTGAAAGGCAAGGAAGTGGCACAATTATACATTCAAGATTTATTCGCAAGTGTTACAAGGCCAGTAAAAGAGTTAAAAGGATTTGAGTTAGTAGAGTTAGATGCAGGTGAGCAAATTACAATTGAAATGACACTAACAAAAGACGAACTAGGGTTTTATGACAATCAAGGAAATTTTATAGTAGAGCCAGGTGATTTTAAAGTATTTGTTGGCGGAAGTTCAAAAACAGTTTTGGAAGATAAATTTGATTTACAATGGGATATAAGTCAATAATTATAATTTTATTCATAACAACTCTTCTTTCGTGTCAAACGGAGGAAGAGGTGTTGTTTTTTGAAGACTTTTCTGGAACAAGTTTAAATATGACCACATGGAATTATGAATTGGGAGATGGTTGCCCAAATTTATGTGGTTGGGGAAATAATGAAAGACAAGTTTACACCAAAGAGAATGTTGAGGTAAAAGATGGAAGCTTGATTATTACAGCAACCAAAGATTCTACATCTTATTTTTCTGGAAGGATTACAACCAAAGATAAATTTGAGTTTCAATATGGTACCATAGAAGCAAGAATGAAACTGCCAGAAGGTGGTGGTTTATGGCCAGCGTTTTGGATGCTAGGTAGTAATATTGGTGAGGTAGGTTGGCCAAAATCAGGCGAGATTGATATTATGGAGTATGTTGGTAAAAATCCACACGAAATACATACAACATTACACACTCAAGATAGTCATGGTAAGTCAATAAATACTAAAATTTCAACTGTTAATGATATAGAAAAAGGCTTTCATACTTATAAAGCTAAGTGGACAAAAGAGAGCATTACATTCTATATAGATAGCAATGAGGTTTATGTTTTTAATCCTAAAGAAAAGAATGAAAATACGTGGCCATTTGATCAGCCATTCTATATTTTAGTTAACATGGCAATAGGTGGTAACTTTGGTGGACCAGAAGTAGATGATAATATATTTCCAAAACAATTTGAAATTGACTATATTAAGGTTGTAAAAAACTAAATACATAATATATGAAACAATTTTACTTTATTTTATTATTAATCGGGACGACTGTTTCTGCGCAGAACAATATTACATTTAGCGTAGATATGTCTGGACAAACTTTTACGCAACCTTATGTTAGTGGAAGTTTTAACTCTTGGAGTGGAGATTCTAATGCTTTAACAAATGTAGGAGGTGATATTTGGGAAGCAACATTGTCATTGCCAGATGGTGAATATGAGTATAAATTCACTTATGATAATTGGGCAGGTCAGGATGCTTTTTCTCAAGGAGATGTTTGTACAATTACTAATTACGGAAATCATAATAGAAGACTTGTGGTTGATGGATCTGATATGGTTTTACCTACTGCACCTTTTAGTGCTTGTTTAGAAAACACCACTGGGCCATCATCCTTTACCGTTGACTTTGTTGTAGATATGTCTGGTTATGGCGGTTCTTTCACTAATGTCAATATTAATGGTGAAAACTATAACGGACAAGGTTTCGGAAACTGGTGTGGAGATTGTGGTAATACATTAACAGATATGGGAGGAGGTTTGTATGGTACTACATTGACTTTAGAAGAATATTCTTATCAATTCAAAATTACAGTTGATGGTTGGACAGATCAAGAAAATTTCTCACCAGGTGATCCATATACTGCAACAGATGGCACCTATACCAATAGATATATTCAGATCAATGAAGATAAAACTGTTAATTTGGAATGGAATGTTGCTGGGCAGGAAACTTTAGATATTGAAACGGTTAATAATGATAGGTTTATGGCATATCCAAACCCAACTCAAGGAGATTGGAAATTATCAGGGTCAAGTATTATAAATAATGTAACTGTTTATGATATTTTAGGTAAACAAGTATTGTTGATGACACCAAACTCAGATGAAGTTATTTTAGATGCCTCATCGTTAAAAACTGGAGTTTATATGGCTAAAATTGAAGGCCAAAACGGAATTAAAACAATTAAGTTAGTTAAAAATTAATAGCGAATCTAATTAATAGAAAGAAGAAAGAGCGTATTTTTACAATACGCTCTTTTTTATTTAACTAAAAAATAATCTATGACTACTTTAAAAGAACTAGCAAAACTCTTAAATATTTCGGTATCAACAGTGTCAAAAGCACTGAATGACAGTCATGAAATTAGTGAAATTACCAAAAGAAGGGTTAATGAATTAGCAGATAAGCTTAATTATAAACCCAATCGTATAGCGCAACAATTAAAGAGCAATAGAACAAAAACTATAGGTGTAATTCTGCCAACGGTAACAAATCCTTTTTTTGCAGAGGTTCTACATGGTATAGAGACAAGTGCTACAAAACATAAGTACGATATTATAGTGTGTCTGTCAGACGAATCTTTAACTAAGGAACGACGTAGTATAGAATTGTTGTCTAATGGAAGTGTAGATGGATTTATAATTGCTGTAGCTAGAGAAAGTCAGGTAGAAGAGGAAACAACTCACATAAATACAGCCATTAGTAATAAGATACCTGTCTTGATGTTTGATAGGGTTGTTAATGAAATTTTATGCGATAAAGTAGTAGTAGATGATTTTCAATCTGTACATGAAGCTACAGAGTACTTAATCAAAAAGGAAAACAGAAAGCATATTTTATTGGTAAGTAATATAGAAGAACTTAGTGTCGGCAAGTTAAGAATTAAAGGTTATCAAAAAGCTATTGAAGATGCTAATTTGAAACCTAATATTTTAAAACTAAGTAAAGTTGATGATGTGGAAAAGCATATACATAATTACCTTAAAAATCACCCAGAAACAGACGCTATAGTTTCAATAGATCATATAACAGGAATTATTGCAATTAATATGGCAAAGAAAATAGGAAAAGATATTCCTAAAGATTTATCCGTAATAGGATTTGGATACGAGCACACTCAGCTTTTGTCTAGTCCAAAAATTTCAATAGTGCACCAAAAAGCTTATGAAATAGGGGAGATGTCTATAAAATTACTAATTGATAATTTACAATCAGAACATCATAAAATAGAAACTATTGTAGTGCCAAGTGAGCTTAAGCTTGGAGAATCTACAAAATAGAGCAATAAAAAAAGCCTGATGAAAATTCAGGCTTTTTATTTATATAAAAGATAATCTAATTAATCTTTTGTCTATAATATATTTTAGTTGTCTCCGCCATCAACTTCATCAACTGCATCATCTACAGCGTCAACAGCTTCTTTACTTTCTTCAACAACGTTATCCATGGCCTTTCCGGCTTTTTCCATAGCGCCTTCAGTTTCTTTTTCAACCTTGTCTACTGTTTCTTCAGCTTCTTTTTTAGTCTCTCTACAAGAGTTTAATGATAGACCTAAAAATGCAACTAAGGCTAAACTTAATACAACTTTTTTCATTTTTATAGTTTTTGAGTTAATTGTTGTTAATACACTAATTTAACGATTTAAATGAGATTTTAATAAAATTTCAAACTTTATTAATAGTGTAGCTTTAGTTATATACGTATAAATTCTAATATTTGGATGACAGCTCCTTTATTTTCTTTAATGTAATTTCTATTGATTGAACCTTGATTTTTTCTATGAGATTTATCTGAAATTAAAGTTTTAAAAGCTGAATTAAATTCTGTCTGTGTTGATACAGAGGTCACTCCGCCCAGTTTGATAAGTGCGTTAGCTTCTGGGAATTTGCTATGGTTTTTTCCAATGATTATAGGAACACCAAATACTGCTGGTTCTAAAATGTTATGTAAACCAGTTGTTCCAGCTGCACCACCAACATATACAATATCTGCATAACTATAAACTCGGCTTAGGTAACCAATAGTATCTAAGATGAAAACACTATAATTTGAAAGATTTTTTTTAATAGACAATTCAGAAAAGCAAATAGACTTAACCTTTATTTGAGATTTAAGAGACTCTATATAACTAGGTTTAATATTGTGTGGGGCAATTATAACTTTTACCTTCTCAAAGTCTAGTGTATTAATGTAGTCCATGTAAAGTTTATCATCTTCTGGCCAAGTACTACCAAAAACAATACATAATCTATCTTGCTTGAAATCTTCAATAAAATCTACTGAATTATCAATTTTTAATTGATTGCTCACTCGGTCAAATCTTGTGTCTCCAGAAACAGAAACATCATTGTAGCTAATGCTTTCTAACAGTATTTTAGAGGCTTCATTTTGAGTAAAAATGTGATCAAAAGCAAATAGTGCTTTTTTCATAAAGCCTCCATACCATTTAAAGAAAGCTTGCTTTTCTCTAAAGATAGCTGAAATAAGTATGGCTTTGTGTTTTCTCTTTTTTAATTGGTTTAAGAAATTTGGCCAAATCTCATATTTTACAAAAATGGTATAGTCAGGATTTACAATATTTAAGAACCTTCTTGCATTTGCTTTGGTGTCTAATGGCATGTAAACCACAACATCTGCAATCTTAGAGTTTTTTCTAACCTCGTAACCCGAAGGAGAAAAAAATGAAAGTACCACTTTATAGTCTGGATACTTCTTCTTTAAAGCTTCAAAAACTGGGAGGCCTTGTTCATATTCACCTAAAGAAGCGGCATGAAACCAAAATGTTTTGTCATTACGATTTATATGCTTTTCTAGGGTTTTGAATGTTTTGCGTCTTCCAATAACTCCTAGTTTTAGCTTAGGATTAAAAAGCGCTAACAGATTAAGCACAAAACTTGCAATGTAAATTCCTAAAGAATAAAGTAGTTTCAACATAAAAAGTTTGTGCTAAAATACATTTCTTTCAGTTAAAATGCATTGGCTTAGCAGTTACAATTTTGTATTTTCGCCTAGAGCATTTTTTAGAATGCATTTCAGAACACATATAATCCTTCACGGAATGAAAAAAATACAAATGGTTGACCTTCAGAGTCAATACGCAAAAATAAAAGATGTTGTAGATCCTTCAATTCAAGAAATTTTAGAAAGTGCAGCATTTATAAACGGACCAAAGGTTCATCAATTTCAGAAAAACTTAGAAGATTACCTTGGTGTAAAACATGTCATCCCTTGTGCTAACGGAACAGATGCACTACAAATTGCAATGATGGGTTTGGGACTTAAACCAGGCGATGAAGTTATTACTGCAGATTTTACCTTTGCTGCAACGGTAGAGGTAATTGCTTTATTGCAGTTGACACCAGTTTTAGTAGATGTAGATCCAATAACTTTTAATATTGACGTAGAAGCTATTGAGAAGGCTATTACACCAAAGACTAAGGCTATTGTTCCTGTTCATTTATTTGGCTTAGCTGCTGATATGGATGCGATAATGGCTCTGGCAAAAAAACACAATCTTTATGTAATTGAAGACAATGCGCAAGGAATAGGTGCTAGCTATACACATAAAGATGGCTCAAAAACTAAAACAGGTGCAATTGGCCATGTAGCTTCAACATCATTTTTTCCTTCTAAGAACTTAGGTTGCTACGGTGACGGAGGTGCTATCTTTACAAATGACGATGATTTAGCACACATTATAAGAGGTATTGTAAATCATGGTATGTACGAAAGATATCATCATGATGTAGTTGGAGTAAATTCTAGATTAGACTCTATACAAGCGGCAGTTTTAGATGCAAAATTACCTCATTTAGATAGTTATAATGAAGCAAGAAGAAACGCAGCAAGAAAGTACACTGACGCGTTTAAGAATCATCCAAAAATCACAACTCCATCAGGTAATACAACTTGCGATGGTATTTGTGATACTTGCGATTGTCACGTTTTTCATCAATATACTCTAAATTTAAATGATGTTGATAGAGATGCTTTAGTCAAGCATTTACAAGAAAATAATATTCCTTGCGGAGTCTATTACCCAATCCCTCTTCATTTACAGAAAGCTTACAGAGATGAGCGTTATAATGAAGACGATTTTAAAGTGACAAATCAGTTGGTTAAATCGGTGATTTCTCTACCAATGCATACAGAGTTAGATGATGAGCAAATTGAGTTTATTACATCCACTGTTCTTAATTTTATAAACCAAAACTAAAGGATGAAAGTATTAGTAACAGGTGGTTTAGGTTTTATTGGATCTCATACTGTTGTAGAGCTTCAAAATAAGGGTTTTGAGGTTGTAATTATAGATAACTTAAGTAATTCATCAATTGATGTTTTAGATGGAATAACTGCAATTACAGGTGTTAAACCACATTTAGAGAAAATAGATCTTAGAGAAAAGACTGATGTTGTTCAATTTTTTGAAAAGCATAAAGACATTGTTGGTGTTATTCATTTCGCAGCAAGTAAAGCTGTGGGTGAGAGTGTAAAAGAACCTTTAATGTATTATGAAAATAATATTGGTACGTTGGTATACATGCTACAATCTGTTTCTAAACTTGAAAAGCAGAATTTTATCTTTAGTTCATCCTGTACAGTATATGGTCAGGCAGATGAGCTACCTATTACTGAAAATGCACCAGTAAAACCTGCAGAATCTCCTTATGGTAATACTAAACAAATCGGTGAAGAAATTATTAGGGATACGTGTAAAATAAATGAAAAACTGAAGAGTATTGCATTAAGATATTTTAATCCTATAGGTGCACATCCTTCAGCAGAAATAGGCGAGTTGCCAATTGGTGTGCCTCAAAATTTGGTGCCATATATTACACAAACAGGAATAGGAATGCGAGAGCAATTATCTGTTTTTGGTGGAGATTATGAAACGCCAGATGGAACATGTGTTAGAGATTATATCCATGTGGTAGATTTAGCAAAAGCCCATGTTATAGCTTTAGAACGCTTATTAGAAGATAAGAATCTTGAGAATTACGAGGTATTCAATTTGGGGACGGGAAAGGGAAGTTCTGTTTTAGAAGCTATTCATTCTTTTGATAGGGTTTCAGGTAAAAAATTAAAATATCAGATTGTAGGAAGAAGGGAAGGCGACATTACTGCGGCTTATGCAGATACAACAAGAGCAAATGATGTTTTAGGTTGGAAAACAGAACTCAGTTTAGATGATGCTATGGCATCAGCATGGAAATGGGAGCAAAAAATTAGAAATAAATAAATTCAATAACTATGAAAACTCTACTCAGTATTTTGGCATTTGTATTTGCAACTGTTTTGTCAGCACAAAACACTTATCTGCATTGTGGAAAATTAATAGATACTGAGTCTGGTAAAGTGCTTGCTGAGCAGACAATTATAGTTTCAGGGAACAAAATAGTTTCAGTTGAAAAGGGTTATAAAACACCTAGTAATAATGAGGATACTGTTATAGATTTAAAATCTAAAACCGTAATGCCAGGTCTTATAGATATGCACGTGCATATTGAAAGTGAAACCAACCCAAAATCATATCTTGAAGGTTATACATTGAATGATGCCGATGTCGCTTTTAATTCTGTTCAATATGCAGAAGTCACTCTAATGAATGGTTTTACAACTGTTAGAGATTTAGGTGGTTCAGGAGTTAATGTATCTCTAAGAAATGCAATAAATGCAGGAAAAGTAAAAGGCCCAAGAATTTTTACGGCAGAAAAAGCTTTGGCTACAACTGGTGGCCATGCAGATCCTACAAATGGTGCTAGTAGAGAATTAATGGGTAATCCTGGGCCAAAGGAAGGAGTAGTCAACGGAGTGGATGATGCCAAAAAAGCAGTAAGACAGCGTTATAAAAATGGTGCTGACTTAATTAAAATAACGGCAACAGGAGGTGTGCTGAGTGTTGCAAAAAGTGGTCAAAATCCACAATTCACTGTTGAAGAAATTAAGGCTATTTGCGAAACAGCTAAAGATTATGGATTTCATGTTGCGGCACATGCTCATGGAGATGAAGGTATGCAAAGAGCCATTTTAGGAGGTGTAAAAACTATTGAGCATGGCACTTTAATGAGTGATGAAACTATGGAACTTATGAAAAAGCATGATGTTTACTTAGTTCCAACCATTACAGCAGGAAAATTCGTGTCAGATAAAGCTAAAATAAAAGGCTATTATCCTGAAGTTGTTGTGCCAAAGGCCTTGGATATTGGGCCAAAGATTCAGGATATGTTTGGCAGAGCATATAAGGCTGGTGTAGGTATTGCTTTTGGAACAGATGCTGCGGTTTTTTACCATGGAGAAAACGGAAAAGAATTTGGTTATATGGTTGAAGCAGGAATGCCAGCAATCGAAACCATTCAAAGTGCTACAGTTACCAATGCAATGATTCTTAAAATGGAAAACCAACTAGGTCAGTTAAAAGGAGGTTTTTTAGCAGATATTATTGCTGTAAATGATGATCCAACAAAGAATATTTCTACGATGGAGAACGTTGTTTTTGTAATGAAAGAAGGCATTATTTACAAAAACTAAGTGTTCTTCACATTTTTTCGATTACAAATCTATTAATGATGCAGAAATTTCATTAAGAATATCTTAATGATTTTAGTGTCTGATTTTCAATATGATAATCTTAAATAGGCTTAACTAGGATTTAACATTTATTTCTTGGGATTGCTTTTTAGTCTTTGTTGTTTTGTATCTAATGATAACTGGATTACAATGAAATTGATAAGCATTAAAAGAGAAACAAAACAAGAAGGTAGATTCTCAAAAAAGATGGGTGTACTGTCTACAAAAGTTACTTACATTAAGAAACAATTCTTAAGTATTCCTTACAAAACCCTTCATAAATATCGCGGAACTTACTACGGTGAAGTTAAAGATTGTGAAGATTGTCAATTGGCAAGATAATCAGTGTTTTAGCTTATTTTTTTATAGAGATTTTATGTGTTTAGAAAGGTAAACTTTTATCGGTTTTTACACTTTTTTTACCCATTTAAGAAATTTTTAAGAACTTATTACGACTGATAGCTATAACTTTAAAACTAACTGTAAAGTTATAATCAACTAAATTCTTAAAAATGGTATTTCAAAGGCATATATTTCTATTGCTTGCCTTGCTCTTGTTTTTTAATAAGAGTTATGCCTCTTCCTACAATAATTCGGACTCTAAAATTAACATAGAAACACTATCTAAAAAAGGATTAGATAGTATATTAAAAGTCCAGAAAGTAAAGGATTCAGTAGAACGAGCTGACCTTATAAAAATCAACGAAACTCTTTTATCCAATAGCACAAGTGACTCAATTGCAGTTACTAAAACATTGGCAATACTTTATTCCGAAAATAAAAATTCAGATAAAGCTTCCCAGCATATTAAAAAATACATAACGGATACACAAGATTTATCTATTCTTAACGACCATGTATTTTCTGACATAAAAAGTACAACGGCTTACAGTAAGTTAAAGAAAGGATACAAACCTCATTTTAATTTTTTAGCTTTAATACATGCTTTAACAGGTATTATCGGAATTTTTATTGTTATAATCCTTTTTGCTAAAAGGAATTTGGATAAAACTTCGGTATGTTTAATCGGTTCTTTTATCCTGTTTCATTCTTTTTTTATGTTACACATTAGTTTGTTTATGTCTAATTACAATCTAATGTTTCCACATTCATTTTATATATCTACACCATTTTCTTTTCTATATGGTCCCCTTCTTTATTTTTATTTTAAAAGGGTGGTTGAAAACTATAGAATATCAATTAAAGATGCGGTACACTTAATACCAACGGTTTTGCTCATCTTTTGGTTAATGCCTTACTACAGTTTAAGTGCTACAGAAAAATTTAATTTGTTAATAGATAATACAGAGTCTGTTCATCTTGGTAGAAAAGTTTTGGTTGTTATAAAGTCTTTATCGTTATGTCTATATGCAATTGGAATTTATCTTGTCTACAGAAACAAAAAGAAAAACGCAAAAGACAGTAATTCTGAAGTAAAAAGTAGAGTGCTATGGGAACGAAGTATCATGATTATTTTTGTTTGCTATGCTTTTGCGTATTTGCTTCATGGTGCCGTTGTGGTTAGATTGGTAGATTATTTACCTTTTGATTATCTGAAATCTGTTTTTATGATAGCTATGATTATTTACATGGCACTAATGTCTGGGCTAAGGCCAGAAATTATTATGAATGCTAATGGAAATACCTTTGGATTAAGTAATTTACCAATTAAGTATGAAAAATCTAATCTTACAGAAAGTTACTCTAGTGAGTTGAAAGATAAATTGGTTGATTTGTTAACCCATCAAAAGGTTTATAAAAATAATAGTATAAGTTTAGAGACACTTTCTGAAATGCTCGGAACTACTCGGCATAATACCTCTCAGGTTATAAATGAGCATTTTGATATGAGTTTTTATGACTTAATAAACCAATATAGAATATTAGAAGCTGTTGATATTTTTGATGAAGATCAGAAACGAAATCTCAACATTATAGAAGTAGCTTATGAGGTTGGTTACAACAATAAAGTCACCTTTAACAAAGCTTTTAAAAAGCAAATGAATCAAACACCTTCTACCTATATAAGGTCTCTTCGATTAGCCTAACCTTGTTTTTTTAATATTTTTTTATCCCCTTCCTTGCTTTAGGTTTTAAATCTAGAGGTTTCAGACTTTAATCTTCAAAAGGTTCAAGAACTTTATCTTATTATGCTAAATAGGTTCTTATATGTTATCTCAAAATTGATTCTAATATTTAATGTTGCAAATGTATTTTTTAAAAAAGGTAAATGAGAGGTAACTATCTGTCGGCATAGGTAAAGTCTTATAATTCTTACCCCAAGTTTACTGTCTTGTTGGTTGTTTTACTTACGCAATTGCAAAGGGAGGCAGTGGAAGCCTTACTTTTTATGAAATAACCATGTTAACTTTAATTTCATCAATCAAAGTAATTATTTTGAATTAGTCTTTAAAATTACTTCGCTGCCGACCTTTCTTATTGCAACAAACTGAGTGTATAATCTAAAATGAAATTTTATGAAAGTAAAAAATTATGCTTTGGTTCTGTTGTATTTATTTTTTGGATCTCAAATGGTTTTAGCCCAAGAAAAAACAATCACCGGAACCATCACAACCGAATCAGATGGAATGCCTTTGCCAGGTGCTAATGTGATTGTAAAAAACACCTCTAGAGGAGTGCAATCTCGGATTTTGATGGTAAATTTTCCATCCCTGCAACAGAGGGAGATATCTTAGTTGTTTCTTATGTGGGAATGGAAACTGCTGAGATTGTAATTGGTAACTCCAATGTTTATGATGTTGCCTTAAAAGATGGAAGTGCCCTAGATGAAGTTGTTGTAGTAGCTTACGGAACACAGAAAAGAGAGGCTATTGTGGGTTCTGTTGCTGTGGTGAAATCTGAAGTTATCGAAAATCAACAGGTTACATCACCACTTAGAGCATTACAAGGTACAGTAGCAGGTATTAACCTTATAACCGCAGGTGGTCAGCCAGGTAACAATCCAAATTTTGTTATTAGAGGTTTTGGAAGTTTTAATGGTGCTAATAGTCCTCTTATTGTAATTGATGGCGCACCGTTTACGGGTAATCTAAATACTATAAGTCAAGATCAGATAGAGTCCATTTCTGTATTAAAGGACGCTTCTTCAGCGTCACTTTATGGATCTAGAGCTGCAAATGGTGTTGTGTTGATTACGACAAAAAGAGGTAAGCGAAACACAAAAACTAGTGTACGAGTAAGAACTCAATATGGTGTTTCTAATCCTGCAGTTGGTATACATGATATTGTAGGTTCAGAAGACTATTTAAAATTAATGTGGCAAGCACTTAGGAATGATAATTTGTATAACCAAGGACAATCGCCAACCGATGCTGCAAGTAATGCTACAAATGCTTTAATCCCTACACTTGGGTATAACCCTTATAGTGTTTCTAATCCTATTGGGACGGACGGAAATTTAGTGCAAGGGGCTAATCTATTATGGCAAACCGATTGGCAAGATGCTGTCTTAAGAGAAGATGTGCCAAGGGTAAATCATAATATTAATGTTTCAGGAGGTACAGAAAATACCAACTACTTTTTCTCTGTTGATTATTTAAGTGAAGACGGTCCTGTAATTAAATCAGATTTTGAAAGGATTGCTACAAGAGTAGGTTTAGATAGTCAGGTTAATGATTGGCTAAAGTTAGGTATTACAAGTGGTTATTCAAGGTCCTATTCTAATAACCCAGATCAAACGTCTGGTAGTACAACGCAAGCTATATCATGGATATATAATGTAAATGGGATTTACCCAATCTATGTAAGAGATGTAGATGGTAATATTATTTTAGATGATAATGGAAATAGAATATACGACCTTGGTAATGGTAATGGAAGACCAATAGGTCAGCCAGTAAACTTTAACAGACCAACTAATCAAGGTGAAAATATACTAGCATCTATATTGTTAGGAACTGAACAACGTATTAGAACTAATTACTTAGGATCTGCCTATGCAGAAGTAAGCTTTCTTAAAAACTTTACGTTTCGATCTACTTTAAATTATGAAAACTTTGTTTTTGATAGTCATAGTTTTGATGATGATGAGATTGGTGCAGCATCTGCTGTTGGAGGTAGAGTTAGCAAAGCCAGAAATGTAACTACAGGTTTAAATGCCATTCAAGCCCTTAATTATAAGACTACTTTAGCTGATGTGCATAATATCTCTGTAGATGCAATTTATGAAGCAAACACAACAACGTCGGATACTTTTAGCGCGTCCGCGACTGGTTTCTTACCTGGTCAGGAAGAGTTAGGTAATGGTACAATTGCTGAAACGTTTGGCGGCTTTAGAACAGAAAGACGAATTGTTAGTATGTTGGGTCGTGTGGCTTACAATTATGATAATAGATATTTTATAGAAGGTTCAGTAAGACAAGATAAATCTTCACAATTTAATACAGAATATAATACTGGCGAATTTTTCTCAGTAGGTGCATCATGGAATGTTACAAGCGAAGCTTTTATGGAAAACGTGGATTGGCTGAACAATCTTAAGCTGAGAGCATCTTATGGTGAATTAGGAAATATTAGTATACCAGGTGGTTTTTTCCCAACAAGCTTTTTGTTTGGTGGTGCCAATTTTGGTGGTGTTGTAATTTCTCCAGTTGAGGGGCAACCAGCTAATTTACCAGCAGGTACTTTGCCAGATCCTGCATTACAGTGGGAAACGTCTACTAACCTTAACTTAGGTATGGATTTTACCATTTTTGATGGCGCATTAACAGGTACAGTTGAATATTTCAAAAGACGAAGTGAAGATTTAATACAAGATATTACAGCAACGCCTTCACCAGGAGTACCTGTAGTTAGAGCAAATGCTGGTATTATAGAAAATTCTGGTTGGGAAGTAACTTTAAACAGTGATATATTTAATAAGAAAGACTTTAGCTGGAGTGTAGGTGGTAATTTTTCAGTATTGAAGAACGAAATCATTCAAATTTCTCCATTTACAGATCGTCAAGTTCAGGGTACAAAGCTTTGGGCACCAGGAAATTCCTTGTTTGAATTCTATGTTAGAGAATGGGCTGGCGTAAATCCGGCAAATGGGGATGCTCTTTGGTATCAAGATGTCGTAGACACGGAAGGTAATGTTACTGGTAGAACAGTAACTAATGATTATGACCAAGCTACACGTTATGAAACCGGTAAAGAGTCACTTCCAGATATTCAAGGTGGTTTCAATACGAGTTTAAGATATAAACAGTTTGATCTTAGTGCATTATTTAATTTTAGCTTAGGAGCCTATTTGTTAGATACAGACTATTCAGGTTTAGTAAATAACTTTGATGCTATTGGAGCATCAGCGCATCCAGATAACTTTAATGCATGGTCTCAACCGGGTGATATTACTGATTTTCCTAGGTTGACTACATCAAACAATAACTTCAATTCTCAATCAACAAGGTGGTTGTTTAAAAACGATTATTTACGTCTTAAGAGTATTACCGTAGGTTACAATTTGCCAGAAGATGCTTTAGAAGACATAGGATTAACCTCAGTAAGGGTTTACTTCCAAGGAGATAATTTATTAACGTGGCAATCTCATGGAGGTATTGATCCAGAACAAGCATTTAATGGATTAACAGCAAACAGATCTCCATTACAAAGAACATTTACGTTTGGGACATTAATTCAATTTTAAAAAATATTACAATGAAAAATAAAAATAAAAAACTTAGAGTATTACTGCCATTGGTGGTTATAATCTTGGCAAGTACAATGTTGTCTTGTGAAAAGGATTATATAGAAGAGCCTTCGGACACAACAGGTGTTACTGATGAGTTGATTTTCTCATCTAGAGAAAACGCCCAGACTTTTGTCAATGGAATTCTGTCAAATTATAAAGGACAGTATGGTAATGTAGATGCAGGTGGTTTATATGCTATGTATTTTGCTAGGGCTGTAAAAGGGAATGATATCATTCAAGATTTTAATTGGTATACTTTCGATTACGGACACGAAAATAGAGAGCCTAATTTTAGAAGAACGAATTTTACGTGGGATTTCAATTACGAGAATATCAACTTTGCAAACACATTAATTTTTGGGGTTAATAATAGTGATGCCTTAAGTGAAGAAGAAAAGCGAGAATTTGTTGCCAAAGGAAAGTTTTTTAGAGGCTTTCACTTATTTGAACTTGCATTAGAGTTTGCCCCAAACTACAATAATGATAGGAGTTTAGAAAGAATACCAATTTATACAACACCTACGTCATTAGAAACTGTAGGTGGTAATCCACCAGAACCAATGAATGAGGTTTATGGTCAAATTATTCAAGATTTGGAAGATGCAGTAGCCGATTTGCCAGATAATAGATTGGGTAAAAGCTTTATCAATAAAGCAGTAGCTCAAGCTGTTTTGGCAAGAGTTTATTCAGTGACTCAAGATGATTGGCAAAAAGTATCAGATATGGCAAGAAGTGCATATGGTGGAAATGCAAATCAGGCTGTACAATCCACAAATTGGGGATCAGGATTTGGAGATATGCAAGACCAAGAGTGGATTTGGGCAATGTTTCAAAATGGCTCGGACGAAACCAATTTTTTCTGGGGTCATGCAGCACCTATGTTCGATCATTTAACGCTTAGTTACAATGCATCATACATAGATCCAGATTTTGCTGCTGAATTTACTTCTACAGATGTTAGAAATACATTTATTGATATCTATGGAGTTTCTGCTACTACACCTTGGAGAGAGTTTGTGTCTACAAAGTACGCCTTTACGTTTGCCTCAGATATACCAATTATAAGAAAGTCTGAAATGGTTCTTTTTGATGCCGAAGCACAGTATCACTTAGGAAATATTCCAGAGGCTAGAAATCTATTGTTTGCATTGCAATCTGCAAGAGATCCTAATGCCACAATAACTACAAATTCAGGTCAAGCTTTACTTAATGAAATTCTTTTAGAACGAAAGAAAGAATTTTATGGGGAATTTGGTCCACAATGGTTTGATGCGAAACGCTACAACTTACCAATGACGCGAAACGATATTCATAGAATATCAATCGACGTACCAGCTGATAGTAATCTATTTTTCTTAAAAATACCTGAGGATGAGATGGATTTAAATGATAATTACGCTGGCTTCAATAATATTTAATTAAAACCCAATAAGATGAAAAAAATTATATATACAACTTTGGCTTTGTGTAGTCTCTTTTTTGTTGCTTGTGATAACGAAATTGATACGGATGCAACAAGTGTTTCAGACTATGAATTTATAAGTTTTCAGGATGATATTTTGAATTTTGAATTAAACCAAAGTGGTACATCAGAAAGAACCATAACGGTCTACAATTCTAGAAAATCATCTTCTGATGTTACCTATAATCTGGAGGTTTTACCTTTAGAATTTAATGGAGGACAGGGCACAACAATAAGCTCAGATTATTATAACGTACCTAGTTCAGTTACCATACCAGCGAATGCTACTTCGGCTCAGTTTGATGTTACAATTACAGATAATGGTTTTGGTAGTGGAGATAGATTGGTTGTAGGATTTGCCGATGATAATTTGGCTTTAAATCCACATCCATTGCGTATGGACATCGTTATTGTTTGTCCTGCAAATGAACTTATTTTAGATATTACCTTTGATAATTATGCAGAGGAGACGAGTTGGGAACTATATACAGATATAACTACAACTCCAACCCTAATTGCTTCAGGAAGTGGTTATGATGACCTAGATGATCAATCCATACAACAGCGACTTTGTATAGATAATGGTGATTTTGGTTTTGTAATCTATGATGCATATGGTGATGGTATCTGTTGTAGTTTTGGACAAGGAAGTTATTCTCTTACAGTTAATGGAGAAGTAATTCGTCAAGGTGGTTCATTTGGTGCTAACGAAGTAACAACGTTTTCTTTGCCATAGGCACAAGCGGTTACATAACTTTAGTAATAAAAAAGGCCCTTTTAAAAGGGCCTTTTTTATATTATGTGTTTGTTGTTTTGTCGTTCTTTTTGTTGATAAAAATACCACTGTAAAGCAACATTATCATCCCTGTTGTTACTGAGATATCAGCGACATTGAAAATTCCTGTTTTAAAAACTCCTCCTAAATCTATAAAAAAGAAATCGGTCACTTTTCCAAATACAATTCTGTCAAAAACATTAGCAATACCTCCACCAATTATACAACAAAATGCAATTAGACTTAAACGATCTAATTCTTTAGTTTTAATAATATAATACGTTACATAAATAAGTACTATTGTAGGTAGAATTAAAAGGAAAATCATACGAAGTGTAGGATTCATATCACTACCCATTCCAAGAAATGCACCTTTATTGTAGACATTGGTTAATATAAATTTATCACCTATAAGTTCTATAATCTCACCAAGATTTATATTGGCTCTTACCAAAACCTTTGTGATCTGGTCTATAGCAATATTAAAAACGATAAGGAGAACTATAAAAACGTTTCTATTCAAAACAGAAAATATTAAGTGTTAGTTTCAAAAGTAGCGGAAGCTGTTTCTGCTTCTCTGTTAATTTTCTTTACTAAACCTTGTAAAACTTTACCAGGACCAACTTCTGTGAAGTGTGTAGCACCATCTGCAACCATTTGTTGTACAGATTGTGTCCAGCGAACAGGAGCTGTTAATTGAGAAATTAAATTAGCTTTTATTTCATTTTCATCAGTAACTGCAGAAGCTGTCACATTTTGATATATAGGACAATTAGGTTTGCTAAATGTTGTGTTTTCTATAGCAGCAGCTAATTCTTCACGTGCAGGCTCCATCATAGGAGAGTGAAATGCACCACCAACAGGTAATACTAATGCACGTCTTGCACCTTCTTCTTTTAGCGTTTCACAAGCTTTGTTTATAGCATCAACCTCACCAGAAATTACTAATTGACCAGGGCAATTGTAGTTTGCTGCAACAACAACACCTTCTGTGTTTTCGCATACTTTTTCTACAACATCATCATCTAAACCTAAAACAGCAGCCATAGTGCTTGGTTGTAGCTCACATGCTTTTTGCATCGCTTGTGCACGTTGCGACACCAATTTTAAGCCATCTTCAAAAGTTAGAGCTCCAGCAGCTACTAAAGCAGAAAACTCTCCAAGTGAGTGGCCAGCAACCATATCTGGTTTAAAATTATCCCCTAACGTTTTTGCTAAAATTACTGAGTGTAAAAATATTGCAGGTTGTGTAACCTTAGTTTGTTTTAGGTCTTCAGCAGAGCCCTCAAACATAATATCTGTGATAGAAAAACCAAGTATATCGTTAGCTTTCTCAAAAAGTTCTTGTGCTAAAGGGGAATTTTCATAAAGGTCTAGACCCATTCCTGAAAACTGAGCACCTTGACCTGGAAATACGTATGCATTCATGTAACTAATTTTTAGTGCTGCAAAAATAGAGATAAAATATTAATCTATTATGTTTACTATGACATAGAGAATAACTAAAGGAAAATAACAATAAATTCTTTAGAGTTTAGTTCTATTCCATATAGTTTAGTCGATTGCCATTCGTTATTCAAAATTTGATTTTTTAATTGACTTTTAAAGATGTTTTCATACTCTTTACTTAAACCAATAGAAGATAATTTTAAACTGTCTATATGTCCTGATCTGTTGATTATGAAGTCAGCAGAAACATAAGTTATGCTGTCATTTTTAACTGTATAGTTTTTAGGAATAATAAAGTTCTTACTAAAGGCTTTACTTATGGAGTCGTGCCAATTTCTATAAGTTTTAGATTTTGACCTATTCAACATTCCATAAGAATTAAACCTTGAATATATAGTATCGGGATTTTTATGATGATAAACACTATCCACAATTCTTTTCGATTTAGAAATAAAATCTTCTCCGTACTTTTTTTCTATTGCGTCATGCATTAATCTCTCATAACATTTACCATACTTGTCATTGTCTGTGACAACGCAACCTATTAACAATTGAATAGAATTAATTGAATAATTAGACTTTAGATACTCTGGTAGATTAGTAAGAGTTTGTTTGAGATATTCTCTGTCATGACCAATGAAATAATTTAGTTTACCTTTTTTTATGTCTAATTCGGCTTTAAAAGAATCTAAAAGACAATATGATTCTTTTGTTGGTCTAATCTTTAAAATTTCACTTTTATAATCCCTATATGATTCACGGTTATAAATGTTGTGGCTATTTAGCATTTCTTCATACTCTGAAATTTTTTTGTATTTAGAGTTTTTGCAACCTAACAGACTAATTATAGAAAAAATGAAAAGCAGTTGTTTCATAGCAATTTAAACGATTAATTAACTTGAAAATTACTTATTCATCGATATATAAAAGTTAAAAATCGTTTTTTGAGTAGGCTATTTTCTCACATAAGTAATAAACGAAAATGCATAGTTATGGTCCTTGTCAGCTTCATGAGTAGTTTTAGAAACCTCTTTCCAGATGTTTGTGTCAACGTTAGGGAAGAAGGTGTCAGCTCCATCAAAAGAAGCGTGTACTCGTGTTAGTTCTAGTTTGTCTGCAAGGTTAATAGATTGTTTGTAGATTTCGCCTCCACCAATAATAAAAGGTTGCTTATCTTTTCTCGCAGCATCTAGTGCATCTTCAAGGTTATTAACTACAATAACACCTTCAGGTACTTTATAGTCTTGTTGCCTTGTGATAACAATGTGTGTGCGGTTTGGTAAGGGCTTTGGGAAGCTTTCAAAAGTCTTGCGTCCCATAATAATATGGTGACCAGAGGTTAATTTTTTAAATCGCTTTAGATCATCACTAAGGTGCCAAATAAGGTCATTGTCTTTTCCAATGGCATTGTCTTCACCAGCTGCAACTATAATTGTTAATTCAATGGAGTTTTTTTTTTCTTCAGAAACCTCTGTTTTGGCTTCGTTGTAAGCTTGTGACTGTGCTATTTTCTTTTCTTCTTTGAGAAATCCTTCTTTTAACTTGTCTATACGTTTTTGTTGTTGGTTAACAAGCTTGTCTAATTGTTGTTTTTCCCAGTCCTTTCCCATAAACTTGTTTGTGATAAACACATTTATAAAATGGTAAACAAATAGAAATAACCAAATAAGAATAGCATAGACAAACCAATTAATTCCAGCAATAGTAACATCCTCGCCAATACCAAGAACGGTGTTTGCAAGAATTAAGAAAACAGCACCTATTAGGAATAGTACAAAATGAATATATAAACGCTTCTTTTGTTTTATGCGTTTTTGAGCATTTTCTATGAGTTCTAACTGCTCTTTATCTATTGTAGAAACTTGTTTTTTCTTTCCAAACATAGTTGTAAAATTATCTGATAAAGATACTTCTTTTTCAGCAAAGGATTATGGCGAATAAGGTTGAATTTACCTTTCTTATTTCCGAAAACGATATCGCTGATAATCAGATGTTAAGCGTCTATTTTGTTGTTGGTGATTTCATAAATTTCATAATGAATTAATATGTAGTTTATTAAAAAGTAAAGGCTATTTTATTAAAATGATAATTCTTTCATTTAAAGTATGTTAAACTGTATTTTCTGCTTTTTTCTTTTATACTTTTGAGCCATTATTTAAAACTATAATTATGGCAATTAAAAAACAGTATTTAAAAAGTAAGCCAGTATGTAAGGTAACATTTTCTGTTCCTGCAGAGGAGGCACAAAGTGTAGCAGTTGTTGGAAGCTTTAACGAGTGGAATACTGAAGCTACAGAATTAAAGAAATTAAAGAATGGTACATTTAAAGGTACTCTAGATTTAGAAAGTGATAACTCTTATGAATTTAGATACGTCGTTGACGGTAACTACGTTAACGATGAGCAAGCAGATGCATATGCTTGGAATGATTATGCAGGTGCAGAAAATGGTGTATTAAACTTATAATAACCCTTATTTAAGACAATAAAAGGCGTTTCTCTTTAAAGAAACGCCTTTTTGTTTTTAATCAATTACTTACTGCAAAAACTATTGGTATAGCGAAAGGAACTATAACAGGTTTACCACGCTGATATCCTGGCTTTTTTAGCCGAGGTATTTTCTTTATAACTCTTATCGCCTCCTTTTCAATTTCAGGATGAGGTCCTCTTGCTACGATATTTTTAACACGTCCTTTCTTATCTATTTTAAACATAACATAAATCCGTTGTATGCCTGGTTTTAAGTTGTGTTTGATTGCAAGATTGGTTCTGAAATTCTCTGAAATTAATTGCTTCACCTTGTCATTCATACAGTTTTTTAAATCCTCATTACTCATGCTTTCATCACAACCTTTGTAAACAGGTACTTTTTCTATAATTTCATAAGGCACTTCACTTGGTGTGTAACCAAAAATTGGTACGATTGTGTCTTTTGCTTTGTTGAGATAAAACCCAAATAGTTTTCTGGTATTAAGAGCAACACCATTATTTTGCTTATCTAAAACAGGTTTAACTGTTGGAATACTATCGAGTAAATATTCTAGACCTTCAACTCTATTGCTCGCTGGATTAGAAATTCTTGAATGTCGCTTAACAACTTTCCCGTTTTCGTCATACAGTATGCTGGCACTAACCGTTACGGTGTCTTTTTTTGCTTCAAAGAAAATAGAATCTTTTAAAGCTTTTCTATTAATATGTTTAGCTAAAAACTCATGAAAAGAAATCTCATAACAGCGTTCTAGATCTTCAGAATCTTCACAACCGTCGTAAGCAATAAAAGAGCGTTTGTAAAAATCTTGTTTGGTCTCTTGAGCAGAGCATAAGCATGTGATTAGAATTAATGCAAAAACAGAACAAAATCTTTTCATAGTTTAGTAGTGATACGTTATTCAGGAATATTGAAAACAATAGGAATGCTATACTTAACATCTACAGGTTCATTTCCGTAATAACCTGGTTTGTCAAATTTTGGAACTAAACCTATAACACGGATTGCTTCTTTTTCTAAAGCAGGATGAGGACCTCTGGCTGCAATACCTTCAATTTCTCCATTTTTATTTATGGTAAAGTTGACATATATTTTTTTATTCCCAGGCGATAGACCAATATCTGAGGTTATGTTTGTGCTAAAATTTTCACCAATTAGTCTAATTATTTTACTATTCATACACTGCTTCAAACTTGTGTTGTTCGAGCTTGAATTGCACCCACTATAAACAGGAAATTCATCAATCTCTTTAAACGGCATGTCTTTAGAAGAATCTGGTTGGTACTTTTCTATTTTTAAAGTTCCGTAGTCATTTTCAATAATTTTATAATCTATTTTTACACCATATCGAACTGAAGAAAAGGAAGAATCTATCTTAGTTTTATCAAAGTCGATTTTAGGAAATTTATGGAGCAAAGAATCTATAATTGCACGTTCTTTTTTGATTGTAAAGTAGGACTCGGTACCTTCTTTAATTAGATTTCCTGAAGAATCAAACTCAAAAAATAAGGTTTCACTTAAACGACCATTAGGGTTTATGTTTTTTAAAAAAACCAGATCTTTTTTTGTGATTTTCTTTACAAAAAGAGAGAAAACGAGATAATCAAAAATATCTTTTTTATCCTCAGCAGTATTACAACCTTCACAAAAGAGGATATCAAATTCTTCAATAGTTGAAACCTTTGCAGGAGGTGGTGCTATTTGGTTTTGATACTCGGAATAATCGTCTGTTTCGCTTTCCTGTTCTTGCGAAAAAGAATAGCTTAATGAAACGAAAAATAGCAGAGGTATAAGTAAATATTTCATGAATTAAAATTTATACAGCAACAATACCTTTAATATGTGGGTGAGGATTATAATCTTCAAGTGTGAAATCTTCGAACTTAAAGTCGAAAATGTCTTTTACATCTGGATTGATAATCATTTTTGGTAAAGGTCTAATATCTCGAGATAGTTGTAATTCTAATTGCTCAAGATGGTTGTTGTATATATGAGCATCACCAAATGTATGTATAAATTCACCTGGTTGGTAGCCGCAAACTTGCGCCATCATCATTGTAAATAGTGCATAAGATGCAATATTAAAAGGTACGCCAAGAAAGATGTCGGCACTACGTTGATAGAGTTGGCAAGATAACTTGCCATCAGCTACATAAAATTGAAAAAATGCATGACAAGGAGGTAAAGCTGCTTTACCGTTGGCTACATTTTCTGCGAATGATTTAGAAGTATCTGGTAATACAGAAGGGTTCCAAGCAGATACCAACATTCTTCTGCTGTTTGGGTTGTTTTTTAATGTTTCAATAACTTCTTTAATCTGGTCTATCTCTTCACTTGCCCAATTGCGCCATTGGTGTCCATACACAGGTCCTAAATCTCCGTTTTCGTCTGCCCATTCGTTCCAGATTCTTACACCATTTTCGGTTAAATAGTTAATATTGGTATCTCCTTTAAGAAACCAAAGTAGCTCGTATATAATAGATTTAAGATGTAATTTTTTAGTAGTTACCATTGGAAACCCTTCGCTTAAATCAAAGCGCATTTGGTAACCAAAAACACTTTTGGTACCTGTACCAGTTCTATCCTCTTTTTCGTTACCGTTTTCTAATACGTGTTTTACTAAATCGTGATATTGTTTCATGCTCACTTCCTGCAAGAACAGGAATCTCATTTAATTAAACTTCATTTTTTTAGTGAAATGCATTCCGCATAATCAAAAACGAAAATAAAAAAAAGCTTCAAAACCATTGATTTGAAGCTTTATATAATATAAAAAGTTATTAACTGAAATTACCCAATTATCATACCGGCAATTGTAGCTGATATTAATGAAGCAATTGTACCACCAATTAAGGCTTTCATACCAAATTTAGATAATTGCTTACGTTGTCCTGGTGCTAAAGATCCAATACCACCAATTTGAATACCAATAGAAGCAAAATTTGCAAATCCACATAGCATATAGGTTGCCATAATGATAGATTTCTCATAGGTAAGGTGTGTGGCACTTGAGATATTCTTTAAATCAGCCAGCTGAATGTAACCTACAAATTCGCTTGCTGCCAATTTTATACCTAGCAATTGACCCATTAACATCATATCTTCTTTTGCAACACCAATTAACCACATAAGTGGAGCAAAAAGTGTTCCTAAGATAGCTTCTAGGGAAAAGGAACTGTAGGGTGAATTTTCGGCAATCAGAGAGTTAATTCCTGTAAATCTGCCAGTAATTAGTAAAATGTAGTTTAACATGGCAATAAAAGCTACAAATACTAATAGCATAGCTCCTACATTTACGGCCAATCTTAATCCTTCTGTCGTTCCATTAGCAATCGCATCAAGTATATTCGACCCGATTTTTTCTTGTGAAACAGCAACATCTGTTTTGATAGTCTCTGTTTGTGGGTATAATATTTTTGAAATGACAATAGCACCAGGTGCTGCCATAACTGATGCTGCGAGCAAATGCTTTGCATACATTAATCGCATAGCAGGATCATCACCGCCTAAAAAGCCAATATAAGCAGCCAATACTGCGCCAGCAACGGTTGCCATGCCGCCAATCATGACTAATAGAATTTCGGACTTATTCATTTTTTCTAAATAAGCTTTAATCAATAATGGAGCTTCGGTTTGCCCTAAGAAAATATTTCCAGCTACACTAAGACTTTCTGCTCCGGATATCTTGAGAAGTTTGGATAAAAGCCACCCGAAAGCCTGAACAACTTTTTGAATAATACCAAGATAAAATAATACAGAAGTTAATGCAGAAAAGAAAAGTATTGTTGGTAACACTTGAAAAGCAAAAATGAAACCAAAGGTATCCATATCTACTACTAATCCTTCAAATAGAAATTGACTTCCTGCTTTTGTGAAATCAAGAACTTTAATAAAAACTTTCCCTATTGTTTCGAAAATAGTTTTTATAACTTCAACTTTTAAAACACCTATGGCAATTACCAATTGAAAAGCTAAACCAATTCCAACAGTTTTCCAGTTTATAGCTTTTCGGTTGCTACTAAACAGAAAGGCAATAACAATTAGTGTAAACATACCTAGAACACCTCGCCATAAACTATTAAAAGAAAACCCTTTACTTGGTTTTATTGTGTTTTCAGAGTTGTTAATTGTAGTTAATGTTTCTGCAACCTCACTTTTTTTATAATAGGGATCCCAAAAACTATACTTAGTCGATTTTTCTATAAAAACGAGAGTAGAATCTGTGAACTCACGAACTTTATATTTTCTGATGGTATCTTTTGGTGCGTTGTAATAAAAAACTAAAAGATTATTTTGGAATGTGTAATGACCAGATGCTTTAAGACTATCTTTGCTTATTACTTTATAAGTAAAATCTCCATCTTTAAATTTTAAAACATCAGAATCAGTAATAGGCAATGACTCATTTGTTTGGTTGTTTTCAATTGAGGTAAACTGCCATGTTTTTTCTAGCTCTTGTGCTGTAATTGACGAAATTCCAATAAATAGAGCAATAAGGGCCTTGAAAAAATGATTCATAAAAAGAAGTGTTAGTTAGCGCTTAGAAATTTCGTCTCTTATTTTTGCTGCCTTTTCGTAGTCTTCGTTATTTACAGCTTGTTCTAAAAGGCTATTTAATTCTTCTAGAGATTTGTCTTTATAGCCTTCTTGGTCGGCAACAGCATTTTCAATTTCTTCTGCAATAAGATCATCTACAAGTATACTATCTTGTTCTTCATCCTCTTTTTTAGGATTTACTTTAAGGTAGATACCTGCTTTGTCTAAAATGTTTTTATATGTAAAGATTGGTGCTTGAAAACGTAATGCTAATGCAATGGCATCACTGGTTCTGGCATCAATGATTTCTTCAATTTTGTCGCGCTCACAAATAAGGCTAGAGTAGAAGACACCATCAACTAATTTGTGAATGATAACTTGCTTTACAACAATATCAAATCTGTCAGCAAAATTTTTGAATAAATCGTGAGTTAAAGGTCTTGGCGGACGAATTTCTTTCTCTAGTGCAATAGCAATAGATTGTGCTTCAAAAGCACCAATAACAATAGGAAGTTTTCTGTCTCCATCAACTTCATTAAGGATTAAGGCATACGCGCCATTTTGTGTTTGGCTGTAGGAAATACCTTTTATATTTAAACGAACTAAACTCATGAATTTTAAAACACAAAGAACTGTTTAAATTTGGACTTTACCAACTGCAAAATGCAGAATTGGATATTTTTCTCAATACTTTCGATGAAACGTAAACCTATTAAGAAAATCTAAATTTAAACAGTCCTTTAATATTACAAGGTAATAAAATTATGCGTTTTGAGCTTTAAAAGCTTTTAGTTTTTCTATTAATGTTGGTACTACTTCAAACGCATCACCAACAACTCCGTAGTCAGCTGCTTTAAAGAAAGGAGCTTCAGGATCTGTGTTAATAACAACTTTTACTTTAGAAGCATTAATACCTGCTAAATGCTGAATTGCTCCAGAGATACCAACAGCAATGTATAAGTTTGAGGCTACAGGTTTACCTGTCTGCCCAACGTGCTCACTGTGAGGTCTCCAACCAAGATCAGATACTGGCTTAGAACATGCAGTAGCAGCACCTAAAACATCTGCTAACTCTTCTATCATACCCCAATTCTCAGGACCTTTTAATCCTCTACCGCCAGATACTACTATTTCTGCATCTGCAATACTAACTTTATCTGTTGCTTTGTCTACAGACTCTACACTCACACCAGAGTCTGGTATTGAAGGAGAAAAATCTTCAACAGAAGCACTACCACCAGCTTCAACAATTCCGAAAGAATTGTTAGATAAACCAACGATTTTTACATCTGTATTTATTTCTGTATTAGCAAAAGCTTTGTTTGTAAAAGCAGTTCGTTTCACTGTAAATGGTGAAGTGCTTGATGGAGCTTCTACTACATTAGAAACATATCCTGCATCTAAACCTACAGCTAATATGGGTGCTAAATATTTACTGTCTGCACTAGAACTTAAAACAACAACTTTTGTACTTTCATTTTTAGCAGCTTGCTCTATAACAGCTGCGTATTTTTTAGCGTTAAATTTATTTAGACTTTCATCTTTTACAGACAATACTTTAGAAGCACCATAAGCGCCTAGGCTATCACTATTGTCTGCATTAATGGCAACAGCAGTTACTGTTGTGCCCATTTGGTCTGCAACAGCTTTTGCGTAAGAAACGACTTCTAAAGCTGCTTTTTTAAATTTTCCGTTTTCTGATTCTGTATATACTAAAACTGACATAATTCTTTTTTTAAATGACTTTAGCTTCGTTGTGAAGTAAATTTACTAACTCATCGATATTATCGGCATCTACTAACTTAACCGCTCCTTTAGGTGCAGGTTTTTCGAAACTAGCAGTTGTAGTTTCTGAATTAGTATCAACAGGTTCAACAACATTTAACGGTTTTTTACGAGCCATCATAATACCTCTCATATTTGGGATACGAAGATCACTTTCTTCGACAATACCTTTTTGTCCTGCAACAACTAAAGGAAGAGAAGTGCTTACAGTTTCTTTACCGCCGTCAATTTCTCTTACAGCTTTTGCATTAGTACCATCAACTTCTAATCCTATACAGTTAGCTACAAAGTTAGAGTCTGTCATTGCTGCTAGCATACCAGGAACCATTCCGCCATTATAATCAATAGACTCTCTTCCTGCTATTACTAAGTCGTAACCACCATCTTTAACCACTTTTGCTAATTGTTTTGCAACAGAAAAACCATCAGTAGCTTCTGTGTTAACTCTTATGGCAGTATCGGCACCAATAGCTAATGCTTTTCTTAATGTTGGCTCAGTTTCTGCACCACCTACATTTACAACATCTACGCTTGCACCTTGCTTTTCTTTAAACCACATTGCTCTGGTTAAACCAAATTCATCATTAGGATTAATTACAAATTGCACACCATTAGTGTCAAACTTAGTGTCACCCTCTGTAAAGTTAATTTTGGAAGTCGTATCAGGTACGTGGCTGATACATACTAAAATCTTCATACTTATATATTATTTAAGTTTACATTATTATGTGAAATTTTACTATAACGATTTCGTTAACTATTTGTAAAACATCAAAAAATTGCGGTTACGAAGGTAAATATTTTATTTCGAATATTTACTATGCACGCATAATAAATTTTAAAGAAATTTGAGCTACTTAGTTTTTCATTTATTGCTATTTTTGTTCTTCGTTTAAAAAGAAAATAATGAAGACAATTCAATTTAGAGAAGCTATCGCTGAAGCCATGAGCGAAGAAATGCGTAGAGATGAAAGCATTTATCTTATGGGTGAAGAAGTTGCAGAATACAATGGTGCTTATAAAGCATCAAAAGGGATGTTAGATGAATTTGGTCCAAAGCGCGTTATAGATACGCCTATCGCAGAGCTTGGTTTTGCTGGTATTGCTGTAGGTTCTACGATGACTGGTAACCGTCCTATAGTAGAGTATATGACGTTTAACTTCTCTTTAGTAGGTATTGATCAGATTATAAATAATGCTGCAAAAATTAGACAAATGTCTGGTGGACAGTTTAAATGCCCAATTGTTTTTAGAGGTCCTACAGCATCTGCAGGTCAGTTGGCGGCAACACACTCCCAAGCTTTTGAAAGTTGGTTTGCAAATACACCAGGTCTTAAGGTGGTAGTACCATCAAACCCATATGACGCAAAGGGACTTTTGAAATCTGCAATCAGAGATGATGATCCGGTAATTTTCATGGAGAGCGAGCAGATGTATGGAGATAAAGGTGAGGTGCCAGAAGGTGAATACACTATTCCTTTAGGTGTTGCAGATATTAAAAGAGAAGGAACAGACGTAACCATCGTGTCTTTTGGTAAAATTATAAAAGAGGCTTTTAAAGCGGCAGACGAATTAGAAAAAGAAGGTATTTCTTGTGAAATTATAGATTTACGTACTGTACGTCCTATGGACAGAAAAACGGTTGTAGAATCTGTAAAGAAAACAAATAGACTGGTTGTAGTTGAAGAAGCTTGGCCTTTTGGTAATGTAGCAACAGAGATTACATACCTAGTACAATCTGAAGCGTTTGATTATTTAGATGCACCAGTTGTAAAAATTAATACAGCAGATACACCTGCACCATATTCACCAGTACTTTTAGAAGAGTGGTTGCCTAATAGCGATGACGTTGTAAAAGCGGTGAAAAAAGTAATGTATAAGTAAATAAATTGCAGTTTTCTGCGTTAAATAAACTTCATTAATAACCAAAAAACTAATTTTAGCACGGTTGTTGATGAAGTTTATTGTTTAAATATGAAGTTAAAACTATTCTTTGCCCTTTTTATTATTGGCTTAACCTCAGCTTTTTCTCAAACAAAAGTTAGTGGTTACGTTTATGATGTAAACGATGAGCCAATTCCTTTTGCAAACGTAGTTTTTAAAGGTTCTACCGAAGGCACTATTACAAACGAAGATGGACGATTCTATTTAGAGTCTGATGAAACTTGGAATGCTTTAATGGTTTCTTTTGTTGGTTATGAAGTATTAGAATTTCAACTTACAAAAAAGGTAAACTACGATTTAAGATTTGTGCTTAAAGAAGAAGCAGAATCTTTAAAGGAAGTGGTTATCGTTAGTGGTAAACAATCAAAAAAAGCTTCAGAAAATCCTGCAATACGAATTCTTAAGAAGATTTGGGAGCGTAAAAGACAAAATGGACTCAGCCAGTTTAAACAATACGAGTACGACCAATACGAAAAAGTAGAGTTTGACCTTAATACCATAGATAGTGCGCTTATAAAGAGTAAACTATTCAAAGGCATGGAATTTGTTTTTGAAGAGGTTGATACATCTTCCGTTACAGGTAAAACATATTTGCCTATTTTCCTAAATGAGTCTGTAAAAAAAATCTATGGTGATAATGAAAGAGATGAAAAGCGAGAGGATTTAGTAGGGAACAAGAACTCGGGATTTAGTAACAATCAGGTTATTATAGATTTCATAGATGACTTATATTCAGATTATAATATTTACGACAACTATTTAAAGTTCTTTGATAAGAGTTTTGTAAGTCCGTTGAGTCGTACAGGTATCCAAACCTATAATTATGTACTTTCAGATAGTGCTTACATAGATAATAAATGGTGTTATAATATCATTTACTACCCAAGACGTAAAAATGAATTAACTTTTAAAGGAGACTTTTGGGTTAATGATTCTACCTATGCAATAAAAGAAATTAATCTTCAGGCATCTAAAAGCGCCAATATCAACTGGGTAAAAGAAATTTATATAGAGCAAGAATTTGAAGTTTTAAATGATTCTGTTTTTCTTATAAAACGCGATTATTTTCTTTCGGATTTTGCCCTAAATAAGAAAGAAAAATCACGAGGAGTTTATGGTAAACGAACAACGTTGTACGATAATTATAAATTCAATCAACCGAAGGATGAAAAATTCTATGATAAGGTTGTTTATACCTACGATGCGGATATTTATAATAGAGAGGACGATTTTTGGGAAAGGAATAGGTTAGAAGCTTTAAATAAGGACGAAAAAGGTGTTTACAAAATGCTAGACACTTTAAAAACCGTAAAGAAGTTTAAGCGTCTTTATAATCTAGGAAGCATATTGGCTTCAGGATATGTCGAGTTCCCAAGTATAAATTTTGATTACGGTCCAATTTTTTCAACATTTGGTTTTAACGAGGTTGAAGGTATGCGACTAAGAACAGGAGGAAGAACTTATTTTGGCCCAAACGATTTATGGCGACTAGAAGGGTTCTTGGCTTATGGCTTTAGGGACGATAAATTCAAATATGGTATTTCTGGTAAATGGTTATTAGATAAACGGAGCCGATTAACCATTTTTGGTGGTAATAGGCGAGATATAGAACAGATTGGAGCAAGTCTAACAAGTTCTACAGATGTTTTGGGTAGAAGTTTAGCCTCTAATGCAGTTTTTACAGCAGGTTCAAACGATAAATTAACCAACATTAATTTAACCAATTTAGGATTTTCTATTGAGCCGCTAAGAAATTTTGAAGTACGTCTCGATGGAAGTTTTAGAACCTTAAGTTCAGCATCACCAACTTTCAGTTTAGATTATAATAATCCTGAATCTTCAACAGGAATTTCATCAGAGATTAAACAGTTTGAAAGCAGATTGGCTTTATCATATTTCCCTAAACGTGAAATGACAGGCTTTGGTGTAGAACGAAAAGAGAAGAACGATAATTTTGCCAGGCTTTTTGCTCAGGTTACACGTGGAGATCGTAATTGGTTTGACAGTGATTTTGATTATACCAAAGTACAATTCTCGTATATACAGCCATGGCAGGTAGGTGGTTTTGGACGTTTGGTAACTTCAATCGAAGCTGGTAAAACATTTGGTGAAGTACCACTAGGTTTGCTAAGTGTGGTTCCTGGTAACCAAACCTATTTTTCAATATACAATACATTCTCACAGCTAGATTTCTATGAGTTTGTAACAGATACTTACACTTCTGTTCATTTTGAACATAATTTTAATGGTCGTTTATTTTCTCGTATTCCATTCTTAAAGAAATATAACCTCAGAGCAATTGTTGGTCTGAGAGGTGTTTGGGGAGAATTATCCGATGAAAATATAGCTTTAAGTACTACAGGAAATCCAGTAGAGTTTCCGCTACTAGCACCAGATACACGTATGTATTATGAGTATAGTTTTGGTGTGGCTAATATTTTTAAAATCCTAAGAATAGACTTTAATTTTAGAGGAAATTATTTAGACAATCCAGATGCCAGACGTTTTGGTGTAACAGGTAGTTTTGGGTTTTATTTCTAAAAGGCAAGACAATAGCTTGGTTTAGGTTATATTTTTGTTATTAATCTATATTTGTATTGGCGCAACATCAACAAAATCTTATATTTGCAGCCGTTTTAAATGTAATAGAAAATGACAGATACAACTAAGTTAACCTTCGATGTTTTAATAGAAATTCCTAAAGGAAGTCGTAATAAATATGAATACGATTTTGCACTAAACAAAATACGATTCGATAGAATGCTTTTTTCATCAATGATGTATCCTGGTGATTATGGTTTTGTGCCAGAAACTTTAGCATTAGATAGCGATCCATTAGATGTTTTGGTTTTAGGAACAGAACCAACATTTCCAATGGTAGTAATGGAAGTTAGACCCATAGGTGTTTTTCACATGACAGATGAAAAAGGACCAGATGAAAAAATAATTTGTGTTCCGGTTTCAGATCCTATATGGAGCAACAACTATGATATTAGTGATATAACTCCTCATAGACTTAAGGAGATTGAACATTTTTTCCAGGTCTATAAAGATTTAGAGGAAAAGAAAGTTGACGTAGGCGGATGGGGAAATGCAGAAGAGGCTCGAAAAATTTACAACGAATGTGTTAAGAGATATGATGAAAGTGAGCATAAAAAGAAGCGCACCTTCACAATATAAATAATCAGAAATATTAATATAATTTGTATTAAAAAAGCAATATCATGTATTTGATATTGCTTTTTTCGTAAAATTTATTTGGTTTTACTACTTTTGCTCAGTTTTAAAAAGCGAATAACTAATCTAATCTCAAATATTATTTATGGAATCAAACATAATTTATGTACCAATGGCATTAGCAATCGTAGGATTGCTTTTTATGTTCGTTAAAATGTCTTGGGTAAAAAAACAACCAGCAGGTGATGAGAAAATGCAAAGTATTTCTACATCTATTAAAGAAGGGGCATTGGCATTTTTGGCTGCAGAGTATCGTTTGCTACTAATTTTTGTAGTAATGGCAGCTGTTGCATTAGGTGTGGTATCTTATCTAGTGCCAACCACTCATTGGATAATAATTGTTGCTTTTGTTTTTGGCGCCGTCTTTTCTGGTTTAGCTGGAAATATTGGTATGCGTATTGCTACCGATGCTAATGCTAGAACTGCAGAAGCTGCTAAGACAAGTTTACCTCATGCCTTAAAGGTGTCTTTTGGTGGTGGAACTGTAATGGGACTTGGTGTAGCTGGACTTGCTGTTTTGGGCATAAGTTTATTCTTTTTTATTTTCCTTAAAATGTTTGTTACGGGCGAAAGCACTTTTTATGATGAAATGACAGTTGCTCTTGAAGCATTGGCAGGATTCTCATTGGGAGCTGAGTGTATAGCATTGTTTGCAAGAGTTGGTGGTGGAATCTATACCAAAGCTGCTGATGTAGGTGCTGATTTGGTCGGTAAAGTAGAGGCAGGAATTCCTGAAGATGATCCGCGTAATCCAGCAACTATTGCAGATAACGTTGGAGATAATGTTGGTGACGTAGCAGGTATGGGAGCAGATTTATTCGGATCGTATGTTGCTACGGTTTTAGCAGCTATGGTACTTGGTAACTACGTGATAAGAGATATGTCTACAGGAGCACCATTTACTGATGCTTTTAATAACATGGGACCAATCCTTTTACCTTTAGTTATTGCAGGTGTTGGTATTTTGGCTTCTATTTTAGGTACTTTCTTAGTGCGCATTTCTAATAACGATGCTAAAGAATCAATAGTTCAAAAAGCTTTAGATACAGGTAACTGGGTTTCTATAGGAATTACTTGGGTGGCTTCGTGGTTTTTAATCCGTTGGATGTTACCAATGACTATGGAAATGAAATTTTTTGGAGAAGGATTAAAAACAATTCCTTCTAGACATGTATTCTATGCTGCCACTATAGGCTTGGCTGTTGGTGCTTTAATCTCTATGGTTACTGCATACTATACAAGTTTGGGTAAAACACCAGTTTTAAAAATCGTTAAAAATTCATCTACAGGTGCAGCTACAAATATTATATCAGGGTTAGCTGTTGGTATGAAATCTACATTCTTATCTGTAATTCTTTTTGCTGTAGCAATTTGGAGTGCTTATGTATTGGCAGGATTCTACGGTGTAGCCTTAGCTGCTTCAGCAATGATGGCTACTACAGCAATGCAGTTGGCTATTGATGCATTTGGCCCAATCGCTGATAATGCAGGTGGCGTCGCAGAAATGAGTGAATTAGAGCCACATGTTCGTGAGCGTACAGATATTTTAGATTCAGTAGGGAATACAACCGCAGCAGTAGGTAAAGGATTTGCTATTGCTTCTGCAGCTTTAACTGCGTTAGCCTTATTTGCCGCTTACGTAACTTTTACAGGTATTGACGGAATTAATATTTTTAAAGCTCCTGTATTAGCAGCATTGTTTATCGGAGGTATGATTCCTGTAATTTTCTCAGCACTTGCAATGGAGTCTGTTGGTAAAGCAGCAGGACAGATGGTAGAGGAAGTTAGAAGACAATTTAGAGAAATACCTGGCATTATGGAAGGAACAGGCACGCCAGAGTATGGAAAATGTGTAGACATTTCAACTAAAGCAGCATTAAAAGAAATGATAATACCAGGTCTTATTACCATAGTGACTCCAGTGGTAATGGGAATAGGTACAGCGATTGTGAATGATGATTTTTTACTTGGTGCAGAAGTGCTAGGTGGTTATATGGCTGGGGTTTGTGTTAGTGGTGTAATGTGGGCAATTTTCCAGAATAACGCAGGTGGAGCTTGGGATAATGCTAAAAAATCATTTGAAGCAGGTGTAGAGATTAACGGTGAAACATTTTACAAGCACAAAGAAGATAATCCATCACCTCCACATCAAGCAGCAGTAACAGGAGATACAGTTGGTGATCCATTTAAAGATACGTCTGGGCCATCTATGAATATCTTAATTAAATTAACTTGTTTAGTAGGTTTAGTAATTGCTCCAATATTAGGAGGTCATTCTTCTGAAGAAGGTGTAGCAATGAATACTACTGTAGCTGAGGTTAACTTTTCTGAAAACGAAAACTCAGTGGAAAAAAGAGTTGAAGTTAAGATGACCAAAAATGAAGACGGAACTACTAAAGCTAATGTAGTAACTACAACAGTAACCAATGGAGGTGAAGAAGTTGTTGAGGAAAAGGTTTTTGAAGGAACTGAAGAAGAAGTAAAAGCTCAGTTAGATAAAATGAATGAGGCTTCTGAAGAGGTTGAAGTAAAGATCAAAAAAGTAATAAAAGAAGAAGTTGAAACTAAATAGAATTTAACTCTTATAAATTGAAATAAAAAAACCACGCTCATAAGCGTGGTTTTTTATTGACTATTAATTCCTTTTAATTAAGACTTTGTTTTTGGTTTGTCTCTGTTCATTTCAGTAATATCAACACTTGTTGCTTCAACGCCTAAAAAGTGTTTGCTAAAATGATCTGCTCTTAACCAAAAAGAATATTCTGTCATGTCACCAAAGCCATGTCTTTGACCTGGCATTAGCATAAAATCAAAACGTTTGTTGGCGTTTATCAATGCATTGGCCATTCTTATGGTACCACCTGGATGTACATTGTTGTCTACATCACCAGTAATGAGCATTAATTTGCCTTTTAGGTTTCCAGCTAATGACTGATTGTTATCTATCATATACTTATATTTCACATTGCCGTTTTCATCAATTTCTTCTTGTACACCATGATGTGTTTCACTCCACCAGCTATTATAAATTGCGTTATCGTGGTTTCCAGCAGATGATACTGCAGCTTTAAAAAAGTCTGGATAAACTAATATAGCAGCTGTGGACATAAATCCACCACCAGAATGACCATAAATACCCACTTTGTCAATATCTATATATTCATATTTATCTGCTAACTGTTCAGCAACGTGTCTTTTATCCGCCAAACCGTAGTCTCTTAGGTTACCATAACCATAATTATGATACCATTTAGAACGGTCTGGGTGTCCACCACGATTACCCATAGTTACTACTATAAATCCAACTTGAGCCATTCTATCTAATCTATCCATACGAACAGAGAAAGACTTATTTACAGCCTCAGTTTGAGGTCCAGGATACACATATTCCAGTAATGGATATTTTTTAGTAGAATCCATTTCAAATGGTCTGTAAATCACACCATAAATGTCTGTAATACCATCGTCAGCTTTCATCTTAAAAGGCTCAGGAAATTTGTAACCAGTAGCCATTAGTTGCGATAGATCAGCTTCTTCTAACTCCATTACTACGTTGCCGTTGCTATTTCGTAATTCAGATTTTGGAACCGTATTTACCCTAGAGTAGTTACTAACGAAAAAGCCGTTAGAATCACTAATACTTGTATTTGTATTGAAATCTCCAGGATTTAGAGCTTTCAAGCCGCTACCGTTTAAATTAATCTTATATAAATGCTCGTAGTAAGGATCTTGATCTTTTGGTATGCCATGAGCTGTAAAGTAAAGCGTTCTTGATTTTTCATCAACACCTATAGCGCTTTCTACGTGATAAGCTCCTTTGGTTACTTGGTTTTTCAGGTTTCCTTGTGTGTCATATAAATAATAATGTGCCCAACCAGATCGTTCTGCCCAATGCAACATTTCAGTTTCATTATTTAATAAGACTAAAGGACGAGATTCTATATAGGTGTTAAATCGTTCTTCAATGAGAACTTTGGTTTCACCTGTATTGATATCAGCTACACAGATGTCTAATTTTTTTCGATCTCTACTTATAGTATTGTAATATATTTTCCCCTTTTTAGATAATAAGAGAGAAGGGGTAAAATCATCATCATAGCTGGATTTTTTTATAGGTTCTCTATATACTTGTAAACTTTGCTGTTTTACAGTGTCTAATTGTACCAGTATGTTGCTTTTAGAAGGTATATCAAAAACATAGAGTTGGGTTTTGTAAAACTCGTCTTCACCTGGCATATGGTACTTATATGTCTCTAGTGTTGGTCGCTTGCTAGCAGTGGTGTTTATAACCCAAAGTTCATTTATATGTCTGGAGTCTCTTCTCTGAAAAACAAACTTTTTAGAATCGTGAGACCATATACCAAAGATGCGCTGACGTTTATCTTTGTTCTTTTTCATAGACTCATTGGTTTCTCCACGGCCACTAGATCCACCAAAAGAATAGTAGAGTTCTCCATCAGTTGTCCATTGGTTTTCTACAATTGTTGTGTCTTTTTCGTTTTCAACAGCTTTTAGGAAATTTTCCTTGTCCATCCAATAAAGATTATAGTTTTTAGAAAATAAAACAACCGAGCTGTCTGGAGCAATATTAGCCCATCTTCTCCAATCTTCTTTTTCCTTTTTCTTGTTGTCCAGAAGTGTTAAGGAATTACTGCCTAATGTGTATTCAAAATGATAAACTTTGTTTACCATTTTAGGTTTCCCTTTTTTCTTTTTCTTGGTTTCAGTTGAATCTGTTTGCTTTTCAGTATCTTCTTCGGAGTTGTCTTTTTCTTCTTCAACTTTTTCGGTAGAAGTCACGTAAAACTGAATAGCAGTTTCGTTTTTCACAAATTTAAAGTCAAAACGAGGCAAGTGTTGAGCGTCATAAGGATCTTTGGTTATTTCTGTTAACCATTGTGCCATTTTTTCATTATCAAAAAGTTCTTTTTTGCTTCGCTTATCAGCATCGACGATATAGTATTTAGAGCCACTTGTGGTTTTGTATTGATACCAAAAACGATTACCATTTTTTAGCCAATGAGGTCTTACTGAAGTAGAGTGGACTAATTTACCTAGGTTGGTTGGCGAGTATTTTGCTGCTGCCCTGTAATTTGGTTTAGGAGTTAAGTTGTTTGCGTCCTGAGCAATGCAAAAATTGAATAATAACCCAAGTGTTAGGGTTAGTGCTAATTTTTTCATTTAAAAGGTTAGTTTGAATTAGAATGTCACTAAAATACTAAAACTACTGCCTTCTACTTTTTATTTAACGTGTCAGGAGCTGATTTAAAGAAATATTTAACAATTATGTAGTAGAATATAAGATTTTAATGCTCTCGTTAGGGGAGTTTTAGTATCTTGAGACCTATAATAAATAAGAATCTTGAGCTGGTTAAAAAAAGATCCACTTCAAATCATTGCATTTCAGGGTTATGGTACAGATACACATTTTTATGCTCGTGGTAGAGCTTTAGAAGATGAGTCTATAGACCTCGAAAATCAAAATACTTGGCATCTTATTATCAATACTTGGAAACGGTTTGAGACTGATGAGATTAAGAACGTTGGTGTTAATATAAAACTGCCAAACGGAAAAATTTTAAAAGGACAAACAGATAGAGATGGTTATTATAAAGTAGAAGCTAATTTAGATAAATTGGCAAAGCTTGCTAATGACGAAGGTTGGTTACCTTTTGAATTGTCTTACAGTGATGTCAATATCAAGAGAACCATTCAAAACGACAATAGGTTTCCAGGCGAAATATTAATACCATCAACCAAAGCTCAATTTGGTGTTGCCAGTGATATAGATGATACTATTTTGCATACAGGTGTGGTAAGCACTTTGAAATGGAAAGTGATTTATAACTCTGTATTTAAGCACGCTAAAAACAGAACTCCATTAGAAGGTGCTGCGGATTTTTATCATAAACTACATAGAGGCGCATCTGGTAAAAATGCCAACCCTATATTTTATGTAAGCCATAGTCCTTGGAATCTCTATCGCTATCTTGAATTATTTCTAAAGCAAAATAAGTTTCCAAAAGGCCCAATTTTATTGAGGTCTATGAGTAATTTGCTAAAACGTAAAAAGCAAGATGAGAAACCTCAAAAACAAAAAGAGATTCTTAACCTGCTAAAAACCTATCCTGACTTACCATTTATACTAATTGGAGACAGTGGCGAGCACGATCCAGATATTTATATGGAAATAGCAGAAGAATTTCCTGATAGAATTTTAGCCATATATCTGCGTAGCGTTAAGCACAAAAAACGAATGCTGCGTGTAAAAGGGCTTATAGAAAACTATAAAACTACAGAGGTGTTATTGGTAGAAAGTAGCGATCAGGCTATTAAACATGCAGCAGAACACGGATTTATCTCTTAAAATAATCCATTGATTTCTGCATCAATTTTATTGATGATACCACCTAGATCTTCAGGATTAGCCACAAAGTCTAAATTATCAACGTCTATAATTAATAAGTTGCCTTTGTTGTATTTTGTAATCCAAGCTTCATAACGTTCGTTAAGGCGGCTTAGGTAATCAATACTAATCGTGTTCTCATAATCTCGACCACGCTTGTGGATTTGAGCTACCAGATTAGGAATAGAACTTCTTAGATATATTAGTAAATCCGGACCTTTTACAAAAGATTCCATCAATTCAAACAATGATGAGTAGTTCTCAAAATCGCGATTGGTCATTAAGCCCATAGCATGCAAGTTAGGAGCAAAAATATGAGCATCTTCATAGATAGTTCTATCTTGAATGATGTCTTTGCCACTATCATGGATTTGATTTACTTGTCTAAATCTGCTGTTTAAGAAATAGACTTGCAGGTTAAAGCTCCAGCGCTCCATCTGGTTGTAAAAATCATCTAAATAAGGATTGTCTACAACGTCTTCTAATTGTGCTTCCCATTTGTAATGTTTGGCCAATAACTTTGTGAGCGTGGTTTTACCAGCACCTATATTTCCTGCAACAGCAACATGCATAATCTATTCTTGTTTTAGTTGGTAATGACGTAGAATACCGTCGTGGTAAATATACAAGGTTTCATTGGTTACCAAAAACTGATTTATTAACAAATTTGAATGTTTTATAGGTAGTATTTCATCACTGTTTTTAGATAATAAAAAGAGATTATTTTCTTTTCTTAAAACCAACTGAGCCTTGCTAAATGCTATGCTCTCATAGCCCTCATTAGGATGTTTAGCAATTAAACTTCCAAAATAATTATAGATGTAAAGATACTTTTCTGTAAGCATGTAGCAGTTGTTGTAGTCGCTTTTTAAATCTAAAACTTCAGATTGTACAGGTACTGTTTTCTGCTTTAATTTATTGGTTTTATAGTCGTACAATTCTAATTGTTGTAAATCTTGATTAAAAATCCAAAGCGTATTATCATATCCTGTAGATACAAAACTTACATTCTTATAATTTTGAAGCGTATTAAAGTCTATTTTACAAACCTCTGCCAAACGATTATCTAGTATTACAACGGTATTGAAATCTCTGTAAAAAAGATTAATTTTTAAGGGATTAAAGGTGTTGGCTGTTGTGATTTCTCCAAGTTGAAAATTGGCATAAGTAATTGTAGTATCCTTAGCTTTTTTGTTAAAGGTGTTGTTGTCTGTGGCATAATATAGCGTGCCAAAAGTGTCTACACCAAAAATGGTTTTAGCCTTTAAAGCAGTAGAATCTTTTAAAACAGCTTTTATCTGGCTTTGCGAATGTGCCACAATACCAATGAACAAAAAAATAAAAATCAATCTTTGCATATTGACGTTGAAATTACAAAAATTGAACCAATGATTATAGCATTCTGAACTTGTTTCAAAATCTTTTTGACAATATGAGTTTGAAAGTAAATTGAGAAGCTGAAAATCAATTCAACAAAACAAAAAGGGAAAAGACTTTAATCTATGAGTTTATAACCAAATCCTCGAACATTTATAATTTGTATGCTCTCGTCTTTTTGTAACTTTTTGCGTAGCTTAGTTATAAAAACATCCATGCTTCTGGCAGAGAAAAAATCGTCCGTTCCCCAAAGTTTATTAAGAATTAAAGAACGATCTAAAACCTGATTTTTGTTTTTAATTAAGTGAAATAAAAGATGCGCTTCTCTGTGTGTAAGCTGTGTCGGTTCCTCATTTTTAAAGGCAAGTTGTTGCTTAGGGAAATCAAAAGTGTATGTGCCAATCACTAAGCTTTCAGAGGTTTTCTGAACTTTTGTGCGGTTTAGTAGATTGTGAATTCGCACTATTAGTTCTTCCATGCTAAATGGTTTCTTCAAATAGTCATTGCCACCAATAGAAAATCCTTCTACCACATCTGCTGTTTGAGATTTTGCGGTTAAGAATATTATAGGAATAGCATCGTCAATGGCTCTAATATCTTTAGCTAAGGTAAAACCATCTTTTTTTGGCATCATAACATCAAGTACCAATAGTTCTGGTTGTTCAGATTGGTATTTTTCAAATGCTTTTTCGCCATTATCACAAAGCGTCACTTCAAAATTTCTGGTTTCTAAGCTTTCCTTTATAATTTGTCCTAAGGCTGCCTCATCCTCAGCCAGAAGTAGTTTTATTTTTTCAGCCATTTGGTAAAGTAATTTTAAAAGTTGTAAGATTTTTACTAAGGTTTACATCTATACTTCCACCATGTTTTTCAATAATAGATTTGGTGTAATATAAACCAATACCAAATCCCTTAATGTCGTGCGTGTTGCCTTTTGGGACGCGGTAGAATTTTTCGAAAATACGTTCTTTATTGGTTTTAGATAGTGTGTTTCCGTTGTCCGAAATTAGAATTTCAAAGTTTTTTTCCTTCGGAATTAAATCGATAGAAATAATATCTCCTCCATATTTAACGGCATTATCTAAGATGTTATTTAAGGCGTTTTCAAAATGAAAACTATCTACTTTAGTTTCTAAATGTTCAACTTTAAGACTCGTGTTAAATTCTTTTTCAGGAAACTGAATTTTATAACGTCTAGACAGGTCGTTTAGAAGTGTTACAACGTCAATAGCTTCTGTATTAAGCTCTAGGTTATTGCTGTCTAAGGTTGCTGTTTCTAGAAGTTTTTCAACCATAAGATTTAGTTTTTCTAACTGTTGCGAAGACATGTTTATGTAGTTCTTTGTTTTTTCTTTGTCTTCTATAGCGTTAAAATTACTAATGCTTTCTAGCGCTACTCCTATTGTAGCAATAGGTGTTTTAAACTCGTGTGTAATATTGCTAATAAGGTCGTTTTTTACTTCGGCGAGTTGTTTTTGATGTTTTATGATTGTTAGAAGATAGAAAAGGCTGCTTATAACGGCTGCTATTAGTAATGTTGAAATAAGAATACCGCCAAGACTTCGTTTTAGAACTAACGCAGTTTCATTGGTGAAGCTAATATCCAATGTGCTTCCTTTTGGTAAGAAGGTGGATTTTGAAGTTGTTTTTAATTTTTTGGATGTGTGCCGAATGGAATCTGTCTTGTTTTCTTTGCCATTATCGAAATGTAAATCATAATCTAGGAAAAGTTTTTTTCTCAATAATTCTATACCAACCAAACTATCTAGCTCAACCAGGTCTAAACTATCGTTGTTGATTGATACCACAATTTTTGAAGTTAGCATTTCAATTTGATAAGCATCAGTTAATACTTCAGGATTCTTAATACTATCGAATTTACTTTTAAACTGAAACGCTTGGTTTGTTCCTTTTACTTTTTTTAGACTATCAATTTTTAGATTAAACTCTTTATATTCTATAGGCTTAAGTTTTCTGTCAAAGACTTCAGACATGGAATCAGCACTAAAACCTCTCATTACTGTAATACCCTCAATTGAATTGACATCAATGCTGTCTAAATTTTTAAATCCAAAAGAATCTTCATCGATTTGTTTCAAAAATTTTTGGATATGACTTCCTTCTTTTAATGGATCTTTTTGTTGGTCGCCTTCCAAGAAAATTCCAATTGTAGTACGTTCTGCTAAAGCAGCATAATAATCATCTACTGCCTTGTCTAAACTAACCTGAACATCATTGATGAGTTGTTGTTTGTTAGACTGGTAGTTTTTGTAATTCCAAAATATCTGTATGCCAATTGTAACTAGGATAACAGTTACTATGGTGTACAAAATCCATTTATATCTTTTATCGTTCATATTCCAAATGTAATTGTAAAAAACTACTTAGCATCAATTGGTTAACACACGTTAACACTAGTTAACGCAAATACTAAAACTTACTATAGATATTTGTGATATTAGAATTTAGAAATAAAAAATCAATCAAAAATGAACACAATTATTAGAGTTTTAGTTATGGCGTTAACGGTAGTTTTTTCTACCGTTAGTGCTCAAGAATTTCAAGGTGTAGCAACTTACAAAACACAACGTAAGGTAGATATTAAATTAGATAGTACGCAAATGGATTCTCAAATGCAAGAGCGTATGCTTGCTATGATGAAAAAGCAATTTCAAAAAACATACAACCTTACATTTAATAAAGAAATTTCAACCTATAAACAAGAAGAAGAGTTAGATAAACCTCAGGTAGGTGGTGGAGATTTTCAGGTAATGGTCGTTGGTAATGGAGGTGGAGATGATGTACTTTATAAAAACACAAAAGAAAATCGGTATTCAGAAGTTAGAGATAGCTTCGGTAAAATTTTTCTTATTCAGGATGAATTAGATCCAATTGAGTGGAAATTAGAATCAGACACTAAATACATTGGTGAATATCAGTGCTACAAAGCCACATATACCAAAATGGTAGAAAAAGCGAGAGTATTTTCTAATAGCGACTCTAATAATGAAGAAAGTAAAGAACAGGATAAAGAACCTGAAATGGAAGAACGAATGGTTACTGCTTGGTACACGCCTCAAATTGCTGTAACTAATGGGCCAGATAAATATCAAGGATTACCAGGTTTAATATTAGAAGTACATGATGGAGACTTAACAGTAATCTGCAGTAAGATTGTTTTAAACCCACAGGATAAAGTTGATATAGAGGAACCTACCAAGGGAAAGAAAGTTAATAGGGAAGAATACGAGAAAATCATGGAAAAGAAGGCAAAAGAAATGATGGAACGTTATGCGCCTAGAAATGGTAGAGATAATGGAGAAACCATTGAGATACGAATAGGAGGCTAATTCATTAACATAAGTTTAACGCAATTATTTTTAACAAATAGCATCTAAAGAAGTCTAAGTAAGCGCTTAGAACAATAAATTTACATTTGTTAACAAAGATTAAACTTATACAATGAAAAATTCACTTCAAATTTTTGCATCTCTAGTTTTACTATGTTTTTGCACAATTTCATTTGCTCAAAAAGACTTTCAGGGAAAAGCGTATTACATGTCTAAGACCACAATGGATTTAGACCAATGGGGAGGAAGAGAAATGACTCCTGAACAAAAAAAGCGTATCGAAGAGCGTATGAAAAGCTTTTTGGAAAAGGAATATATCTTAACCTTTAATAAGGAAGAATCCATATATAAAGAAGACGAAAAGCTAGAAGCACCTGGTTCTGGCGGACGTTTTGGAGGGTTTGCTAGTAGTTTTACTGGAGGACCAAAATATAAAAACGTAAAATCTAAGGAGTTGCTACAAGATCAGGAATTCTTTGGAAAGCAGTTTTTAATTAAAGACGAATTAAAGTCTTTGGAATGGAAAATGGGAACTGAAACCAAGCAAATTGGTCAGTATACATGTTTTAAAGCTACGGCAATAAAAACTGTGGATGAATTTGATTGGAGAAGTATGAGACGTCGAGATGACAGAGATAAAGATAAAAAAGAGGCTGAGAAGAAAAACGATTCAATAAAAAAGGATGACGACCCAATGAGTGAAGTTGAAGTGCCAAAAACTATTGAAGTTGTGGCATGGTACACTCCTCAAGTGCCAATTAATCAAGGTCCAGATGATTATTGGGGTTTACCAGGTTTAATCCTAGAAATCAATGCAGATAGAACTACTATTCTTTGTACTAAAATAGTTATGAATCCTGATGAAAAAGAGGAAATAGAAAAACCTAAAAAGGGAGATGAAGTAACTAAAGCCGAGTATAACGAGATTATCACCAAAAAAATGCAAGAAATGCGAGAGATGTATGGAGGGCGAAGAGGTGGTCGTTCAGGTGGAGGCAGAAGACACTAAAAATCTAACACAATCAACTTATGAAGAAAATATTAATGCTACTATGTTTGGTAGCAGCCGGAAGTTCCTTTGCTCAAATTAAAATGCAAGGTGTTGTAAAAGACAGTATAGGAACTCCATTAGAATTAGCAAATGTAATTGCCATTAATCAAGAAACTAATGGTTTAGAGTCTTATGCTGTAACCAACGATCAAGGTAAATATGTTTTGTCTTTAGGGAAAAACGGAAAATACAAATTACAAGTAAGTTACATCGGTTTAAAATCACATGAAGAGATTATTACAACAGCCGAAGCAGATATTACAAAGGACTTTAATTTAATGCCAGATAATTCTCTAGATGCTGTTGAGCTAACCTATGAGATGCCAGTTACTGTTAAAGGAGATACCATAGTGTATAACGCAGATTCTTTTAAAAACGGTAGTGAACGTAAGTTAGAGGATGTCTTAGAAAAATTACCAGGCGTAGAAATCAATGATGATGGACAAATTGAAGTAGAAGGCAAGACTGTAAGCAAGCTCATGGTAAACGGAAAGGATTTCTTTGACGGTGATACCAAATTAGCGACTAAAAATATTCCTTCAAATGCTGTAGATAAAGTTCAGGTTTTAAGAAATTATGCAGAAGTTGGTCAGTTAAGTGGTGTACAAAACAATCAAGATAATGTTGCAATTAATATAAAGCTAAAGGAAGGAAAAGAAAACTTTTGGTTTGGAGACATCACAGCAGGTGCTGGTACAGCACCTTCACCAAATGACGAGCTTTACCTAGTACAACCTAAGTTGTTTTATTATAGTCCAAAGTATAGTATCAACCTAATTGGTGATATGAATAATATTGGTGAGGTAGCCCTAACCAACAGAGATCTTCGAGGTTTTGGCGGTGGTTTCAGAATGCCTAGCAGAACAAGTGGTACGAGTATAAACCTTGGAGATAATGGACTTGGAGGTCTAACCAGTATTGCAAATGCACAAGAAGTGGTAACAAAATTAGCATCTGCTAACTTCAGTTACTCGCCTAACAAAGCTTTAGATTTAAGTGGTTTCTTAATTTTTAATAGCAGTCGCTTAAGAACCAGAGAAGAAAGTTTTATAGATTATATAGAGGTAGAAGATGATCCTAATACGGCAATTGATGAATCAACAACGATTCCGCCAGATGAAGAAACCTTATCTACAGGTAGAGAGGCAACCAATCAGTTTATTGCTAAATTGAGTGCGTCTTATAAGCCAAACGTTAATAATCAATTAGATTATGACGTGTTAGCACGTTTATCAGATGATGAAGAACGTCAAAACCTTTTTTCTTCAGTTGTAGGAAATACAAATCAGTTAGATAAGGTGAAGCCTTTCAGTATTAATCAGAATTTAAACTACTATTATACCTTAAACGAAAACAACATCTTTGCTTTTGAGGCACAGCATTTAATCAAAGATGAAGATCCTTTTTACAATGCATTGTTACAAAATGATCCAACCAACAATGACGATGAAGATAATGATGCTTTTGATGATACAGCTTCAGGTTTAGGGCTAGACTTAGATCAATTCTTTTATGATTTAAATCAAGATAGAAGAGTAAAAAGTAATCAATTAGATGCTAAAGTAGATTACTTCAATATCTTAAATTCTAAAAGCAATATCAACTTTACTTTAGGAACTATATTTAGCAATCAAAAGTTTAATTCTAATATCTTTCAGTTTTTAGATGATGGTACTCGATTAGATCCAACACCAACAACAACAGATTTAGAAGGTAATCCATTATCTGCTTTCAATGATGATGTGGAGTATCGTTTTAGTGATGTGTATTTAGGTGTACACTATAGATTTAAAACAGGTAAATTTACGTTTACACCTGGAGTATCTTTTCATGCATATAGCAATCAGAATACCCAAAATGGAGACACGTTTAAAGATAATTTCTTAAATGTATTACCAGATTTTGAAGCACGTGTCCAGTTTAAAAAGAGCGAGTCTTTACAGTTTAATTATAACATGACAAACACCTTTACGGATATTACAAATATTGCTGAAGGTCTAGTACTTAATAACTACAACAGTATACAATTTGGTAATCCTGAATTACAGAATGCATTGTCACATAACTTTAGATTGTTTTATAGTAGTTTCAATTTGTTTAATTACACCAATGTATTTGCTGGAGCAAACTATAGTAAAAATGAAGATCAAATACGTGGATTAACTAATTTTGAAAGTGTTATTAGAACAAGTACATTCTTTAACTCACAGTTTGCAGATGAGAGTGCTTCAGTTTTTGGTAGAGTAGAGCGCACATTTGGCAAGTTTAGAGCACGTATGGGAGCAAACTTTAATTACAGCAAATTAAATCAGTTTATACAAGGAAGACAATCACTTAATGAAAGTTTTACACAGTCTTATTCACCAGAATTAAGAACCAACTTTAGAGAGGCACCAAATGTTAGATTGCGTTACAGATATACTGTTAGAGATAATGAGCAAGGTGATAATACAACTAAGTTTATAACCAGAGCACCATCTGTAGAGTTTGATGCTTACATTTGGGATGCCTTAACGTTTGTAACAGAGTTTACTTATAACGAGCAAGAAAGCGATGGGCAAACACAAGTTTTTAAAACTTGGGATGCATCCTTACGTTATAGAAAAGACAGAGATGCCAAATGGGAATATTCATTAAGAGCCTCAAATATACTAGATATCGATTCTAATATTAGTAATGGTGCAGGTACTATTTCAGTATTTAGTTCTGAAACCTTTATACAACCTCGATTTATTACGTTTAGATTGACGTATACTTTATAAAACAAAAAGGGCTTCTCAAATAACATGAGAAGCCCTTTCTTACTTTATAAATCTATCTTAATTATCTCTCAATACATGTACCACTCCATTTATGGTATGTGAGTTACCATCCCAATCTTCATAAGAGCCACTAAAATTAATGTCAATGTATTCTCCAACTTCACCTAAAGCGGTTAAGTTATAGGTAATATTATTGTTTTCGTCAGACATGTTAAGACACTCTCCAATAATGAAACCTGTGTCACCCACTGTACCGTTAAAGCTATAACTATCATATGTACCTAGATAATCAGGGTCATTAAGTGCGCCATACATATAATAACAATTTCCTTGATCATTACTTGACGCAAATATATCTATCGTTGGTTCAGGGTAATTAGGGCTATCTGTGTAAAAGTTAGCAGAAATATTTTCAAAAATAAAAGTACTCTCACTATCATCGATAGTATATTCTATAAACTCAGTTACAGCATTACAAGCACTTATAGTTCCTATGTCTGTTAAAGGTGTTGCAAAGGTATAACTTATACTATCTGTAACCTGTAAGTTAACATAGTCACTAGCTTCCATAGCAAATGTGTTATTGTCACTACATCTTAAAAGATTAATTTCAAATTCACCATTAGTTACTGCATCAATAAAGGTTTGGTACCCATAGCTTAACTTTACATAACCATCTGTTACAGCATTGCCATCACAGGTATTAAAGGTTCCTACTACAGTTTCTTGGATAATATCAGCATTATCTGGAACTATAACTATAATGTTAGAATCTACGGTAAAAGGACCAACAGTTTCAGTATGTAAAGGTGCATCTCCACACATGTCGTAACTGTAAATATCAATAACCAAGCTTTCATTACTTGGTACATAGCCGCAGACTTCACCATTATCGTTAGAGTACCCACCTCTTGTGCCAAAGATTGTACTTGTAATGGTTACATAAATATTATTTAAAATGTTGTTATCCTCATCAGTTGCAGTCACACAAAGCGTAATAGCTTCCGCAGGAATATCACAATTCCAAAAGCTAAAGTGAGATACTGTACCAACATACATATTACCTTGCAAGGTTGCTTGTCCTTCTTCTTTCCAATAACCGTTGGCTTCATCAAAATACCAAAGCGGAATGGTAGTAGGAGCGATGCTCATTAGACTAGCATCTACAGGAATTTTAATTTCAGAAATTGAACCTTCAGGTAAATTTAAATCTTCGCCACCAGAACCTCTCAGTTCTATTGCAAGCATACCTAAAGTTTGAAGCATACGTTCTGCACCATTTTCATTTTCGGCATATAACATGCCTGGCATTTGCATTGGCATGTCGTCATCTGCAGGATCTAAATGATGCAAAATAACATCTACAGAGCCGTCATAAGTTGAGCCGTCTTCTTTAATAAAGTTTCCGTCAAAACTTACTGAACTACCATCGGTTGCTGTTACTGTTCCTGTGCTTCCACTTGTTACAGTGCCAACAACAGTAGCTTCTAGCATCATAATGGTGACTTTATTTGTTCCGTTAGATGGTACAACACTTCGTGAAGCATGAATGTATCCAGCTTTTTCAGCTTTTATATAACCAAAACGTTGATTAACCGTAGCTCCGTTAATCATAAAAACACCATTGCTGTCTGTTGTTGCTGTTTCGTTACCGATAGTAATTGTAGCTCCTTCAATAGGATTACGGTTTTTATCGATAACGGTACCTAAAAAGTCGCGAGAGATTTCATTGCCAAAATATTCAGAAAAGGTATCTGGGATATTTTCTTGTGGGTTATTATTGCCAGAAGGGCCATCATCTTTTTGACATGATGTTACCGCGATTAAAGACAATAAAAGTATTAAAATAAGATTTGGGAAGTTTTTAATTCTTTTCATAGTGAATTGATTTAGTTAAAAGTAAGTCTTCAAAAAAGACACTGCATATATAAAACAGTTACAGGATTAAAAACCCTACCCAATCGTTAAAACAAAAAAACTCTGACTATATAATAATCAGAGTTTTAGATTTTGAGATTTTTGTTCGTTATAAACCAAAAGCGGCTTTGACTTTATCTACATAATCTAATTTTTCCCATGTAAATAACTCAACTTCTAGAGTTTTTGGTTCACCATTTGGTTGTTGAAAGGTTTTAGTAACTACTTCATTGTGTCTTCCCATGTGACCATAAGCAGCAGTTTCACTATACATTGGTTGACGAAGCTTTAAGCGCTCTTCAATAGCTGCTGGTCGCATGTCAAAGATTTCAGAAACTTTTTTAGCAATTTCTCCATCTGTCAGATTGAATGGACAAGTGCCATAAGTATCAATAAAAATCCCCATTGGTTCTACAACACCAATAGCGTAAGATACTTGTACTAAAACTTCGTCGCAAACACCTGCAGCAACTAAATTTTTAGCAATATGTCTGGTGGCATAAGCAGCACTTCGGTCTACTTTACTCGGGTCTTTGCCAGAAAAAGCTCCACCACCATGTGCTCCTTTTCCTCCGTATGTGTCTACAATGATTTTTCTTCCTGTTAAACCTGTATCTCCATGAGGCCCGCCTATTACAAATTTTCCAGTTGGGTTGATGTGATATTTAATATCATCTGTAAACAATGGCTTAATATGGTCTGGTACTTTTGCTACAACACGTGGAATTAAAATCTCAACAATATCTTTTCTGATTTTTGATAGCATGGCTTCGTCAGTATCGAAATCGTCATGCTGTGTAGAAACCACAATTGCATCGATTCGCTGAGGTGTATTGTCATCGCTATATTCAATTGTTACCTGACTTTTAGAATCTGGTCTTAAGTAAGTAATATCTTTGTTTTCCCGACGTAATGCAGCCAGTTCTTTAAGTATCAAATGCGAAATGTCTAATGCTAGTGGCATGTAATTATTTGTCTCATTGGTAGCATAACCAAACATCATTCCTTGGTCTCCTGCTCCTTGTTCTTCTTTGCTAGCTCTGTCAACACCTCTGTTAATGTCTTCTGATTGCTCGTGTATAGCAGAAATTACTCCGCAAGAGTTACCGTCAAACATGTACTCTCCTTTGGTATATCCAATCTTGTTGATGGTATCTCTTGCTATTTGCTGTACATCGAGGTAGGTATTAGATTTTACCTCGCCTGCTAACACAACTTGTCCTGTAGTTACTAAAGTTTCGCAAGCTACTTTAGACTCTGGATCAAAGGCTAAAAAATTATCAATTAATGCGTCACTAATTTGATCTGCAACTTTATCTGGATGTCCTTCTGAAACACTTTCAGAAGTAAATAAATATGGCATAAATCCTATATTTTAGTTTATTATTTCGAAAAATATGAGATTGCTTGGTCGCTAGAGAAGTCGTAAACTAACTGCTTTAGCATTTTTGTTCAAACTGAATGGATTTCAGTTTAAGAGGTTGCAATCAGACAAATTTTTCCTCTTTGTAAATCTTGGCAAAAATAGAGATTAAATTTAAGATAGAGCATCTTGAAATGATAATGAAATCTTAAAATAGTAAAAATGATATCATTTCAGTTTGTTTTTTACATGGCTCAACAGTAATAAGCATAGTGGTTTTGAAATGTTTTTTGGATTCTGGGTTTTGTTAAATATTTAAAAATTTTCAAAAATTATTTTGAATTTAAATTTTTGTATCGCAATATTTGCACTCACAAAGTTCAAAAACTTACTGAAATGTTATCAAGAAAGGTGGAGGGAATAGACCCTGTGAAACCTTAGCAACCCTTAGACTTACTAAGAAGGTGCTAAATTCTACTTGAGCACGCAAATCATTTCTTGCAGGTTCGGATAGATAACTCAAGACCAATTACTCATCTGTAATTGGCATTTTCTTTATAACATTTTTCTATTAAGTACGCTTCTCAAAGAGGCTTATTTGGCTTTTGGTTTAATTATTTATTAACTCAAAAACTTAGAAAAATGAGTACACAAAAATTTGCAACAAAAGCGTTGCACGCAGGACACGATGTAAAAAACAATGGAGGAACCAGAGCAGTTCCTATTTACCAAACCACTTCGTATGTATTTGATGATGCAGATGATGCAGCAGGACGTTTTAATCTTTCTGTTCCAGGGTTTATTTATACAAGATTAAATAATCCTACAAACGATATTTTAGAGCAGCGACTTGCTGATCTTGAGGGAGGTATTGGTGCAGTAGCTACAGCATCTGGTACAGCTGCTATTTCAACAACGCTACTAACCTTGTTAAGAGCAGGAGATCACATTGTAGCGTCGAGTAGCTTGTATGGAGGAACGTATAATCTGTTGAGCGTAACTCTGCCAAGACATGGTATAACAACCACATTCGTAGATCCTTCGAATCCAGAAAACTTTAAAAATGCTACTCAAGAAAATACCAGAGTATTTTTTGTTGAGTCTCTTGGAAATCCAAAGTTAGATGTTTTAGATATTGAGGCTATTTCTAAAGAAGCCAAAGCATTCAAGGTGCCATTAATTGTAGACAATACAGTGGCTACGCCTTATTTACTAAACCCAATTGATTATTGTGCTAATATTGTAATTCACTCGCTAACAAAGTACATCAACGGCAACGGAACTTCTCTTGGTGGTGTAATTATAGATGCAGGTACATTTGATTGGACTAACGGAAAATTCCCTGAATTTACGGAACCTTCACTAGGTTACCACGGCTTAGTATATAGTGAAGCTCTCGGGTCAGCAGCCTTTATTGCAAAGATTAGAGTCGAAGGTTTAAGAGACTATGGTGGTGCATTAAGTCCTTTTAATGCATTTCAAATCATTCAAGGATTAGAAACCTTAGAATTACGTATAAAAAAGCATAGCGAAAACGCACTTCAGCTTGCAAAATGGCTACAAGAACAACCAGAAGTTACCTGGGTAAATTATCCTGGTTTAGAAACTAGTAAATACAAAGTTCTGGCAAAAAAATACTTGCCAAAAGGACAAAGTGGTATTGTAACTTTTGGTGTAGAAGGTGGTTACGAAGCCGCAAAAATAATAGCAGATAAAACCAAGTTATTCTCATTGTTGGCCAATATTGGTGATACTAAGTCTTTAATCATCCATCCTGCAAGTACAACGCATCAGCAATTAAGCGATGAGGCGCAAGAAAGTACAGGAGTGACTAAAGATTTAATAAGATTATCAGTTGGTCTTGAAAATATAGAAGACCTAAAAGCCGACTTAAAGGAAGCTTTTCAATTGGTAAAAACCCCACAATTAGTTTAATCTCTTTTTGTATAGTGTTGTTTAATCAGACTGAGTGAATTTTTTCACTCGGTTTGATTTTGAAATCATGATTGAAGAATCAAAAGAAATGTAATTATGAGTGTTCTCAAATTTATAGAACTAGATCATTTTGAGTTGTGCAGTGGCAGAAACATTAGCCTTAGATTGTCATATCAGTTATTTGGAAAGCCATTAGGAAATAATCCGATAGTATTGGTAAATCATGCCTTAACAGGAAATTCGCAAGTTACTGGAGAAAATGGTTGGTGGAATGATGTTGTCGGTAAGGGTAAGGTTATAGATACTGAAATCTATACGGTTTTAGCGTTTAACTGCCCAGGAAATGGTTTTGGTGGTATAGAAGAGTCTTTTTTAGAGTTTTATAAAGAGTTTACAGCAAGAGATATTGCGCGTATTTTTTCAGAAGGATTAAATCGTTTAAATATTAGTGCTTTATATGCTATCGTTGGAGCATCTGTTGGAGGCGGTATTACTTGGGAGTTGGCAGCGTTACGACCAAATTTGGCAGAATATGTAATACCAATAGCCACAGACTGGAAATCTACAGACTGGGTAATTGGTAATTGTTTTATTCAAGATGAAATTTTAAATCATTCCTCTCAACCTTTGTTTGATGCCAGATTGCATGCTATGACGTTTTACAGAACGCCAGAATCTTTTGCTTCAAAATTCAAAAGAGAAAAACAACGAAAAGATGCTTTTAAAATTGAAACTTGGTTAGAGCATCACGGAGAAAAACTAGAAGGAAGATTTGAGTTGTCAGCTTACAAAATGATGAATCAAATTTTAAAAACTATCGATATTACACAAGGTAGAGGCACGTTTGCCGAAGTGGCAAAACATATTGCTTCTCACATTCATATTATAACAATTAATTCAGATTTACTATTTAAATCAGACGAAAACTGGAACACGTTTGTAGAGCTAAAATCAGCAAAAGAAAACGTTACTATTGGCGAACTAAAATCTAATGATGGTCACGATGCTTTTTTAATAGAGTATCAGCAGCTCATTAACCTATTAAAACCAGTTTTTAATTTAAAATTAAAAAAGCATGACAACGATACATCTTGCCATATTCGGAATTGGTAATGTAGGTTCTACGTTAATAAATCAAATTCAAAATATCAAGTCAAAATTACTAACCGAACAAGGATTAGATATACAAATACCAGTTATTACAAACTCGACTTTAGCATTTTTTTCAAATGACATTAATGGGCAATGGGAAGTAGATTTTGAAAATTTTTCTGAACCTTACAATGTAGAAGATATTATTCGTCATTTTAAAGCAATAAATGTAGAAAATGCTATAGCGATAGACGTTACAGCTAGCCAGAGTTTTATTGCACATTACGAGACGTTGATAGAAAATGGTTTTCATATCATTTCTGCAAATAAAGTCGCTAACACATTGAGTTTTAATTATTATAAAAAATTAAGGAAATTGTTAGACGAAAACAATAAAACTTTCCTTTACGAAACCAATGTTGGTGCAGGATTACCAATTATTGAAACCATAAAAAACTTACATCAGTCTGGTGAAAAGGTTGAAAAAATAAAAGGTGTATTCTCAGGCTCATTAAGCTATATTTTCAATCAGTTTTCTGAAGGATCTTTGCCATTTGACCAAGTATTAAATGATGCGGTAAGTCAAGGTTTAACAGAGCCAGATCCTAGAGAAGATTTGTCAGGAAAAGATGTTGCCCGAAAATTGCTGATTTTAGCCAGAGAACTCGGTTCTGATGCAGAATTGAATGATGTAAAAATTGAATCTCTAGTACCAAAACAACTTAACGGAGCTACAACATTACAAGAGTTTAAACAGCGTTCACACGAGTTAAATAGCATTTTTGAAGCCAATAAATCTCAACAGAAAGAAGCGTCTGTGTTGCGTTATGTTGGTCAATTAGATGTCCTGAATAATGTTTTAGAGGTAAAATTAATATCAGAACCCAAAGCGTCACCTTTAGGACAGTTAAAAGGATCGGACGCCATTTTTGAAATTTACACAGAGTCCTACAACTCGCAACCTTTGGTTATACAAGGTGCAGGAGCAGGAGCTCAAGTAACTGCTCGTGGTGTTTTTGGAGATATCTTACGCCTTTCTAATACTTTAATTAAGAAAAATGCATAATAAAACAAGAACCAAAAATCACTTAGAAACAGAAGCAATCCGTACACAAATAGAGCGTTCACAATTTTTAGAGCATTCTAATCCATTGTATTTAACATCGAGTTACATTTTTGAAGATGCTGAAGATATGCGCGCTTCATTTGCAGATGAAAAACAGCGCAACATATACAGTAGGTACACAAATCCTAACAACTCAGAATTTGTTGATAAAGTATGCCGAATGGAAGGAGCAGAAAGCGGTTACGCTTTCGCAACAGGAATGTCTGCTGTATTTTCAACATTTGCAGCTTTGTTAGATTCAGGAGACCATATTGTGTCTTGTCAAAGTATTTTTGGTTCTACACAAACCTTATTCAACAACATTCTTCCTAAGTGGAATATTTCAACAAGCTATTTTAGAATTAATGAAATAGACCGTATTGAAAGTTTAATTCAGCCTAACACAAAAATTCTTTATGCTGAGAGCCCAACAAACCCAGCTGTTGATATACTAGATTTAGAATTTTTAGGAGAAATTGCTAAAAAACATAATCTCATTTTTATTGTAGATAATTGCTTTGCAACTCCCTATTTACAACAACCCATTAAGTTTGGTGCAGATTTGGTCATTCATTCAGCAACAAAACTTATTGATGGACAAGGTAGAGTTCTTGGTGGCGTAACTGTTGGAAACGCTGAGCTTATTCAAAAAATCTATTTGTTTTCAAGAAATACTGGTCCTGCGCTTTCACCTTTCAACGCTTGGATTTTATCAAAAAGCCTAGAAACTTTACCCGTAAGAGTAGAAAAACATTGCGATAACGCATTGAAAATAGCTGAGTTTTTAGAGAATCACGACAAGGTAAACTTTGTGAAATATCCTTTTCTGAAATCTCATCCTCAGCATGAATTAGCAAAAAAACAGATGAAATTCGGTGGTAGTATTGTCGCTTTTGAAATAAAGGGAGGCATTGATGCTGGCAGAAATTTTTTAAACAGCATAAAACTCTTATCTCTATCTGCTAATTTAGGAGATACGAGGAGTATTGTTACTCATCCTGCATCAACAACACATGCTAAACTATCGGAGGAAGATCGCCTAAAAACATGTATTTCAGGAGGATTAATACGTGTTTCTGTTGGCTTAGAACATGCCGAAGATATTATTAACGATTTAAAACAAGCTTTGAAGTAATGCCAAACATAAAAGAAGAAATACAAAAACGAATTTTAGTGCTGGATGGCGCAATGGGCACCATGCTTCAGCAATATAAATTCACAGAAGAAGATTTTCGTAGCGAGCGATTTAAAGATTACCCAACGTCATTAAAAGGTAATAACGATTTGCTGTCATTAACGCAACCAAAAGCAATTGCAGAAGTACACAGAAAATATTTTGATGCTGGTGCAGATATCGTTGAAACCAATACATTTTCAGGTACATCAATTGCTATGGCAGATTACCAAATGGAAAATTTGGTTTACGAATTAAATTTTGAATCAGCTAAAATAGCCAAACAAGTTGCGGAAGAATTTACTAAGCAAAACCCTGAAAAACCTCGCTTTGTAGCTGGTAGTATCGGTCCAACAAACCGTACTGCAAGCTTAAGTCCAGATGTAAATAGACCAGAATTTCGCGCTATTACTTTCGAAGAGTTGCGAGTAGCCTATAAAGAACAAATTGAAGCCTTAATTGATGGTGGAGTTGATGTGTTATTAGTCGAAACTATTTTTGATACGCTTAACGCGAAAGCAGCATTATTTGCTATAGAAGAAGTAAAAGAAGAACGCAATATTGATATTCCAATTATGGTGTCTGGAACAATAACAGATGCTTCTGGCAGAACGTTATCAGGGCAAACGGTAGAAGCTTTTTTAACTTCTGTATCTCATATTCCATTGTTAAGTGTTGGTTTTAATTGTGCATTAGGTGCAGAACAGTTACAACCGTATTTAAAACGCTTGTCTGATAAAACTGAATTCCATACTTCAGCACATCCAAACGCTGGATTACCAAACGCTTTTGGTGAGTATGACCAATCACCAGAACAGATGCAACAACTTATAGAAAATTACCTTAAGGATGACTTAATTAATATTATTGGTGGTTGTTGTGGTACAAGTCCTGCACACATTAAAGCTATTGCCGAAGTTGCTAGTAAATATGAACCAAGAAAAATAGTTGTTGAAGCCTAATGAAAGAAAGTGACTGTAAAAAATACTTACAACTATCAGGTTTAGAGCCATTAATTGTTACACCAGAAAGTAATTTTATAAATGTTGGTGAGCGCACAAACGTAACAGGTTCGCGTAAATTTTTACGATTAATTAAAGAAGAAAAATATGATGAAGCGCTAGATGTAGCAAGAGAACAAGTTGAAGGCGGCGCACAAATCATAGATGTTAATATGGATGAAGGTATGTTAGATGGCGTTTACGCTATGACTACTTTTTTAAATTTAATAGCTTCGGAACCTGATATTGCTCGAGTCCCAATTATGATTGACAGCTCAAAATGGGAAATCATTGAAGCTGGTTTGCAGATTGTACAAGGAAAATCGGTTGTTAATTCCATTAGTTTAAAGGAAGGTGAAACTGAATTTATCCGTCAAGCAAAACGCATTAAACGTTATGGTGCAGCGGTCATTGTGATGGCTTTTGATGAGGCTGGTCAGGCAGATACCTACCAAAGACGTATAGATATTTGCAAACGTTCTTATGACATTTTGGTCAATCAAATGCATTTTTCACCTCAAGATATCATCTTCGACCCTAACATTTTTCCTGTCGCTACTGGTATGGAAGAACATCGAAAAAATGCACTAGATTTTTTCAATGCGACTAAGTGGATTCGAGAAAATTTACCTCACGCAAACGTATCTGGTGGCGTTAGTAACGTGTCATTTTCTTTCAGAGGAAACAATACGGTAAGAGAAGCTATGCATTCTGCTTTCTTGTATCATGCCATTAAAAACGGAATGAATATGGGTATTGTCAACCCAACCATGTTAGAGGTTTATGATGAAATTCCTAAGGAATTGCTTGAGCGTGTTGAAGATGTGCTATTAGACCGACGTGATGATGCAACCGAAAGATTATTAGACTACGCCGAAACTGTAAAAGGCAATAAAAAAGAAGCTGATAACGCGATTCAAGAATGGCGAAATGAACCTTTACAAAACCGAATTACCCACGCTTTAGTTAAAGGTATTGATGCTTTTATTATAGAAGATGTTGAAGAAGCACGACAATCGGTCGCTGCACCAATAGAAGTTATTGAAGGTCATTTAATGGCTGGAATGAACGTAGTTGGCGACTTGTTTGGAAGCGGAAAAATGTTTTTGCCTCAAGTAGTAAAATCGGCACGAGTAATGAAAAAAGCTGTAGCCTATCTTCAACCATTTATTGAAGCTGAAAAAGATGGAAAACAAGAGTTTGCAGGAAGAATATTAATGGCAACCGTAAAAGGTGACGTTCATGATATTGGAAAGAATATAGTAAGCGTTGTTTTAGGCTGTAATAATTTCGAAATTATTGACTTAGGTGTTATGGTTCCGCCAGAAAAAATCATAGAAACGGCAAAAAAAGAAAACGTAGATATTATTGGATTAAGCGGATTAATAACACCATCGTTGGATGAAATGGTAACCATTTCCAAAGAAATGGAAAAACAAAATTTCAAGATTCCGTTAATGGTTGGTGGTGCTACGACATCCAAAGCACATTCGGCTGTAAAAATTGCGCCACATTATAGTAATACGGTTATTCATGTTAACGACGCATCACGTGCAGTAACGGTTGTTGGTGATTTGTTACAGAAAGACAACCAAATATTTAAAGCGCAAATTAGAGAAGAATATAATTTGTTTAGAGAAAAATTTCTAAACAGAACTAAGCAAAAAGAATATATTTCTATTGAAGAAGCGCGACAAAAAAAGTTTAAAATCGATTGGAATACAACTGAAATTGTAAAGCCAAAGCAATTAGGAATTCAAGATATTCAAGATTTTGATATCACACTTTTAAATGACTATATCGATTGGTCACCATTTTTTAGAAGCTGGGATTTACACGGTAAATTCCCTGAGATTTTAGAGGATGAAGTGGTTGGTAAACAAGCTTCAGAATTGTATAAAGATGCAAAAGTATTACTTCAAAAAGTTTTTGATGAAAAACTGCTGAAAGCAAAAGCTGTATTTGGGTTATTTCCTGCAAATTCAGTTAACGATGACGATATTGAGCTGATAATCAAAGGTTGTCATGCTGAACTTGATTCAGCATCTCAAGAAAACTCGGTAAAGTTTCTAACACTGCGTCAGCAACTCAAAAAAAGAGAAGGCGTTCCAAATTTCGCATTAGCCGATTTTATCGCGCCAAAAGACACAGGAATTCAAGATTACATAGGTTGTTTTTGCGTTACTACAGGATTTGGAACCGAGCAGTTAGCTAAAGATTTTGAAGCGAATCACGACGATTATAATTCCATAATGATTAAAGCGTTAGCCGACAGATTAGCTGAAGCTTTTGCAGAGTATTTGCATCAAAAAGTGCGTACAGATTTTTGGGGTTATGCATCTAATGAAAATTTAAGCAATCAAGAGTTGATTAAAGAAGCGTATAAAGGTATTCGTCCTGCGCCAGGTTATCCAGCTTGTCCTGATCATTTAGAGAAAAAGACCATTTGGGACATTATAAAAGTTGAAGAAACCATTGGTGTAAAATTAACCGAAAGTCTTGCCATGTGGCCAGCAGCGAGCGTAAGTGGTTATTATTTTGCAAATCCAGAAGCAAAATATTTTGGTTTAGGAAAAATCAACGAAGATCAATTAGAAGATTACGCCAAAAGAAGAAAAATTAACAAAGAAGACGCTGAAAAATGGTTAAGCCCAAATTTGGCAGATTAGCTTGCGTTAGCGATTGAAGTGGTATCCTTTTTTGAGGCACGAGAAAAAGATATAACGGAAAGCGCGACCCGATAGGGTAACGCCAAAAAAATATAAATAAATGAGATTCCCACTTTCGTGAGAATTTGTAAAGATACCTGCTTTCGCAGGCATTAGTATGAAAGTAACAGAACATATAAAAAACGCCAAAGGAAAAACACAATTTTCGTTTGAGATTTTACCGCCTTTAAAAGGGCAACACATCCAATCTATTTTTGATAATATTGATCCGTTAATGGAATTTAATCCTCCATTTATTGATGTTACATACCATAGGGAAGAATACACGTATACGGATGTAGGGAATGGGTTGCTTAAGAAACAAATTGTAAAGAAAAGGCCAGGAACCGTTGGGATTTGTGCAGCTATTCAGAACAAATACAATGTGGATGCTATTCCTCATATTTTATGTGGTGGATTTACAAAAGAGGATACTGAGAATTTCTTGATAGATCTAGATTTCTTAGGTATCGATAATGTTATGGCTTTGCGTGGAGATGCTGTTAAAAGTGAGACTTATTTTAAACCAGAAAAAGATGGACATGCTTATGCTAGTGATTTGGTGTCTCAAATTGAAGATCTTAATAATGGAAAATATTTAGACGAAGAATTGCTTAATACTTGCGCTACTAACTTTTGTATTGGTGTTGGAGCATATCCTGAAAAGCATATGGAAGCGCCAAGTTTAGATAGTGATATTCACTTCCTAAAAAAGAAAATAAAGAATGGAGCGACCTACATTGTAACTCAAATGTTTTTTGATAATAAAAAATATTTCGATTTTGTAGATAAATGCCGAAAAGAAGGGATTACAGTACCAATTATTCCTGGGTTAAAGCCTATAGCAACCAAAAAACAGTTGAATTTAATTCCGCATCGTTTCCATGTAGATTTACCAGAAGATTTAATTATTGAAGTTGTAAAGTGTAAAGACAATGCTGCTGTAAGACAAGTCGGAATTGAGTGGTGTATTGAGCAATCTAAGGAACTTCAGAATGCAGGTATACCAACATTGCATTACTATTCTATGGGTAAAAGCGAAAATATTAAAGCTATTGCTTCAGAAGTGTTTTAAGGAAATGTCTTTGCTTACATAAGGATAACATTAATGCTATAGAATAATGATTTCTTAACTTTTTGTTGCTGTCTTGCTAAAATTTACAAGCGTGATATTACAGAAATTTGCACCAAAACCAAATCACATGAAAAAGTATAAATTAGAAGTCGGTTTTGCGTTAAAGTTAATGGCAATAACAGTGTTATCTTTAGTAGCAACCTTGTTTTTAAATTAATTATTCTGTTACTTTTGCCAGTAACCAATTTTTTATGAAGTACTGGCTTACAGTTTTTGCATTTTTGTTTGGATTATTGTTGTTTTCTCAAAATAATAATAACTCAAATTCATACTTAGATGTCAATTATTTCTCCGGAAATATTGCACTTCACAATAACGATATTCTTCATCTTATTCAAGGACATCCAGAAGGTGTTATTCTAAGCTGGAATAAAAAAACCTTTGGAGAAGAGGCCTGGCAACAGCGATTCAATTATCCAGATTATGGAGCTTCCTTCATATATCAAGATTTAAAGAATGATGTACTAGGAGAAAATTATGGGCTCTATGCACATTACAATTTTTACTTTTTCAAACGCAACCTTATGTTTAGGATTGGGCAAGGTATTGCCTATAATACCAATCCGTATGACAAAGTAGATAATCATAAAAATATAGCTTTTGGATCGAGGTTGCTAAGTTCTACTTATGTGATGCTTAATTATAAAAAAGAGCGAATTTTTAATCGTTTCGGTTTACAAGGAGGTCTGTCTTTGGTGCATTATTCAAATGCTAATGTAAAGGCGCCAAACACAAGTGTTAATTCTATGACGCTAAATTTGGGTTTAACCTATAATTTAGATGAAGAAGATGCTGAGTATATAGATAATCTAAGCGATGAAAAATTCATCGAACGTATTAAGTATAATATAGCTTTTAGAAGCGGAATTAACCAAAGCGATATTATAGGAAGCGGACAGTATCCTTTTTATATTTTGTCTGCCTATGCTGATAAAAGACTTGGTCATGTCAGTGCTATCCAGTTTGGAGTAGATGTTTTCTTTTCAAACTTTTTAAAAGAGCTTATTTACTATCAATCGGTGTCTTTTCCTGAATTAGATGTTACTGGAGATGAAGATTATAAACGTGTGGGATTATTTGTGGGTCATGAGTTGTTTATCAATAAAATGTCAATAGAATCTCAAGTAGGATACTACGTATATTATCCTTATGATTTTGAAGGTAGAATGTACTTAAGAATTGGTTTAAAACGCTATTTTGGTAAGAAACTATTTGGAGCCATAACCTTAAAATCTCATGGAGCAAAGGCTGAAGCTGTTGAATTTGGAATCGGAGTACGATTATGAAAAGACTAATTTATATATGTGCGTTTCTCATATTTGCTTGCAATAGCGAAGATGCTAATGATTGCTTTCAAACATCAGGTTCAATTATTCAACAAGAAGTTGATGTTGTAGACTTTGAAAGAGTTTTAGTCAATAGAGATATAGAATTAATCATAACTGAAGCACCAGAATATAAAGTTACTATTGAAACAGGCGAAAACTTACTCAACGATGTAAATGCAGAAGTTATTGGAGATAGATTAGTCCTTACAGATAATAATAATTGTAATTATGTAAGAGATTATGGCATCACAAAAATTTATGTTGAAGCTCCAAACCTTACAGAAATAAGGACGTCATCTCAGTATGAGGTGTCATCAAACGGTGTGTTGACTTACCCAAATCTGAGATTACTGTCTGAAGATTTTAATGAAGCCACTGATTTTACCGTTGGAGATTTTAGGTTATCGATAAATTCAGAAAGTTTGGATATCACCTCAAATAATATTTCATCATTCTATATTGATGGTGAGGTAGATGACTTGTTTGTTGGTTTTTTCTCTGGTTCTGGGCGTTTTGAAGGTGAAAATTTAATTGCTCAAAATGTAAATGTTAATCACAGAGGTAGTAATGATATGATTGTAAATCCGCAAGCATCACTCACAGGAATATTACGAGGAACAGGAAATATTATTTCAGTAAACGTGCCGCCAATTGTAGATGTAGAACGTATTTATACTGGTCAGTTGTTTTTTGAGTAGTGTTAGCTTAGATTAATGACTATTACAATAATTAAGATAATTGTAATAAGTCCAACACGTTTATTCCAATCCTCTTCAAGAACAACACTAAATCTCTTTTTTCCACCATAGTAACACCAACGAATTGTCGTACCAATCAACTTTGGTAAAGAATAGAATAATATTTAAAAAAAAATCCCACTAATAAATTCAAACATACTAACTCGTCAATTCCCTAAACAAACTCTCTAAACTTGCATTTTTTTGGTTAAGCTGAAGAATTTTCAATTCGTTATCATGGGCAAAATCAAAAACATGAGAGCGCATATCTTCTTTGGTAGAAAAGGTGATTTCGTAAATAAAATCGTGCACATTTTTTACATTATTTACTTTAGGTAAACGTTGTAGAAAAGCATCTTCAACACGATAGTCAAACTCAACTATAATCACCTGTTCTTGGCCTTCTCTTAAATCTTTAAGGTATTTATCAGCAACAACTTCGCCTTTGTTTATAATTATAACACGATCGCACATGGCTTCAACCTCTTGCATAATATGGGTTGATAAAAACACCGTTTTTTCCTTACCTATGTTTTTAATGAGGTTTCTAATATCTACCAGCTGGTTAGGATCCAAACCAGTTGTTGGTTCGTCTAAAATTAGGACTTCAGGATTATGTAATAAGGCATTAGCTAACCCAACGCGTTGTCTGTAACCTTTAGAAAGTTGTCCTATTTTTTTATGTGCTTCTGGAGTCAGACCAGTCAGCTCAATAACTTCGTCTATTCTAGATTTTGTAGTACCATAAACATTAGCATTAAAGTTGAGATACTCTTTTACATAAAGATCTGTGTAAAGTGGATTGTGTTCTGGCAAGTAACCTACACTTTTTTGAACCCCTTTTTTATCTTGAGAAACATCAAAGCCATTCACTTTAGCAGAACCTTCTGACGCTTCAATATATGTTGTGAGAATCTTCATCATTGTAGATTTTCCGGCGCCATTTGGGCCTAAAAAACCAACAATCTCAGCGTCATTCACTTTAAACGAAACATCGTTAAGTGCTTTTTGATCTTTATATAATTTTGAAATGTTATTTACTTCAATAGACATAATCCTGAATATTTAATCAAAAATAGTTAATATCTTAAAGGACACATTATTTATTATAAAATCTTTAAAACTTTAGACCTAATTCAAAAAAGAATGACTAACAATTTTGATTTGTGAAAATATTAATTACATTAGCCACAGAATATTATGATACATATCTCGAAAACATATTATAACTGGTTTTATTTCTTTTTTAACAAAAGAAACGAGGCTTAGTATGTTTTAGTGAATAAAATATAAGTTTAAAAAGTCTCGATTTGTTCGGGACTTTTTTTTGTTATGACAAAACCAATAGCCATACAAGGAATAAAAGGGTCGTTTCATCACGAAGTGGCTCAAAAGTACTTTAGCTCATCCACAGAAGTTATTGAGTGCATGTCTTTTGATAATGCTGTAGATAATCTATTACAGAAAAGCACGGATACGATGGTAATGGCCTTAGAGAATTCCATAGCAGGTTCCATAATTCCTAATTACGCACTTATAGATAATCATAACTTAAGTATTGTAGGTGAGTATTATTTAGATATTCAACATAATTTATTAGCGTTAAAAGGGGAAGCTTTAGCAACTATTAAGGAAGTTCACTCGCATCCAATGGCTTTATTACAATGTAAACAGTTCTTTAAGGATTACCCGCACATAAAGTTGGTAGAAGCAAAAGATACGGCAGATGTAGCTAAACAAATTGGGGAAGATTCTATTAAAGGAATCGCAGCTATAGCAAGTAAAAATGCAGCAAGTTTGTATCATTTAGATGTCTTAGCAGAGAGCATACAAACCATAAAACATAACGAAACACGCTTTGTAATTGTTAAGCGAGAAAATAACAACCTTGAACGAAAAGGAATCAATAAGGCATCCTTAAAATTTGAATTGGACCATAAACGTGGTAGTTTAGCTACAATACTCAATGTAATGAGTGATTGTAAACTAAACCTAACTAAAATACAATCCTTGCCAAAAATAGAGACGCCTTGGAAGTATGCCTTCTTTGTAGACTTTACTTTCGATAACTATAAGGACTATGAAAAGGCATACGCGATTATGCAGATTATGGCTGAGAATTTTAAAGTGTTAGGTGAATATAAAAATGCAAAAACATGATTGAAGTAGCCAACCGTTTAAAGCATGTAGAAGAATACTACTTTTCTAAAAAGTTAAGAGAAGTGGCTTTTTTGCAATCTCAAGGAAAGCCTATTATAAATTTAGGTATTGGTAGCCCTGATTTAGAGCCTCCTTTTAAAGCGACGATGCTTTTAAAAGATAGCTTGGATGAAGAAGGCGCAAACAAATACCAAAGTTACCAAGGCTTACCAGAGTTAAGAGAAGAGATTGCAAATTTTTATAAAAAGCAATATAAAGTAAATCTAAGCGGTCAAACTGAGGTTTTACCTCTTTTAGGGAGTAAGGAAGGAATTATGCATATCTCTATGGCTTTTTTAAATCCAGGTGATGAGGTGTTGATTCCAAATCCAGGTTACCCAACCTATTCAGCGGTAACCAAGTTATTAGAAGCAAAACCAGTTTTTTACGATTTAAAGGAAGAAAACCATTGGTTACCAGATTTTGTTGCCTTAGAACGATTAGATTTAAGTAAGGTGAAAATTATGTGGATTAGTTATCCGCACATGCCAACTGGAGCTAATGCACCTAACAAGTTTTATGATGAAGTTATTGCCTTTGGAAGACGACACAATATTTTAATTGTTAATGATAATCCCTATAGTTTTATTCTAAATAAAAAACCAATTAGCATAATGCGCTATAACCATGCAAAAGAAGTTTGCTTAGAGTTAAACTCATTTAGTAAAACCTTTAATATGGCAGGTTGGAGAGTTGGTATGTTGGTGGGTAGTTATGAGCATCTTAGTGCAGTGCTTAAAGTAAAAAGTAATATGGATTCTGGGATGTTTTATGCTGTTCAAAAAGGTGCTATTGAAGCCTTAAAATGTTCAGATATGTGGTTTGTAAGTTTAAATAGTGTTTACGAACAAAGACGAGAACTTGTTTGGAAACTAGCAGAAGCTTTAAACTGTACCTATGATGAGTATGCAACAGGTATGTTTGTTTGGGCAAAGTTACCTCCACATTTAAAGTCTGAAGAGTTTACCGATTTAGTATTAAAAGAACATTCCATATTTATAACACCAGGCACAGTATTTGGGAGCAATGGAGAAGGCTATGTGCGTTTTTCATTGTGCTCACCAGAAGAAACAATTAAAGAAGCGATAGCGAGAGTTTAGACAGATGAAACATATATTTATCATAGGAGTAGGGTTAATTGGTGGAAGTTTTGCCTTAGATATAAAAAAGCATAACCCAGAATGTGTTGTGTATGGTATTGACAAAAGCGAAACGCATTTAGATAAAGCAAAAACTCTAGGTGTTATAGATAAAAAAGCTATTTACGAAGATTTAAGTAAAGCAGATGTTGTTATTGTGGCTATTCCTGTAGATGCCACTTTAGAAGTATTGCCAAAAGTATTAGATCTGGTTTCGGACGAAACGGTAGTATTTGATGCAGGTTCAACCAAAGAAGATATCTGTCTAAAGGTAAAGAATCATCCTAAACGTAGAAACTTTTTGGCGGCTCATCCTATTGCTGGTACAGAGTTTTCAGGACCTGATGCAGCAATTCATAATTTATATAACAACAAGACAAATATTATTTGTGAAGTTGAAGAAACTGCTTTCAAGCTTCAGGAAAAAGCATTGAAATTGTTTTCGGATTTGGGAATGCGTATTCGATACATGAATCCTAAAGCTCACGACAAACACATAGCTTATGTATCGCATTTATCACATATTAGTTCGTTTATGTTGGGTAAAACGGTAATAGAAAAAGAGAAAAACGAACGCGATATTTTTGATATGGCAGGTAGTGGTTTTGCAAGTACGGTACGCTTGGCAAAAAGTTCACCAGCGATGTGGGCACCTATTTTTAAACAAAATAAATCTAACGTTATTGAAACTTTAGATGAGTATATAGAAAACCTAAAACATTTTAAAAAACTGATGCAAGAAGATGATTTTGAATCGGTTTTTAAAGAGATGGAAACCACAAATCATATTAAAGACATTTTAAACGGAATAGAATAAAATTTTAGAAAAAGATTAATAGTAAGATGGAGAACAAGAAAGAATTAAGGAACTGGTTAGATGCTTTTAACTTAGATCATCCACTGGTAATTGCTGGGCCTTGTAGTGCAGAAACAGAAGAGCAAGTTTTAAAAATAGCACATCAGCTAAAAGATAGTGATGCAACGGTGTTTAGAGCAGGTATCTGGAAACCAAGAACGCGTCCAGGTAATTTTGAGGGAGTAGGAGCACTTGGATTAAAGTGGCTTCAAAAAGCAAAAGAAGAAACAGGGATGTTAATTACTACAGAAGTAGCAAACGCTAACCATGTAGAATTAGCTTTAAAGCACGATGTAGATATCCTTTGGATAGGTGCTCGTACAACTGTAAGTCCTTTTATAGTACAAGATATTGCAGATGCTTTGAGGGGAACAGACAAACCTGTTTTGATTAAAAACCCAGTAAACCCAGATTTATCTTTATGGTTGGGAGCAGTAGAACGTTTCTATACTGCAGATGTTAAAAATTTGGGTGTAATTCACAGAGGCTTTTCAACATATGAAAAAACGCGTTATAGAAATAATCCAGAGTGGCAAGTGGCAGTAGATTTACAAAATCGTTTTCCAGACTTACCGTTAATTTTAGATCCTTCACATATTGCTGGTCGTAGAGATATTATTTTTGATTTAAGTCAGACAGCATTAGACCTAAATTATGATGGTTTAATGATTGAAACACATCACGATCCGGATAATGCTTGGAGTGATGCTGCTCAGCAAATTACGCCTGAGACTTTAATAAAATATACGGAAGACTTACGTATACGAAAAGAAGTTGGTGAAGCAGCAGAGTTTAAAAACAAGATTAATACATTAAGAACTAAGATAGATGTTATAGATCATCAGCTAATTGAAATCTTAGGGAAACGTATGCAGGTAGCTGACGATATCGGTAGTTTAAAAAAGAAGCACAATGTTGCTGTTTTACAAAACAAGCGTTGGAATGAAATTTTGGGTAAAATGATTTTACAAGGTGAAGAAAAGAATTTAAGCGAAGAATTTATTCTTAGAATGTTTAAAGCTATTCACCAAGAATCGATTAATCATCAGGAAGAGATTATTAATCACTAAAATCAACTGTATAAAAAGGCTCGCAATTGCGAGCCTTTTTTGTGCTATAATTACTGTACGTTTCTTTTAAAGATATATCGAGTTACAAAGATACCTTGTCCATCATTACTGCCAGCATCACTTTCAGAAGAGCTAACCACAAAATCAAGCTCCCAACCTTCGTTACCCATTGCTGTTAATTTAGAAGCAACAAGAGCATCATTTGCAACAATGTTTTGAAAACGAATTCCACCTAGATTATAGAAGTTAAGGAGTTTGGTTTCCTCGAAATCTTTAACCCTAATATCTTTACGTTTCGACTTGTTTCTTGTTTTATCCTCTTCGGTTTGTTCAGAAGTAAATTCAGAATAATCTCTATCTACATTAGAAGATATAAGTCTTGAGCGTCCCAGTCCGTTTGGAACAATAGACTCTACACTAGTGATTACCTTGTATTCAACCTGATTAGTTGGTTTTTCATCATTTGAATTTTCTTTATTTATAAAAGAAAATGAAATAAAGCCAATTATAATGGCTAATGCTAATAAGAAATTTTTTTTCATTGTGTTGATTTTTGATTATACATAAAAGTAAAGACTATTTTCTTTAAAAGTTGTTACTTTGCTATTATTTTAATTGTTGAATGATAGGAACAGTTTATAAATCTACCGGAAGTTGGTATACCGTTAAAACAATGAACGGTAAATTTTATGAGTGTAGGATAAAGGGCAGATTTAGAATTCAAGGTATAAAAAGTACCAATCCTATTGCTGTTGGTGATAAAGTAGAATTTGAGTTAGAAACCAAAAATAATACCGAAACAGGTGTTATACATCGCATAGAAGAGCGTAGCAACTATATTGTTAGAAAATCGGTAAACCTATCTAAGCAAACACATATTATTGCAGCCAATATAGACCAGGTATTTCTTTTAATCACCATAGATAATCCGCCGACGTTTACAAGTTTTATAGATCGCTTTCTGGTGACTGCCGAAGCATATTCGGTAAAGACTGTTTTACTGTTCAATAAAATCGATACATACGAGGAAGAAAAGCTACTCGAAGTAAAGTATTTAGAAAGCATTTACAGAAAAATAGGGTATGAGTGTATTGAGGTTTCTGCAACTACAGGTTATAATGTTGATAAGGTAAAAGCGCTAATGATAGGAAAAGTAAGTATGTTTTCTGGTCATTCAGGAGTTGGTAAATCTACTTTGGTTAATGCTATAGAGCCATCATTAGATCTTAGGACAAAGGAAATTTCAGAACAGCATATGCAAGGACAGCATACAACAACTTTTGCAGAAATGTTTGATCTTAATTTTGATGCTAAAATTATAGATACACCTGGTATTAAAGGTTTTGGAGTTGTGGATATGGAAAAGGAAGAGGTAGGCGATTATTTTCCTGAGTTTTTTGCTTTAAAACAAGATTGTAAATTCAATAATTGCTTGCACCTAAAGGAACCAAAATGTGCAGTTAAGGAAGCGCTAGAAAATGATGAAGTGTCTTATTCAAGATACCGAAGCTACCTTCAGATTTTAGAAGGTGAAGAAGAGCATTACAGAACTGATAATTGGAATAACGAATGAAAATAGTAATTCAAAGAGTTTCTGAAGCTTCTGTGGTAATTAATAAAAAGGAAGTAGCATCAATAAAACAAGGGCTTTTAGTCTTGTTAGGTATTGTTAATGAAGATACTCAAGAAGATATAAATTGGTTGTGTAACAAAATTGTGAATCTTCGAATTTTTTCAGATGAAAATGGTGTTATGAATACTTCATTATTAGATTCTAATGGTGACATTATTGTGGTTAGTCAATTTACACTTCACGCAAGTACAAAAAAGGGAAACAGACCAAGTTACATGAAAGCTGCTAAACCTGATAAAGCAATACCTATTTATGAAAATTTTGTTTCAACCTTACAAAACACTTTAGGGAAACCTGTGCAGACAGGAGAGTTTGGTGCAGACATGAAAGTACAACTTGTTAACGATGGTCCGGTAACTATTATTATAGATTCTAAGAACAAAGAATAACTTAAAAATTTTAAAAATTATTACAGTTTGTCGAATATTATTTTGTTGTAGGGATTTTAATACACGAAATATTTGAGGAACTAATTTTACTTTATATATTGTGCTGCCAATCAATTCAATATACGCCCTACATGAAATATATTACCGCAGCAATATTTCTTTTTATCACTATTGCTGGTTTTTCACAATCTGAAGATTTATATAAATCTGAATCAATTCCCGAAGAATTAAAAACAAAAGCAAATGCTGTTATAAGACTTAATGATATTAATGTTGTTGTAACATCTAAAGATGAGTTAAGTATCGTAGAAAAGCGAATAGTCACGGTTTTAAATGAAAAAGGAAACTATGCTATCGGTGCTTATGCTAGTTACGATAAGTACAACAAGATAAAAAAAATTGAAGCTAGGATTTTTAATGAAGCAGGAGAAGAAATCAAAAAGTTTAAGAAACGAGATTTTATTGATCGAAGTGCCGTAGATGGTGGTACTCTGTACTCAGACTCTAGAGTCCTTTTAATGGGATACACACCTGCAACGTATCCTTATACTGTGGAGTTTTATTATGAGTTAGAGTCATCCAATACTGCCGCTATACCAACATGGAGACCTATAACAGGGTATTATGTAGGTGTAGAAAAAGACATATATAATTTACAAGATAATGCGGATTTAGGCTTGAGATTTAAGGAAAAAAATCTTCAAGATTATAATATCACAAAGAATAACTCTTCAACATCCTTAAGTTATACACTAGAGAAGGCTTTACCTATAGCTCCAGAGGATTTAAGTCCTTCTTATTATAGCTATTACCCACAAGTATTAGTTGCAATGGAGAATTTTTCATTTTATGGTGTTGAAGGAAAAGCAAAAAATTGGTTAGAATTTGGGAATTGGATAAATGATGCATTACTGGAAGGAAGAAACGAAGTTACTGAAGAAACAAAACAAGAGGTTTTAGATATAACAGCAAACCTCAATAGTCCAATAGAAAAAGCTAAAGCAGTCTTTCAGTTTGTTCAAGAAAATACCAGATATATTAGTGTACAAGTTGGTATAGGTGGTGTACAGCCAATACCTGCATTAGAGGTAGACCAATTAAAGTATGGAGATTGCAAAGGGTTAACTAACTATACCAAGTCTTTGTTAGAGGTAGTAGGTGTAACGTCTTATTATTGCGTTGTAGAAGCAGGCAAAGAAATTATAGACCTAGAGGATGATTTTGCATCTTTAGAGCAAGGAAATCATATCATTTTAGCAATTCCTACAGATAGTGAGACTGTTTGGTTAGATTGTACAAGTCAATTGCATCCTTTTAATTTTATCGGAGATTTTACAGATAATAGAAATGTGCTGGTAGTTAAGCCAAATGCAAGTGAGATTGTAAAAACAAAGTTATATGTAGATAGTTTGAACTATCAGTCAACCGCAGCAGATGTTAAATTAAATGCTAATGGTAGCTTTACTTCTAAGATTAATAGAAAGACTAGAGGATTACAGTATGATAATCGATTTTATATAGAACGAAGAGCAAATGATAAGGTTAATGAATATTATAAATACCACTGGAGTTATATTAATAACTTAGAGATTTTGGGTTATAAGTTTCATAATAATAAAGTTGATGTAGAATTTACTGAAGATATAGATGTAGAGGCAAGTGCTTATGCATCGGTTTCTGGAGATAGACTACTATTTAAGCCTAATGTATTCAATCAAAATTCTTATGTACCTACAAGGTATAGATCTAGGAAAATGCCGATAGATATTTCCCGAGGTTATTTAGATGAAGATGTGTTTAAAATAGAAATCCCAAAAGGGTTTGAGATAGAGGCTATACCAGAAAATATAGATATAAAAAACAAGTTTGGTGAATACCATTTTGAGATAAGTACTTCAGATAATGTAGTTACTTATAAAAGAAAATTATTATTAAAAAAAGGGCAATACCCAAATACAGATTACAAAAACTACAGGGATTTTAGAAAACAAATCTCAAAAGCCGATAACTCTAAAATAGTACTAAAATCAATCAATTAATCATGATCAAAAACATTTATTTACTTCTTTTTATTCTAAGTCTTACACAATTTTCATTTTCACAAGAGATTGAATTTGGAGAAGTTTCCAAGGAAGAATTATCCGAAAAATTTTATGAAAAAGATTCATCTGCTAATGCGGTAATACTTTTTAAGAAACGAAGAACATTTTATGGAGCCAATGCATCGTCTGTAGAGTTAGTTACAGAAATTCATGAAAGAATAAAAATCTATAATAAAGAGGGCTTTGATAAAGCTACAGTAACGGTAAATTTATTTAAAAGCAGATCAAGCAAAGAGAGAATAAGTAAGTTAAAGGCATATACTTATAACTTAGAAAACAATAAAATTGTTGAAACCAAATTAGACAAAAATCAGATTTTTGAAAATGAATATAGCTATAACTATAAGCAAGTTAAATTTACAATGCCAAATGTAAAGGAGGGCTCTGTTATAGATATAACCTATAAAATAACATCTCCTTTTGTCTTATCGATAGACGAATTAAAACTGCAATACGATATTCCAATTAAGCATATTGAAGCAGAGATACAAACACCAGATGGTTACAATTTTAGGACAAAAACGAAGGGAGGAATTAGTTTTTTTCCTAAACATACTAGAAAGAGATCTTCTGCATTAGATAGAACCATGGATATACAAAACTATACATTAAATGATGTTCCGGCATTAAAAGATGAAGCGTTTGTTGATAATATAAATAACTATAGAGCAGGTGTGTTGTTTGAATTAATATCTATAGTTACACCAACTACAAACAGATATTATTCCCAAACTTGGGGAGATGTTGCAAAAACAATTGGTAATGATGATGATTATAAAAATGAATTAGACAAAACCAATTCGTTTGATGATGAACTGGATGAAATAATTTCAGACAGTCAAACAGAAATAGATAAAATGAAATCTGTCTTTAAATACGTTAAAGACAATATTCAATGGAATGGTATTGATGGGAAGTATTTTTATAACGGAATAAGAAAAACTCTCAAAGAGAAAAAAGGAAATACAGCAGATGTTAATCTAACATTGGTAGGAATGCTAAGATATGCTGGTATTGATGCAAACCCTTTAGTTATAAGTACAAAAGAAAACTCGATTCCTTTTTTTCCTACTGTAGATAGATTAAACTATGTTTTAGCTTATGCTGTTATAGGTGGAGAGCAATATTTTTTAGATGCTACGGATGAGTTTAGCGACATCAATGTTTTGCCATTAAAAGATTACAATTGGGAAGGTGTTTTTATAGACAATAATAAAATGGTTTGGAAAAAAGTTGCTATCAGAGAGCCAGAAACCGGAATATCGCAATTTATGGTTAATGCTAGTATAAGTGAAGATGGAGTTTTAGAAGGAAATCTTATGTCAAGATATACAAATCACAAGGCCTACGATTTTAGAAAAAATTATAATGGCGAGGATTTGGATGCTTATCTGACGGAGAAGGAAGAATCACTGGAGAATATAGAAATATCTAACTATAAGGCTCAAAATGCAGAAACTTATGAAGGTTTTGTTTCAGAATCCTATGATTTTTATAAAGAAGAAGGAGCAGACGTTATAAATGATAAATTATACATTGCTCCTATGTTGTTTTTAAAATCTACTGAAAACCCATTTAAGCTAGATACAAGAGAATATCCTATAGATTTTGGTTATCCTCTAAAGCAACGTTATATGATTAATATATCTATTCCAGAGAGTTATATAGTAGAGTCTAACCCAGAACCAATGATCTTAAAACTGCCAGAAGATTTAGGTGTGTTCCAGTATTCAAGTAAGGTTTTAGGAGGAAAAGTTCAGATTTCCGTTGCTGTAGAGTTAAATAAAGCAATAATGGGACCAGAAACTTATGTATATTTAAAAGAGTTCTTTAATCAAATGATTAAAAAACAGAAAGAACAAGTAGTATTAACAAAGGCGAAATAATGGACATTAAAAATGCACAAAAAGAAGTAGATAATTGGATTAATGAACATGGAGTAAGATACTTTAATGAACTAACCAATATGGCGCAGTTAACAGAAGAGGTTGGAGAAGTTGCGCGTATTATAGCAAGGCGTTATGGTGAGCAAAGCGAAAAGGAAAGCGATAAAGATAAAGACTTAGGAGAGGAATTAGCAGATGTGGTTTTTGTAGTGTTGTGCTTAGCTAATCAAACAGGTATAGATTTACAGACAGCTTTTGATAAGAAAATGGATAAAAAAGCAAAACGAGACCATAACAGGCACCATAATAATGAAAAATTGAAGTAGTTTTGTTCTGCTAAAGAAGAAAGACTACATGAATATTGAAATTCTTAAATCGTCCAAAACAGATACAAAATCGTCCGTAACAATAACGGGATCAAAAAGTGAATCCAACCGTTTACTTTTGCTAAGAGCCTTGTATCCTGTGATAGATATAGGTAACTTATCTAATTCTGACGATTCAGTTTTGATGCAAAATGCGCTATCTTCAAATGGTGATATTATTGACATACATCATGCTGGTACAGCAATGCGGTTTTTAACAGCATATTTTTCTATTCAAGAAGGAAGGGAGGTTATATTAACAGGTTCGTCTAGAATGAAGGAGCGCCCAATAGGAATCCTTGTGGACGCATTAAGACAGCTTGGAGCAGATATTCAATATGTAGAAAATGAAGGTTTTCCTCCGCTTAGTATAAAAGGAAAAAAACTTAATAAAACAAAGGTTTCTTTAAAAGCCAATGTTAGCAGTCAATATATATCAGCCCTTTTACTTATTGCTTCAAAATTGGAGAATGGATTAGAATTGATCTTAGATGGCAAAATAACCTCTGTTCCATACATAAAAATGACATTAGGTTTATTGGACGACATTGGTATAGAAGCTACGTTTAAAGACAATGTTATTTTGGTCAATCCAAAAACAAGCAAAACTGAGTCTAAGACATTAATAGTTGAGTCAGATTGGTCTTCAGCATCCTATTATTTTAGTATTGTAGCATTAAGTGACATTGGTACGGAAATAAAGCTTTCTTCTTATAGAAAAGATTCATTACAAGGGGATTCTGTATTGTCAGAATTATACAAAGCGTTTGGTGTAGATACTAACTTTAATGACAATAGCATAACACTAATAAAGGGCAAGAATGTAAGTAAAAATCAATGTGTTGAGTTTGACTTGAGAGATGCGCCAGACATAGCTCAAACAATTGCTGTTACTTCGTTTGGGCTCGGGTTAGAATGTTATTTAACAGGTTTGCATACACTAAAAATTAAGGAAACTGATAGGCTGGTAGCGTTAAAGACAGAGTTAGAAAAGTTTGGTGCAGAAGTTGCAATTACAGACGAGTCGTTGCGTTTAAAATCTTCTGATAGCATTATGAGCGATGTGTCTGTTGATACCTATAATGACCACAGGATGGCAATGGCATTTGCTCCATTAGGAATAAAAACAACACTGCAAATTAATGATGCAGAAGTAGTGAGTAAATCCTACCCGCAATTTTGGGATCACTTGAGTTCTATTGGCTTCAAAATAAAATAAACCACTAATTACTTGACAAGGCCTGTTTTGAGATTGTATATTTGCAACTTCTAAAAAATAAAAAATCACAAATGAAATTATCAAATTTTAATTTTGACCTTCCAGATGAATTATTAGCTGAACACCCTGCAGAACACAGAGATGAATCCAGATTAATGGTTCTAGACAGAGCTAATCAAACAATCGAGCACAAACTTTTTAAAGATGTTATAGATTATTTTGATGAAGGTGATGTGATGATAATGAATAACACTAAAGTTTTTCCTGCTAGACTATATGGTAATAAGGAAAAAACAGGTGCGCGTATTGAGGTTTTCTTATTAAGAGAATTAAATCAAGATCAACGTCTTTGGGATGTTTTGGTAGATCCTGCTCGTAAGATTAGAATAGGTAATAAGTTATACTTTGGTGATGACGAAACGTTGGTAGCTGAGGTTATAGATAATACAACATCTAGAGGAAGAACATTACGTTTTTTATATGATGGATCTTACAGCGATTTTAGAAGAAAATTAACTGAGTTAGGACAAACGCCTCTTCCAAAGTATATAAAAAGAGATGTAGAGCCAGAAGACGAAGAGCGTTACCAAACAATCTATGCAAAAAACGAAGGAGCTGTAGCTGCTCCAACTGCTGGTTTACACTTTTCTAAACATTTATTAAAGCGTTTAGAAATTAAAGGTGTTGAAATGGCTGAAGTGACGCTTCATGTTGGTTTAGGAACTTTCAATCCTGTTGAGGTAGAAGATTTATCTAAACACAAAATGGATAGTGAGGAGATTTTAATCAGCCAAAGATCTGCAGATATAGTTAACAAAGGAATAGAGAACAAAAGACGAGTGTGTGCGGTAGGAACAACTTCTATGCGTACTATAGAAAGTTCTGTGTCATCTAATGGTAGATTAAATCCTTATGAAGGTTGGACAAACAAATTTATTTTCCCTCCTTATGATTTTAGTATTGCAAATTGTATGATTACTAACTTCCACACGCCAAAATCTACTTTACTTATGATGATTTCGGCATTTGCAGGTCACGATTTTGTAAAACGTGCATATGAAGAAGCAGTTAAAGAAAAATATAGATTCTATTCTTATGGTGATGCAATGTTAATCATATAATAAAGAATTTAAAATAACTTTAAACCTCTACTCATTTAATTAAAGAGTAGAGGTTTTTTGTTTCAGAAAATGGATGAAGTAACAAATGACTATTTTTGTACAATATGGATAAGAAAAAGAAAGATATACGAGCTTTAACCAAGGATCAACTTAGAGATTTTTTTGTAGAACAAGGGGACAAGGCGTTTCGAGGAAATCAAGTATACGAATGGTTGTGGCAAAAATCAGCTTATAGTTTTGAAGATATGACTAATATCTCTTTGCAAACGCGTCAGATGCTAGAGGATAACTTTGTGATAAACCATATAAAGGTAGATCAGATGCAGCGTAGTTCTGACGGTACTATAAAGAATGCTGTAAGACTTCATGATGATTTAATTGTAGAGTCTGTGTTAATACCAACACCAACACGTACAACAGCATGTGTATCTTCTCAAGTAGGATGTAGTTTAGATTGTAAGTTTTGTGCTACTGCTAGGTTGAAGCGTATGCGTAATCTTAATCCGGATGAAATTTATGATCAGGTTGTAGCGATTGATAATGAAAGTAGGTTATATCATGGCAGACCATTAAGTAATATTGTTTTTATGGGAATGGGAGAGCCACTCATGAACTATAATAATGTATTAAAAGCAATAGATAAGATAACATCGCCTGAAGGTTTAGGTATGTCTCCTAAACGAATTGTGGTGTCAACATCTGGCGTACCAAAAATGATAAAGAAAATGGCAGATGATGGTGTTAAGTTTAAGTTAGCTGTATCGTTACATTCTGCTATTGATGAAGTAAGAACAGCTATTATGCCATTTAATTCTACATTTCCCTTAAAAGATCTTAGAGAGGCATTAGAGTATTGGTATGCTAAAACAAAAAACAGAATTACATACGAGTATGTAGTTTGGAGAAACATAAATGATAGAAGGAAAGATGTAGATGCTTTAGTTGAATTTTGCAAGTTTGCTCCGAGTAAGGTTAATCTTATTGAATATAATCCTATAGATGATGGCGAGTTTCAACAAGCAGATTCTAAAGCGTTAGATATGTATGTTAATATTTTAGAAGCCAATAATATTACAGTCACGGTAAGACGAAGCAGAGGTAAAGATATTGATGCTGCTTGTGGCCAGTTGGCTAATAAAAATAAGGCATAAAAAAAAGCGGCATTAGCCGCTTTTTTTATGAAGTTTTGTATGTCTTTTAGTTCTTTACAAACTTGATAGTTTTAGAACCACCATCAGCAAATACTTTAGCTAAGTAAACACCATCGTTTAATGATGCTATATTTATAACCTCTCTAGTGCTAGATAAAGGCTTAGAAATTACATTCTGACCTAAGATTGAGTAAATTTCAATATTAGTCATTTCCATATTAGAAGATTCTAATGTTAATGTCTCTAATTCTTTACTATAGCTGTGAGTGAAATTATTACTTTCAAAATCATTAAGACCTAAAGTTTCATTTACATCAATACTGAAAACAGTAATGATTGCACTAGTAGCTTCTGGTGTAGTTGCATGGATACCAAGATAAAAAGTGCCATCAGTAGCAGGTGTGTAAGTTGCAGTGCTTGTATAAGCATTAGGTAAAAGATCAGCAACACCAGCACCAGCTTGTGTAATACCACTGTAAGAACCAATCACTGTTTGCATTGTAGCAGCAGAAGATGGGCTATCTAGAGCCACAATATCAAAAGACTCACTACCAGCAACAGGGTTGTCAAAAACATTGTAAACTATCGTTAAATCATAGTCTGCATTAGCAACACCATTAAAAGCAACCGGCAAGAACAACCAGTCATCTTTGGCTACAGTTGGGTTTGGAGGGAAAATAAGAGCAACAGGATCATTTACCGTATCTCCATCAAAATCATTACCATTGTTGTATCCCCAAGAAGTATCGTCTGCGTTAGTGTCTTCAATGTCATAACAAGAACTGAATGCATTTTGATTAGAAAAATCTTCAGAAAAAGGTAAGCCATATAAAGAACAATCGTAGCTAGTTAAAAAGGTAATAGGACCAATTTGATTACTATCTCCATTACCACCAGTACAATTTGCTGTAATGTAAAATTCGTATTCTGTGTCAGGCATTAAACCAGTAAATTCATAACTAGTAGCAGCAAGGTCATTTACCATTGTTCCTAATCCTGGTAAAAACCCTGTTACCCCATATTCTATGTCAAATACAGTACCACCGCCATTAGGATCTGTCCAGGCAATATCAAAACTAGTACTAGTAACTCCATTAGGACCTAGAACAAAAGTGTTAGGGTCTGCACAACTAGGTGCACTCACAACAATATTATCTACAGCCCAGCCCCAAGACCAGTCACCAACCCATCTAAATCTTACTTGAGCGTTAGCGACTCCACCTAGTTCAGTAGATACATCTATTTGTACAGCGCCAAAATCCATAGCAGCAGCATAAGATGCTACTTGAATCCAAGTTGTTCCATCATAAACTTCAACAAATCCCTGACCACCATACCCAGTAGTAAAACCATTTACAAAATCTAAAATAACAATTGTAGATCCAGATGCATCAAAAGCAGGACTTTCTAAAGCCGCCTCTTCTGCAACTCCATTGTTACCAATACCATCACTATCAAAAACTGCATAGTTACCAGCCATACCATTATCATATAATGTAGTATCTCCAGCTCCAAATCCTACTGCTTCCCCAGTATTGTCAAAAGTCCAAATATCTCCACCACCAGCTATATCGTTAATAGTCCATCCTGCAGGTAAGGCTAAACCTCCTTCAAAATCCTCTGATAATAATTGTCCAAACATTAGACTAGAGGAAAAGACTAATGCTATCAATAAAGTAATTTTTTTCATAAAGTTTGTTTTTAGATTAATTGTCTAAAGTTACAAATATTTGTTTACCAATCGTGTTAAATTTACATTATTCAATTTTTAACGATTAAAAGAGGCTTTATTCGTAATTTTACAAAGTTTTATATACGTTTATGAAGATAACCGAACAAATTAAACAACCAATTGCATACGAAATGGAACTTTTTGAACAAAAGTTTCAGTTGTCTATGGCAAGCAAGGTGGCACTGCTTAATAGAATTACCCATTATATTGTTAATAGAAAAGGTAAGCAAATGCGACCAATGTTTGTTTTTTTGGTTGCAAAAATGTTGAATAACGGTGAAGTCAGTGAGCGTACATACAGAGGTGCTTCAGTTATAGAATTAATTCATACGGCAACCCTTGTTCATGACGATGTTGTAGATGATAGCAACAGGCGTAGAGGTTTCTTTTCAATCAATGCACTTTGGAAAAATAAAATAGCAGTTTTAATTGGCGATTATTTGCTTTCTAAAGGATTGTTACTTTCAATAGATAATAATGATTTTGATTTATTAAAAATTATATCTGTAGCAGTACGCGAAATGAGTGAAGGTGAATTGTTGCAGATAGAAAAAGCCAGACAACTCGACATTACTGAAGATGTATATTACGATATTATTCGCCAGAAAACAGCAACATTAATTGCAGCATGCTGTAGTTTGGGAGCAGCATCAGTAAAGCCAAATTCTGATGAAGTAGAAAGAATGCGTAAGTTTGGAGAACTTATTGGTATGGCATTTCAAATAAAAGACGATTTATTTGACTATGGTGAAGAAAAAATAGGTAAGCCAACAGGCATTGATATAAAGGAGCAAAAGATGACTCTACCTTTAATTTATGTTCTTAACAACTGCTCTAAAAAGGAAAAATCTTGGTTAATTAATTCGGTTAAAAACCATAATAAGGATAAAACACGTGTTAAGGAAGTTATTGCTTTTGTGAAATCACATGGAGGATTAGATTATGCTGTTTTAAAAATGAAAAAATTTCAACAAGAAGCTTTAAGCTTACTCAGTAAATATTCAGAATCTCCGTACAAAGCTTCACTAGAGCTTATGGTGAATTACGTAATAGATAGAAAGAAATAATTTTCTAGAAAAGATCTAAGTTTATAATGGCTTCATCATCTGGCAAATATCCATAACATCTCCAGAACCGTGTACCTTGTCCATAATATTTCCATACAACATCATTGTTAGGTGTTACTTCCCAAAAACCATAATCGCCTTCAGCAATGAGTGTATTTCCATTTTGTAAACGTACAGCACCAGAGATTCTGCCAAAATAAAAATCAGGATCTGTAAAACTCCAAACAATATTGGGTTCATTATTAGCGTTGGGTGTTAGAGTAAAATTTTCAGGCAGGTCTAGTTCAAAAATTGTAGATTGATCTACGCCATTACCGTAAACAAGTATGTTGCCAGCTCCTGGTTCATTACCTTCTAATAAGTTTGGGAAATGATTATTAAAAAATATGCGCTCTCCTTCAGTATTGTTATAGGCAGTTGGATTACCAAATCTATAAAGCAAATCACCTCCTTTATTATAATTACCTCCTAAGTTTGTTGCGGCTTCAGCAGTTGTTGTGCTGTGGTCTATTACCCAAACTTCACTATAAAAATTTACGCTAAGATATATAACATCTTTTTCCTCGTCATAATCTATGCCATTGGCATGCATTATATCACCATTATCAACAACATCATAATTAATATCAATTAATTGAGGGTTTGCCGCTATATTTCCATAGTTTGGTAAGCTGCTAAATTGATCTTGTATGATATGATCAAAACTATGCCATTCCCAAACGATTTGATTAGTACTAGGATTCACTTCAACTAAGACTTCAGGGAAAATATCGGTTGTAGATGTGTCTACTCCTTGTTGCGCTGCATTAGTGCTTGTAATTCTTTCCCAGACAATAAATAAAACATTGCCATTAGGTAAGATTTCGACATCGTGATGAGCTATCCTATCTGAAGTAGAATAAGGGAATTCCCAGTCTGTGCTCCCATCAGAGTTTAGTATTTTTATAATACCGCCAAATCCACCAAAAGTAATTTCAGGGTTTTCTACTTTAAATATTCCAAGCAGTTGGCCGTTAGGTAAAATTTCTATATCGTTCCCCAGATTATGTTCAAATGTCCATTCATGAACTTTAAATCCTTCCTTATTTAACAAGTATGAAGCAGTTCCTCCATTTTCTATGGCTAGTACATAACTATTCTCAATGGCATCACTTTCATAAACTTCAACATTTTCTGATAACACCACTGGTTGGTTTGCTTGGTCGTCATCATTTTTGCAACTTAGAACGAATGCAGCAATCATAAAAAGGAAGAAAAAGTGTCTCATAGCGGTTTTCTTGTAAAATTAGAAGTATTAATCATAAGCACAAATATTTAAAACTTTTATTTCTAATCTCTTTTTAAAAAAAGATGTTTAGGATTTTAGTTTTAAAATTTTTTAATATTTAAATGTATTATAATCAGTTATTTAAAATTATTTTTAAAAAATATTTTACTTTCCATACAACCATTAGCAAGATATTTGCGTCTATGTAAATAGAAGAGCAATTGTAACCACCAACATGAAAGTTATTCAGCTTCATAAAGACGAAACTAAACTCATTCAGAGAGCCGCGAAGAATAATCGCGAGGCACAACATGTGCTATATGAGTTACACGCCCCAAAAATGCTGAGTATATGCAGATACTACATTAAGGATGTGCATAAGGCAGAAGAGGTGATGTTAAACGGTTTTTTTAAAGTTTTTAAACATATAAAGACATTTAAAAGCGAAGGTAGTTTTGAAGGTTGGGTAAGACGTATAATGGTAAGAGAGGCAATTTCGTTTTTAAGACAAAAAAAGCATATTGAGTTTGCAACTGAAGATGACTATTTAGAGCAAGATTATAGCAATAATATTAATACCAATATTGAGGTTGCTCAGATACAGCAGTTAATAGATGGTTTGCCAGAAGGATACAAAATGGTGTTTGTAATGTATGCCATAGAAGGCTATAAGCATCACGAAATAGCAGAGTTATTAAGCATTTCAGAAGGTACATCAAAGTCGCAATTGTTTAAGGCTAGACAAATGCTTCAAACAAAAATTAAAGAACTAAACAACAGCAGTTATGGCACCAATTAAATTTGAAGAAGAACTGAAAGACAAGCTAGAAAAACGCAGCTTGCAACCGTCGCCAGAGAGTTGGGCAAAACTGTCTGAGCGTTTAGATGCTGATGAAAAGAAATCCAAAAATCCATGGTTTTGGTGGATGGGAATTGCAGCAGCAGTTATAATTACACTAACCATTGTTATGCAAACCTTAGGAACAAAGAATACAGAAGAAATCTTACCTGGAGTTGTAGAGCAAGAAATTAAAGAAGATTCAAATAAAGTTGAAGCCCCTTTAGTAATTGACACTAAAGAAACAGAATTGGTGTCGCAAAATAATGAAGATGAAACTGTTTCTGAAACGGAAAATAAGAAGAATAAAACAGAAATAATTAAGCATAAATCAGCTAATAAAAATAAGTTAAACACACAATTAGCAATTAATCAAAAAGCAGATAAAATAAATACTAAAGACATTAGCAATTCTGAAAACGCGCAGAAAGCAATCATAGAAAAAGCTACAATTGATAAAGCCGTGGTTGCACAAGCTTTAAAAGATTTAAATACAGAAAAAACAACGGTTACAGACAGAGAAGTTGACTCGCTTTTAAAAGTAGCAAACAAAGAACTTTTTAAAGACAAGTTACAAAAAGAAGCAAGTAGAACTGTAGATGCAAAGTCGTTGTTAGAAGATGTGGAAGACGAAATGGGACAATCCTTTAGAACCAAAGTTTACGAAGTCTTAAAAGATGGATACAAAACAGTAAAAACTGCAGTAGCTCAGCGAAATAATTAAGGTGCTGAGAAAAAAAACAGAATCAAATTAAACAATTATAAATCATCAAAAAACAAACAGTTATGAACACAATTACACGATTAGTAGTATATGCCATTATATCGGTAACCTTTGCTACAACTCACGCACAAGAAAAAGCAGTAGACAGCTTAAAAAAGACTTCAGTAGACTATAAAATAGAGACGCTTGAAGCTCTTAAAACTAAAATTGAAAAAGAAGAAAGAGAATTCTTAAAGCAAGAGATAGAATCCATTAATGATCGTTTGGATGCTAAGCAAATTACCGCAGCAGAAGCCGAAGTGTTAAAGAAAGAAGCTGCAGAAAAGAGAGCTGCAAATATTGAAAATAGATTGGCAATTGTGGATAATAAAATAGAACTCTTAAAGCGAAACGAATCGGTGTACGCTTCGGATGATGATGAATCTTTTGTCATCAGAATTGGTAGTGATGAAGACTTTGGCGATGAGTTTATCTATTTAGGAAAGAAAAATAGAGTCCATAAGCCTCGTAAATATGACAGACGTACTACAAGTGATATTGTTTTTGCTTTTGGACTAAACAATGCCTTAATAGAAGGTGAGGGTCTAGATGACTCACCATACAAAATAGGAGGCTCAGGTTTTATGGAGTTGGGTTATGCGTGGAAAACAAGAATTTTTCAAAACACTAACTTTTGGAGATTGAAATATGGTTTTTCTTTTCAATGGAATAAATTAGATATAAAAGATAATCAATACTTTGTCAACACAGATGGTGATGTAACTTTACAAGAATTTCCTGTAGAACTAAACAAAGCGAAGTTTAGAACAACGAACTTAGTATTTCCTGTACATTTAGAGTTTGGTCCATCTAAAAAGATTGAAAAAGAGGATTACTTCAGGTATTCTACACGTAATAAATTTAAAATAGGTGTTGGTGGTTATGCAGGTCTTAATATTGGTAGTATGCAAAAGCTAAAATACAAGGAAGATGGTAATCGTATAAAAGACAAGCAAAGAGGTGGTTTTGAAGTAAATGAGTTTGTGTATGGATTAAGCAGTTATTTTGCTTGGGGAGATACTGCGCTTTATGTAAAGTATGACCTTAATCCGTTGTTCAAAAATCAAGCTTTTGACCAAAACAATATATCAGTGGGTCTAAGATTTGATATGGACTAAAATAAATTTTCATCAATCAATTTTTGAGTGTTAAAAGCCTTAATCTATAATTATAGATTAGGGCTTTTTCTATTGTGCTTTAGATAGAACCTGATTAGTTCAATTCTGCTTTATTACTCTCATTAATTCTACCAACATCAACGAGTAGTTTTCCTTTGTGTCGTTTTGCAGTATATACAAATTTTTGTCCCCATTCAATTTCTTCTGGTTTGTAAGAGGATCGTGAATATACCATTTGTCCAGACGATTCGTCAAATGCTTTGAGCATGGCTATAAACTCAAAATCCTTTTCAAAATAGTCATTTTTATTTAGTCCATAGAGCGGACTGTTTTTGTCAATAGGATGCACTACGGTCCACATGGATGGAAAAAACCTTACGTTGTCTCTTTCTAAATCTAGTATATGAAAATCCCTGAACTCTGAGTTCTTACGCTTCATAGATACACTAACGTTGATTTCTACGTCTAGTAATTCATTTTTTTGAGGATTAACAAGTCTAAACATAAATCCGTTTATGTCTTGATATGGTGCAATTACAGCTTTTTGACTAAACTTAATTTTAGAGATAGGTTTAGAGAATCTTCCGTAAAATAAACCTGTAGCTAGTGCAAAAAATAAAAGACCAAGTAATGATTCTGTAGCTGCAACAATATTTGCTAACAAGCCCAAAGGAGCAACTTGGCCATAGCCTAAAGTTGTTATGGTTTGAGCACTAAAAAAGAAAGCCTCCATAAACTGCTCAAAAGGAGTTAAACCATGAATACCTGTTAAATGTTCTATGCCAATAAGACTGTAAATAGTTGCAAAAAACGTATTAACAAGAAAATAGGTAAGTGCTACAATGCCAAAGAAATGAGACCATTTCATAGTTACCAAACTATGAAAGAAGTTTAAACGCTCAAGGAAGCTGATGTTTGTTTTTTCGATATTAAAACTTCCATCTTTGTTTAAGCTTCTATAGCCTTTAGAGTATGATTTTTCGCCTAAACCAAAATCTTCAAAATCTTCTTTTTTGTGTTTTGCCATAAGACTCTAAATTAAGAAAAAAGGATGATTTTTTTTGGTTTTCTGTGTCAGAAGTGATTAATTATATTCTTTACTCAGCTTAGCTTTTTTAAGATAACCATTGTCTGGTATTTCTTTAAAAAGAGTTTTCAATTCTTCTTGGTAGTCATTCTTTGGCATTGCAAATGTGCTGTCAGATATTCTATATTCATATATGTCATTTATTTTGTAAGATTTTAACCCATCCAAAGTTGTGTATGTGCCAATAATATTTAAATATATACTCTTGATTTCAAGGTTGTTGGTTAGATTAATGGAAGTGAAACCAGTTTTCCACTCACTGTCTTTAGCCATCCTCATGCCTTTAGGGAAGATGTCAACAACATTGAGAGAATAGAAGTCGTCAGTATACCGAGAAAGGGTTTTACACTTTATATTGAAATTTGTAGCACCAGCATCTCTAATTTTTATATTTAGACTATATTTACTGATATTATTTGTCTTTTGTTTTAATTTTAAAGCCTTTGAATCAAGTATTAATACTGGGCTTGCTTGTTGTTTTGCTATGTCAATGGAATTTGTTCGTAACTTAATGATGGTTTCGTTAAGGGTGTCTAATTCAAATTCCTGTTTGGAAAAGGCGGTAGCAATATTTTCATAATATTTTTTGCTGATTGAATCTGTAGCATAAGATATTCTTTTTTCTATAATTGAATCACGTTTACTACGTTCCCGTTTAATTTGTAGTTCTTTTAATTTCGACGATTTAATATTGTTCCATTCTTGAGAGATGAGGGTTAGAAGAATCAATAAAAGGACAATAAAAACTTTTTTCCCTCTTGAAGTAAATTTTTTCCATGTTCCTTTCTTTCTGTTATCAGTTAGATTTCCTTTTGTAGTTAAAAATGTAAGATAGCCCGTTAATATTGCAATTAAAATAATGAACAAAATGTTTGGAAAAACTGGAATCATTTTTAGAATTATGTAAAAGGATCAATAATATAAGCATGTTTTATATGCATTACTTCATGAAGCTGTAAATATGCAATTCAATATTTATAGACGAAGTTAGCTTAAAATTTCAACAAAGCCAACCTAAGCCTCTTCATTAAAAAACACCTTATAGTAATGCATTTTTTTCTCTTCATCATAACCGCGTTCTAGATATTCAGCAGAAGCATCTGGTGCATCAACATCGAGTTTTATCTGTATGTTGGTGTCTAGTTTTATTTCGGGTTTTATCTTTTGTTTTTGCTTTTTTAAGACACGTTCAGAGACATCAAATTGGTTTCTAATAAGCACATTGTTTTCGGCTTCGTAGGTTTTTTTGTAGTCTTCAAAAAGTTGTATTTGGTCTTCTTCCTCAAACACTTCTTCTTTAAAGTTTTCGATATTTACAATTTCGTTTTCCTTAAAAAAGTCAACTGTTTTTGCCAAGAAATTGCTTTGCTCTTGGCCACCAAAATTAGGTTGTAAAACCTCTTTAGAAAACTCTCTACAGAGTTCTATGTAGTTTTTAGTGTGTTGGTTGCTATCGTCTGGGTATTTAATGTTTAGGAAGCTTTTAATCCAGTATTGGGTGTCGTAAGTGTTGTTGTCTACACTAAATACTATTTTGCCTTCCATGTCTGAGGTGTTTAAGATTAAACAACCCTTATCTACCTTTTTGGCTTGTATGCCTTTTTGAACCAAAATATCGTAGTTGCCTTCTTCTAAATAGGTCTGAAAAAACTCAGTCTTATTTTCAATTTTAAAAATGCCAATGGCATCTACAAAAAAGTCTTCGTACTGTATATTTTCAAAATGACAAACCAGTACATCTCCTGTTTTTATTTGGGCTGAATTACTTTGCTCGTAAAGATGCGTTACAATGTGTTTTGAAGTCTCTACAAAATCAGCTTCCTCTTTAAAAAGTTGGTCGCTATAGGTGTTGATCTCATTAAGTCCAACATTACTATGATGATGAAAACGGTAGTTCTCGGCCACACTTACAAAAGGTTTTAGCAAATAAGGTAACATAAGGTTGTAGGTGGCTTCATCAAAATGTACAGCAGCATCTGAAAACGCGTTTTTGGTATCGTTAAATTTGTTGCCAACTTTATGGATAATACAGTGTTTTATTGAGGCTTTTTGTCGTTTTATCATCGTTAAATAAATAAGAAAATAAGTGTTTGCAATACTACAAAAGGTATGGCTTAAAACTAAAGAAAACGCCAAAATAAATTTGGCGTTTTCAGACTCAGGGACTTCGAGATTTGGTTGCGGTTAAATTTTCACAAACTCTACACGTCTGTTTTGCGCTTTACCATCAGTAGAGCTATTATCGGCAACTGGTTCTGATTCTCCTTTGCCTTCAGTAGTTAGACGCTCTGCCGAAATATTATAAATCTTTACCAAAGCAGTTTTTACAGCTTCGGCTCTGTCTTTAGACAACTTTAAATTAGAGTCGTCAGGACCATCGGAGTCGGTATGTCCAATTATGTTGAGTTTAATGCTATCATCTTGCATTAATACTTGTGAGATTTGGCGTACTATACCTAGTGATTGTGGTTGTATATTGGCAGAACCAGAATCGAACAAAATACCGTTGGTAGAAATTTTGCCTTCGGACATTAACTTACGTCTAAGATCTACTCCTCCTTCAGCAACTTTAACGTTTTTTATAAAGACACGTTCTTCACCATCTGTTAGGCCATACACATGAAATTTTAAGTAATTAAGAACGTTAAGTTCTTCAATAAATCTTGGTATATCTACGTATTTGACCTCATTAACCCAAAGTCTGAAACGCTTTTTGGTGACGGAAATAGCAATGTGTGGATGGTTTTTAACCTCGTCTCTAATGTCTGCAGTTAAACCAGAGTTAATCATACCAGCTTTGCCATTAAAAAAATTATAAGTATCTATATTGAAAGGCGCGTACTGTCCCAACGGAAGCGAAACGGATACATAATGAGTTTCTCCGTTTGAAAATGTGTTAGCATCACTTAATATAACGTGTACTCTTGCACCAGAAGACGTTTTATTGCTAACACCAGATGTAAGTAAATCGAATTCTATAGTGTAGTCTTCTGGCAGTTGACTAAGATCTGGTATGGCGTATAATCTGTAACCTGCTTTTAGCTCAAACCAATTACCCTCTACTTTATTAAATTTTACGATGTTACCAGAGCCGTTCGTGTTCCATTTGCTTGGTAAATCTCCAATAAAATCATTTGAAAAATCATCAAAAAATAGTGTCTTATCTCCAGGAACAAAATCGTATTTGCTATAAACTTCTAATCCGTCAGACACGTTTGAAGGGACTTCATTAGAGTCATCTTTATCTTTGTTTTTGGTGTCACTTGAATCGTTAGTACTTTCTCTGTCTTCTTCATCATCAGATTCGGAGTTACTGTCCTCATTCTCTGTTTCACGTTCGCGCTGTCCTAAGAGTAACTCTTTGGCAGTTTTTATGCTATATTTTAATGCTTTTTTTGCTTTATTTATTTGAAGTGTGGCTTTACCTTGTTTTAGAACTCCAACGCCATCTAAGTCATTTAAAATATCAGGTGCACTTTCACTAAGCGTAGACATTTCTTCAAGTGCTTCTTCGAGTACATCAATGTCATCATCATCTAAAGATTGGCCAGAAGCTGCATAACCGTCGTATTTGTATACTTTGTCGTAAAGGTCAAAGGATTCTTGAACAAAATTATCTACACTAGAAATTCCGACTCTATTCTTAGGTCGTTTTATTTTTTTTGTTTGAGCATCTAGGGTAGGAGCAATAAAGAGGATAATACAAAATGCGAGGGATATTTTTGTAAAATTCATTTTAAGTAATTGATTAATAGCGCTCTAAAAATAATGATAACTATTGATACTTAAAAATGAAACTGAAAAAAGGTTAATAACTTAGTGTAGTTTGTAAACAACTATTGTTTTGTCGTCTGTTTGAGTGATTAACTCTAAGCCTTTGCTTTTATCTAGTTTTTGTAGTTCTGCTGTAGAAGTTCCAAAAACAGGGAAGTTAGGGATAGGCTTTGCTTGGCTGTCGAATAGGTATACTTTTTTAGACTGTAAATCTGTAGTGGTGATGTAGATTTTGTCATTTAGATAAAAGATTTTTGGAGCTGTGTAAACACCATAGTCTAAATCAATTCTTCTTGTTTTAATGAAAAGTTTGTTTTCATACATTGAAACCAGAGTTTTACTGGTTGTTGTGATATTGTGTTTATCTGATAAATTTAGATTTTTACGGCTTATAGTTCCTCTGGTGTCTACTTGTACAAGTTGACCAAGTGTGTTTGATGATGTAAACTTGTTTTGGTAGAGATATATCTCATTGTTAGAAAAACGAATTTTGTCCTTAACGTTTATTCTAATGTTGCCTTGACGATTTAGAATTTTTAGATTGTCTTCTGTAGAGAATACGATGTAATCTTTACTTCCAATTCTAAAGTGTTTTGGTTGTGAGGTAATATTTTTGTTGTTGTTTTTGTATACAAAGCCGCTGACAGTTTTTCCTTTAGCATCATACATAAGAAGTTTTTTGCCTTGCGTTATCAGGAGTCTGTAGTTTTTTCGTTTGTCGTAGTCAAATACAGAAAGCGGTTGTGTAATTTCATCGTTAAACTTTCTTGGAAAAGGGGAGACATCATTACCATTTCTATCTAAAACATAGAGACGGTTTGGTGTTGCAAAGGCTAATTGTAACCTTCCATTTTTATACATGTCTATTTGCTCTATTTTTCCTAGTATTTTTCCCTGAAGTTGTTTTTTCCAGAGTACATTACCAGAGTTAGAGATAAGATACAGTACGTTATTAGCATCTTGTACAGCAATATCGTGTGTGTGGTTAATGTAATTTTCTACAGTTTGAGGCGGTGAAACAATTTGTGCGTCTAGAGTTGTAGTAAATGTTTCTGTGACAGAGTTTGAAGCAGCTTTTTTCTTGAATTCTTCTATAACACCGTTAATGTGAGCGTAGTTGTCTTCGTAAATGTATTGTACCACATTGGCATGATAATTTTTTGTGTCTATACCTAAATGTTCTGAAAGTGCTTCGTTGTTTTTGTAGATAAAGATAGAAGCATCGTCGCTTAGATTAGGGCTTATGTTTTTAAAAGCATCTGAGTTCACTAAGGTATTATTGTTTAAAGCATCAGATAGTATTGATTTGGTGGTTTCAATTGTGTTTGTAAAAACAATAAAATCATCATATTTAAAAAAGTAGTTAGCGCCTTCGTAACTTATAATTGGTTGTAATCTGGATTTGAAAAATTCAGGATTTTCAAATTCATAAATATCCACATCTCTGTAGGTTTCAGCAATAGATTTTTCTTCAATGGTTTCAATGATTAAGTCTGTGTCCAAAGAGTGGAGGATAAGTGCGTTGTCTGCCAGAGCCACTTCATTTGTAAAATTTAAAAATGATTTGGTGCTATCAGGTGTTTTAGAATTAAATTTTTTTAAGTTATTGTTAAATATAGAGTAGTCATTATAAGATACACTAAATAATGATTTTGTGTTTGCAGGAGCAATATTTGTGGTTTTTGTAGTTTGAGGAATCGTGTTTTTAAAACAATCTAAAATTTGTGATATGGAGTCGGTAGCAGTTACAATACCGTTGAAATGTAGATTGTCATCAGAGAAATTTAAGTCTAGTAAGGAATAATTGTGGTTGAATTGCTTTATAGTGCTAGAAAACAAAAGATTAGAGTAGCTTGAGTTTTCTGATTTGAAAACTAATGAAGCAATTGTTTTGTCTTCTACTGTTTCTATTAAATTGGTGAGCTCGTTTTTAGATTCGTTTAGTTTTATATTTTTTATGACGTCTATATTGTTTGACGCAGCAAAAACATTATTCAAAACTTTATGGTAAAATACTGATGAGTCAATTTGTGTTTTGGTAATATTAAATTCAGGTAGCTTTTCTGAAATGTGATTTGGTATAGAGTCTAAAATAAATAAAGTGGAGTCGTTTTTGGTTAAAATAAGATTCTCATTAGTTGATGAATTTAAAAATGCAACGTAAACTTTGTCTGATGTATTTAGGTTTTTAAGTATTTCTGATACTTCATTTAACTCCTTATTATATATGCCACTTAAAATGGTGTGTTTTTTAGAGTTATTTATAAAGTCATTTAACTCATTTATAGAAATTACAACTTCTGATTCTGAAGGTAGAAATTTATAAGGTGATTTTGAAGAATGGTAGTCTCTTTGGCAGGATGCTAAGATAAAAAGTAAAATCAATAAAAATCCAAATTGCTTCATATGTAAAGTTATATGTACAAATATAAAAAGTTATAAATCTAAACGGTATTGCTCTGGTAATAATCTGAATGATTTTCTATGGTATTTTGTTACTCCATATTTTTCTATTGCAGATCTATGCTCTTTGGTCGGATAGCCTTTGTTTTTTTTCCAATTATACATAGGAAATTCTTCATGAATTTTTTCCATATAAAGATCTCTGTAAGTTTTTGCTAAAATTGAAGCCGCAGCAATGTTGAGATATTTTCCATCACCTTTTATAATGGTTTTATGTGGAATAGAGTTATAGGGCTTAAATTTGTTTCCATCTACTATAATATAATCAGGTTCAATTTTTAGTTGTGCAATAGAGCCATGCATAGCTTTTATAGAAGCGTTTAGAATATTTATAGAGTCGATCTCATCTTCAAATATGTGCTGTACACCATAGGACAATGACTTTGCTTCAATAATAGGTTTCAATAACATCCTATTCTTTTCTGAAAGTTGTTTAGAGTCATTTAGTATGCTATTAATAAAGTCTGATGGTAAAATGACAGCAGCAGCGGTCACAGGGCCAGCTAAGCATCCTCTGCCAGCCTCGTCCGTACCACATTCAAAATCGAAAGTTGAGAATTGAGTTTTTAAAGCCAAAATGTTAAAATTTGAACAAAGTTAAAATTTTAACGCAACCCTTTTACAGTTTTGGTATCTACGTAATGAGTTAAGCGTCAAAAACACTAATTAAATTATAGTTATGTTTTGTTGATGAAATCGCAAAAGCGTTAACATTTTTTTGGCAAAAACGCTTGTTTATTTAATATTTAATTAAGATGTTTGCAACTAGACTAACTCAAATAATTGTTTTATGAAATTAAAGTTAACATGGTTATTAACGCTTTTTATGGCGTTCGTGATGCAATTTTCTTTTGCACAAGAAAAAATTGTCACAGGTACAGTTACAACTGAGTCGGACGGTTTACCGCTTCCTGGTGCTAGTGTAATTGTAAAGGGTACTTCTAAAGGTGCTCAAACTGATTTTGATGGTAAGTATACTATTGGAGTCAATTCAGGAGATGTTCTAGTTATATCATATGTTGGTATGGAGCCTGTTGAAGTAACAGTAGGCGCATCAAATGTATATGACGTTGTTTTAAAAGAAGGTAATTCTCTTGATGAAGTAATTGTTGTAGGTTATAACACAACAACTAAAGAAGCTTATACAGGTACTGCAACTAAAATTGAAACCGAAAATGTTGAAGCAAAAGCTGTTTCAAACGTTTCTCAAGCACTTAGAGGTGAGGTTGCGGGTGTTAATGTTGTAACAGGTTCTGGTGCTCCAGGTTCTGATGCAACAGTACGTATTCGTGGTTTTGGTTCTGTAAATGGTAACCGTAGTCCATTATATATAGTTGACGGTGCTCCTTATACGAGTGATCTTTCGTCAATTAACCCAGCAGATATTGAGAGTATGACAATTTTGAAAGATGCTGCTGCAACTTCTATTTATGGATCTAGAGGTGCTAACGGTGTAATTGTAATTACAACAAAACAAGGTAAAGTTGGAAAAACAGTTGTGTCTGTAGATTTTAAAACAAGTGTTAACACACTGTTTTTACCACAATATGACATTGTAGAGTCTCCTGAGGACTATATTGAAATGTCTTGGTTATCTTTAAAGAACAAAGGAGCTTTGCAAGGGCAATCAGATCCTGCGGCTTGGGCAAGTGCAAACTTGTATGGTTCTGTAGAAGGTATTAACGATGCTTATAATATTTGGAATGCTAATGGGTCTGATTTAATCAATCCTGCTACTGGTGAGTTTAACTCTGGTATTTCTAGAAAATTCACTCCAACTAAATGGTCAGATGCAGCTTTTAGTGACGGACTTAGAACTGAAGCAAACGTTCAGGTTAGAGGTGGTAATGAGAAAACTCGTTTTGCACTTTCTTTTGGATACTTAGACGAAGAAGGTTATGCTATTAAGTCTAACTATACTCGTTATACTACAAGATTAAATGTTGAGCATAAGCCTAAAGATTGGTTGACTGTTGGAAGTAATATCGCTATAACAGGTGGTAGATACACTAACTCATCAGATACAGAAGGTTCTGCAGGTAGTTCAGGTAACATATTTGCTTTAACTGCTACAACACCAACTATTTACGATGTTTTTCTACGTGATACAGATGGTGTTCTAGTTGAGGATCCAATTTTTGGTGGTTACCAATATGATTATGGTAACGAATATGGTCGTAGAGCTTGGAATGCTACAAATGGTATTGCAGATGCTAATTATGATTTAGCAAGAACTGATGTTATGACAGTGTTAGCTAACTTTAATGTTGGTGTAGATATTACTGATTGGTTAAAGTTTGAGACAAGATATAGTGGTCAATATAATACATACAATGGTTCTTCAATGCAAAACCCATTCTATGGAAGTGGTTCTTCTAGTCAAGGTTTCTTATCTAGAACAGAGCGTACAAATATTAACCAGAACTTCCTTCAAATGTTACGTTTTTCTAAGCAATTTGGGGATCATGGTATAGAGGCTTTCGTGGCACATGAATCTACTGTAAACAGATTTGATTATTTTGGAGCTTCTGCTCAAACAGCAATTATACCTTTCTCTTTAAGTTTAAATCAGTATACAACTTCATTTGGTAGAGCTTCTAACTATACTACAAGAACAAGTTTAGATAGTTACTTTGCAAATGTGAACTATAACTACGATCAAAAATATTTCTTAACAGGTTCTGTAAGACGTGATGGATCATCAAGATTTATCAGAGATAAATGGGGTACATTTGGCTCAGTAGGTTTAGGATGGGTAGTTTCTAACGAAGATTTCTTTGATGTGAAATTCTTAGACTACTTAAAGTTTAAGGCTAGTTATGGTGTAATTGGTGATCAAGGTGTAAATACACTGTACGGTTATAGATTCTTCAGTATCAATACAACTGCAGATGGTTCTATTTCTTACTCACCTACTGGTGAAGCACAAAATGTTGACTTAACATGGGAAACTTCTAAAGTAGCTCAGGTTGGTTTAGAGAGTACTTGGTTTAACGGTTATTTAGATTTAGATGTAGATTACTATGTTAAAAACACAACTAACCTTTTCTTCCAGCAAACACTACCACCTTCACCAGGTGATGATTATATCCTTTACAACGACGGTAAACTTAGAAACAGTGGTATAGAATTTAATGCTACAGTTCAGGTATTCAAGCCATCAAACGATTTTAGATTATCTTTAAATGTAAATGGTGAAATGTTTGACAATGAGATTGTAGAAATGCCTATAGATTTCTCAACTGGTGAACCAAAAGTATTAGATGGTAGATATTCTGAAGGTCATTCATTATATGATTGGTACATGAGAGAGTGGGCTGGTGTAGATCCTGCTACAGGTTCTGCTTTATGGTATTCTTACTATAACGACGTTGATGGTGATGGTATATTTAACGAGGCTAATGGTGATGAAACTATCAATAGTTTAACATTATACTTAGACGAGAATCCAGACGCTAATGTTCAAAGAAGAACAACTTCAACTTATAGTGAAGGAACTCAAAAATATGTTGGAAAATCTGCTATTCCAGATGTAAGAGGTAGTTTCCGTATAAACACTGGTTTCAAAAACTTCGATTTATCTGCTCAGTTCGGATATAGCATTGGAGGTTATGTTTATGACAGTGGTTATGCGAGATTAATGGATAACAGTGACTTAATTGGTACTAGTAACTGGCATACAGATATGTTAGATTCATGGCAGCAACCAGGGGATATTACTAATGTTCCAAGACAATCAGCTGGTTTTAATACAGATGTACAGTTTAATTCTACATCGTCACGTTTCTTAACTAAAGCTGATTACTTATCTCTTAACAACATTAGATTAGGGTATAACTTACCTACTGATGCTGTAGAAGCTCTTAGGCTTACTAAGTTTAATATTTACGTTTCAGGTGATAATTTAATGATGATTAGTGCTAGAGATGGTTTAAATCCAACAACTTTAATTGGATCAGGTAACTCTGGTATATATATGCCAATGACTACTTTTAGTCTTGGTGCCAAAATTGAATTTTAAAAAAAAGTGATGAATATGAAAAAAAAGTTAATTTACGGAATGATGTTAACCTCAATCTTCTTTTTGGGGTGTAACGATGAATTTTTACAAGGAGAACAAACGAATGTTTTGACTTCAGAGACAATAGCGGATTATTCAGATGATTACCCTGCATTGTTAGAAGGATCTTTGAATGGTATTACAAGTTTTATTATTGAGCCTTTTGGTGTAACTGGTGGTAGACATTATGATTTTGGACAGAAGAGTGTAGATATTTGGATGGACATAACTTGTGGTGACATGGCCCTTTCAGGTAGTGCTTATGGTTGGTATAATGATACAGCTAATTTAATTGTTCCTGTTGATTTTACACAAGAGGAAAATGAGATTATTTGGATATATTATTACAGAATTATTAGCGTTGCTAATACTGTGATTTCATCTGTTGGTGGTAACGATGCGGTACCTGAAAATGATGAGTCTAAACGTATATTAGGACAAGCAAAGGCTTACCGTGCGTATGCATATTTCTATCTACTTCAATTGTATCAAAGATCTTATGATCCAGCGCAAGAAGTATTACCGTTCTACAATATTGATACATATAGTTTAGCTAAGGTTCCTGCAGGTGATATTTATGATTCTGTGATAGATGATTTAACTGATGCTATTACTTTGTTAGATGGTTACACTAGAACAGACAAAAATTTAATTGATAAAACTGTAGCAGAAGGTTTCTTAGCATATGCTTATGCAGCAATGGGTAATTATCCACAAGCTAAGATACATGCAGATAATGTACTTGCTTCTTATTCTTTAACAACAACAGATCAGTTAGCATTTCCTGGAGCAGGTTCTGGTTTCAACGATGTAAATACTGCATCTTGGATTTGGGGTTATGATTTAACAGAAGATTTAGGTCATCAATTAATAGATTGGTGGGGTCAAATAGATTGTTTCACGTATAGCTATGCTTGGGCTGGTGATTATAAATCTATTGATGATTTGTTATATTCTCAAATATCAGATAATGATGTGAGAAAAGATCAATTTGGTACAGGTACCACTGCGTTACAACCAATCAATAAATTCTTTGATCCAGGTCGTACAATTGGAGGTCAATATATCATTACAACGGATTTAATTCTAATGAGAGCAGAAGAGTTTTATCTTTTAAGTGCAGAGGCTGCTGCTAAATCAAATAGTGAGCCAGTAGCTAAAGCAATGATGATAGACTTTTTAACTGCGCGTGTAGGTGCAGCTGAAGCATCAGCTACAATTTCTCCTTTATCAGGTCAAGCTTTACTTGATGAAATTTACTTACAAACTAGAATTGAATTTTGGGGTGAAGGTAAAAGTTATTTAGCAATGAAGCGTAATGAAGCAACTGTAACACGTGGTACTAATCATGTTTATCGTGCTGGTGAGTCATTTGCATACGATGCTGATGAAATGAGTTTCCAAATACCTGAAGTTGAGATTAATAACAACGGTCTTATTACTGGACAAAACTAAAAAAACGAATTATTATGAATAAATATTATAGATATTTTGCATTATTAACAATGGCTTTGGTCTTTTTCAACTGTGAACAAGATAATGATTCAGAGCTATCTAACTATGTAGGTTTTGAGCAAGGCCCAATAGCCTATACTGTAGATAATAATACAACAGGAACATTTGAAGTTGTTGTGGCTGCTAGTGAAGTTTCAAGTTCAGATCGCACCTTCAATATAGTTGTTGATGACGCTTCAACATTGGCTAGTCCTTATACAGTACCTTCTACAGTTACTATACCTGGAGGTTCAAATGTTGGTACAGTACCAGTTTCTGTAACAGATAATGATGATTTACAATTTGTAGCTCAAACACTTATTTTAGATTTTCCAGATGAAGCAGGTATGGATTTTGGTGAACCAGTAACTTTAAATTTTACTGAAACTTGTTTAGAAACAATAGTAACATTTAATATTACTTTAGATAACTGGCCAGAGGAAACTACATGGGAAATTTATGACCTGAGTGGAACTCCTACAGTTATTGCATCTGGTGGACCATATGCAAATCCAGCTGATGACTATGCAGAATTATCTTTTGATTTCTGTTTAGCTTCTGGTAACTATGGTGTTGTGGTATATGATTCTTATGGTGATGGAGGTCCAACATTTAGTATTACTACAGCAGCAGGTACTTTAGTTGCTGATACTACTGTTGGTGGAACTCAAGCATCTGCAACATTTACTGTTAATTAGATAAATTAATATAGCAATTTATAAATTTGCTAAAAGCCACCTCATAAAGAGGTGGCTTTTAATTTTTATTTAAGATAGGACTTAAAAAAATATCTTTATATTGCAAAGAAATTTTCAACACAAATGAACATGAGAAAAATTCTACTTTTTGCTGTATTACTTTCTGTTTATGGGTCTTATTCTCAAGAATTAAAAAGTAATATTTCTGAAGAAAATAAACAACTCTTAGCAGAACTTAATGAACAAGAGGATTTAAGAAATACAAGAGTTAATACTTTTTTGTTAAATAATCCTAGCGTTAAAGCCACATTGATAAATGATGAATCTAGATTAATGTACATATATGATGTGTTTAATGGCAAGCCGATTTACAAATCCACTGACAATTTAGAAGCTGCTAAGGCTACAAAAACAGCTGAACTTTGGGTTGGTGGTAGCTTGGGATTAAATTTAGATGGTACAGGTATGACTGTTGGTGTTTGGGATGGAGGACCAGCAGACAACAATCACACAGAGTTTCAAAATTCTACTAACACGGCGACACGTGTAACCATAATCGATGCGGCTGTAGTTGATGGTGATACTGGTTTTAGTACGCATGGAACACATGTTACCGGAACTATATCTGCTAAGGGAGTAAATCCTAACGCTCACGGAATGGCATCTAATATTAGTGTTAAATCATATAATTGGACTAATGATGAATCAGAAATGATTTCTGCTGTTAATGCAGCAACTAACCCTATTATATTATCAAATCATTCCTATGGTGTACCAATTGACCAAGATGGTGGTACGCAACTTGACGCTTCATTTATAGGAGCATATACTCAAGATGCATTTGATGTGGATAATATTGCCAGAAATAATCCTAAATATTTACCAGTATATTCTGCAGGTAACTCTGGGCAAACTAGTTACTCAGGTGGTATGCTATCAGGTTATGATAAACTTACAAATGATAAGAATGCAAAAAATAGTTTAATCGTTGCTAATGCTAACCCTACGGCAGCTGAGCAGCCGCTTTTTAGTGGTAACTATGAATTAACAAATTTGGTTATAAACCAAAGTAGTAGTCAAGGTCCTACGGATGATTTACGTATTAAACCTGATATTGCTGCTGATGGAACAAATTTAGAATCGCCAACTCCAAACGATACATATTCAACGTCTACAGGAACTTCCATGTCAGCACCTAATACTACTGGTACTTTAGCACTCTTACAACAATATTATAATCAAATAAATGGCGAATACATGAATTCTGCGACCCTTAAAGCTTTAATTTGTCATACAGCTATTGATGATAATGCGGCTATTGGTCCAGACCCTAAGTTTGGTTGGGGATTTTTAAATGCTAGAGTTGCCGCACAAACTATAAATGCAGCAGACAACTCTCAAGCTGTTGTTGATGAATTAACTTTAGATCAGGGTGACACATACACTTTTACTTTTTCGGCTCAGGCAGGGGAGAAGTTATCTGCAACTATATGTTGGACTGACATGCCGGGTAATATAGCTAATGGTCCAGCTAATGACCCTACACCAAGATTAGTAAATGATTTAGATTTAAGAATTTCTGATGGAACAACAACTTATATGCCATGGAAGCTTGATTTTTCTGGTAGTGCATTTACCAATTCAAAAGGAGATAACATTGTTGATAATATAGAGAGAGTTGATATTGAGGTTCCTACTACAGGTATGTATACATTAACTGTTTCGCACAAAGGCACGTTACAGGGGACAGAAGGTGGTCCTTTCGACCCTCAAAGCCAAGATTATTCTTTAATAATTACAGGTAATAACCTAACTTTAAGTGTGGATGAAAATGACCTTGCTAGAAAACTAGCAGTATATCCTAACCCATCTAATGGAACTTTTACTATAACATTTGAATCTAATTTAAATAGTGTAAATAACAATGTAAAAGTAGATGTTTACGATTTACAGGGTAGATTAGTTTATAATAACAACTATGCTAATACTTCATCAATTTTTAAGGAAACAATTACAATGGAAAATGCTAAAGCAGGTGTTTACATGGTCAACATTTCTGAAGGAAATAGAACAACTTCACATAAATTGGTTATAGAATAATTTTTAATAATAAATAAAAAACAAAGGCCAACATATATTTGTTGGTCTTTTTTTGTGTTAAGTAAATTGTAATTCTTCTCGTTAAAACAATAATTTATAGTTTACTTTGTTTTTAGTTTATATTTAAATAGATGCTACGTAATATTCTCTTAACTCTTATTTTTAGTTTCTTTATAGCTAATGTCAATGCTCAGATTGAACTGAATAGCACTAACGCTCCCAGAGGTTCGCGGAACAAAAATGATTCTACCGACGCAAAAAGATCTCGAGGCTTTAAAGATGTTGCATCTATAGATATGTATTTACGGTTTAATACTGAAGTAGATACATCTATTGTTGATACCACTTTAACAATAAAAAAGGATTACAGGTTTAACTACCTTCAGAAGGATAACTTTGGTTTAATGCCATTTGCCAACATTGGCCAGACATATAATTCTTTGAGTTTTAACTCTATCAATAATAATACTAATCCTTTGTTTGGAGCCAGAGCAAGACATTTCAATTATTTTGAAGAAGAAGACATAAAATATTATGAGGTACCTACGCCATGGACAAGGCTAACGTACAAAACAGCTTTTGAACAAGGGCAAATGCTAGACGCCTTTTTTTCAGTAAATCTCTCTAAGCAATTTAATTTTTCAATTGCTTATAAAGGATTAAGATCTTTAGGTAATTATCAAGATGCACTTACAAGCACCGGTAATTTTAGATTTACAACAAATTATCAAACCAAGAATAAAAGGTATAAAGCCAAAGGTCATATCGTAATGCAAGATTTACTCAATCAAGAGAATGGAGGAATTAGAGATGAAGATATCGAAAATTTCACCTCTGGTGATGAAGAATTTTTGGACAGATCTGTTTTTGATATGAATTTTGAAAATGCTGAAAGTATTTTAAAAGGCAAGCGATTCTTCTTAAATCATTCCTACGATGTGTTTAACAAAAAAGATTCAATTAGTAACAATAGACTAACTGTTATAAATGAAGTGTCTTTTGAAGACAAATATTTTCAATACTATCAAAACTCACCTTCCATTGATTATTTTGGGGATTCTTTCACAGGTAGGATTAATGATAGGGTTACAATCGAAGACTTTAAATCAAAAGTATATATTGAATATCTTAATAATCTTTTGGGTAAAGTTAGTTTCGGTATTAACTATACAGATATCAATTATGGATACGACAGTGTAGTTTTGTTGGCTAATGAAATAATCCCAAATAGAATTAAAGCTAATTATTTTGGAATAGATGCATCGTATAGTAAAAGTCTCAAATCTATAAGTCTAAACAGTAAGGCAGGTTTGAATTTATCGGATGAGTTTGTAGGAAGTTATGTTGACGCAGAACTTAGATTGAAAATAAACAAAGACATAAATGTTTCAGGAGGTATCAATATTGGATCGAGATTACCTAATTACAACTACCTTCTATATCAAAGTGATTATACTAATTATAATTGGTATAATTTAGATGAATATAGAAATATAAATACGCAACAGGTAAGATTTAATGTTGAGTCTCAAAAAATCTTCAATGCCTCTTTAGATATTTCCAATATTGAAAATTACACTTACTTTAATTTGGAGGAAGTTAATAGTGATAATATTAAGGTAATTAAGCCGCAACAGTATAATAGTTCAATACAGTATTTAAGACTAAAAGCACAAAGGGAATTTAAAGTAGGTAAGTTTGCGTTGGATAATACAATAATGTATCAGAATGTTTTAAGTGATGCTGAAGTGTTGAATGTACCAACTTTCATAGCTAGGAACACACTTTATTATTCTAATTATATTTTTAAGAAAGCTATGCAACTCCAAACAGGAGTGACCTTTAATTATTTTACAGAATATAATATGAATGGGTATGATCCTTTGCTTGCAGAATTCTATACTCAAAATACAACTAAGATTGGAGGTTTTCCAAGATTAGATTTTTTTATCAATGCTAAAGTAAGGCAGACGCGTATTTTTTTCAAAGCAGAGCACTTTAATTCTTCATTTACTGGTTACGATTATTTCTCAGCGCCTAACCATCCCTATAGAGATTTTACTATACGTTTTGGTTTAGTCTGGGATTTCTTTTTATAGTTTGCCAAATTATTTTTTGATAGATGTATTTGTCCGTCAGCTCATTAAGCTACATAGTGTAATTTTTCTTCAATAAAAGGTTAAAAAGTATTTGGTAGTAAAGAAAAGGGTTATATATTTGCAGCCCCTTAACGGATACAATGCGACGAGTTAGGGTACGTTCATTCTCAGGAAAGGCATCGA